>Ga0123519_10013038_pt1 | contig 11998 bp, 6 predicted proteins | sample YelNatPaOPRAMG02_FD_87396 | JGI IMG/M metagenome (GOLD analysis project Ga0123519, IMG submission 87396) | Hot spring microbial communities from Yellowstone National Park - Yellowstone National Park OP-RAMG-02 (version 2) | ecosystem: Environmental > Aquatic > Thermal springs > Hot (42-90C) ... | reverse complement strand
ATCTCTTATCTTCATGTAAATTTTTATAAACAACTTGTTTTTGCCGTCATTGGATTATTTCTTGGTTTAATTGTTTACAACCTTCCATTGAAGGTGTTTAATTTAATTGCAACACCTTTTTATATCTTTTCAATTTTTCTATTGATTGTTGTTTTATTTATTGGTAAGAAAGTTTCAGGAAATCAGAACTGGATAACTATTGGTTTCTTTTCTCTCCAACCGTCTGAGATTTCAAAATTTGCTGTGATTTTAATGCTCGCAAGCATTTATTCGAAAAAGAATTTTGATATAAACTCGATCAAAGGATTTTTCACAGTAAGTTTAATAGTTGCAATTCCAGCTGGATTAATTGTTCTTCAAAAAGATATTGGGACAGCGATTGTATTTTTCTCAATTTTTATTTTTGGATTATTCTGGAATGGTCTCTCTGCATTTTCAGTTTTCGTTATCATCAGTCCAATCATTGTTGCGTTTTCTTCTTTACTTGGATTTGTTCCACTTGTAGTTTCTTTAGTTCTTGTAATAATTGCGTTATTCTATTTCAAGCGTGAATTATTTCTTTCACTCGGAATTTTAGGTTTGAATTTATCAGCGGCTATTCTTGTAGAACTTTTCTTTAAGTTTTTATCGCCGCATCAAATAAGTAGAATTAAAAATTATCTTGATCCAAATTATGACCCACTCGGCAGTGGATACAATGCATTGCAGGCAAAGATTGCAGTCGGTTCGGGAGGATTATTGGGTAAAGGTTTTCTTGCAGGAAGTCAAACACAATTAAAGTTTATACCAGAGCAATGGACTGATTTTATATTTTGTGTTGTGGGAGAAGAATTTGGATTTGTTGGTTCGATTGTGGTTTTAGTTCTTTACTTCGTTGTCATTTCAAGATTGCTTTACATTGCGAAAACATCAGATTCAATTTTTCGAAGCAGTGTGATGATAATGGTTATTTCTGTCTTTTTAACTCACATTTTTATAAACATTGGAATGACAATTGGACTTGTTCCAGTGATTGGAATTCCATTGCCTTTAATGAGTTATGGTGGAAGTGCTTTAGTGACAAATATGTTAATGATTGCAACTGCTTTGAATTTCTATCGTCATAGAACTTCTTATGCTTGAACTCAATTACTTTTATTAATTAATTTTGGAAAAATTTATAAACAAAAAACTTCACAAGTGAGGTTGAGATGAAAAACAAAATACTTCTTTCCTTCCTGACAATTTTCCTATCGCTTCATTTTCTCTATGCTGGTAATACTGGGAAAATTGCCGGTAGAGTAATCGACAAAGAAACAAAGGAGCCAATTCCTTTTGCTAATGTCATTGTCGAAGGAACACAACTCGGTGCAGCAACAAACCTTAACGGAGAGTTTGTTATTCTTAATGTACCTCCTGGAGTTTACAGTGTGACTGCATCAGTAGTTGGATATCAAAAACAGACCATTAGAGATGTAAGAGTAAATGTTGACTTTACAACAAGGTTAGAATTTGCTCTTACTCAAGGTTCAATTGATTTACCTCCTGTTGTCGTTCAGGGAGAGAGAAATCCATTAATCAGACAGGATTTGACTAATCCAGTTGCTTCCATCACAAGTGATAAAATTGATGAATTACCTGTTGATCAAATTGCTGATGTGATAAAACTTCAGGCTGGTGTTGTAGTTGGAAACGATGGTGATATTCATATTCGTGGTGGTTATGGGAATGAAATCGCTTATACATTAAACGGAATTACTTTGAATGATCCTTATGGAAATAGAAGATCAGTTGGACTTGCAACAAATGCTGTTCAGGAAGTTTCAGTTTCAAGCGGAACATTTAGTGCAGAATATGGCAATGCATTAAGTGGCGTTGTTAATTATGTGACTAAAGAAGGTCCATCAAAATATACTGGAAGTATAAAAGCTTACAGTGGTGATTATGTAACAAAAAGAACCGATCTATTTGAAAATCTTGATAAAATAGATCCACTCAATAGAGCAAGAACTGAATTTACATTTGGCGGACCATTACCATTGTTGTCCAGAAATGTAAATTTCTTCTTTTCATCAGTTTACGAAGATTTCAAAGGTTCGCTTTATGGTAAAAGATTGTATAATCCAACTGATTCATACTTAGAAAGAAATAATTTCAGGTCTGGCGATCCGAGATATGGAACATCAACTCAAAGTTATTTCTTTAATCCTTTTAGTAAAACAGATAGCTCGGGTTTGCCGACTGGAGATGGTGCCTGGGTGCCGATGAACTGGTCAAGATCATTTAATTTCCAGGGAAATTTAATTATCAAACCTATTCCAACTATTAAATTCAAATATGAATATGTTTTTGACAAAGCTACATCACAAGATTTCCAAAGATCTTATAAATTTAATCCGGATGGCAGACCAACAAACTATTCAAATGGTTTTATTCATGCTTTTGATTGGACCCACACTGTAACAAACAATCTATTTTACACTTTGAAATTATCATATGGAACGAATTACTATAAATCATACTTATATGAAAATCCATATGATGAAAGATATCTGCCATCACTTTATGCAAGAACGCTTGGCAACACAACATACTTAACTGGTGGAACTGACAACTCGAGATTTTTTCGAAAGACACAAACTCTGGGAATTAAGGGCGATTTAGTAGCTCAGTTATTTAATGTTCATGAAGTTAAGATGGGATTTGAAATTCGTAAACATAGATTAAATGTCGAAAGTTATACTGTCCAAGTTGGTTACATTAATAATCAAGGTTTATTCACTACTTTAACTCCAGCAACTTTACTTTACGATTCTGTCCAACTTGTAAGAAGAATTCCAAGCGATACTTCACTCTATACAAGTTATGAAAGATTACCTGTTCAAGCAGCTGCTTACATTCAAGATAAGATAGAACTTGCATCATCAATGATTTTAAATGTGGGAGTAAGGTATGAATATTTCAATCCAGCTGCTCAGTATAACCCAAATGTTAGTAAAGATTTGAGTGATCTAAAAGCAGGAAGCATTACAAGAAGTGCAACAGATGCAAAACCAAAACATAGATTAAGTCCAAGAATTAGTGTCTCATATCCGATAACCGATCGTGGTGTAATTAGATTTTCTTATGGACATTTTTATCAGGTTCCTTCATTATCAAGCCTTTATATGAATCCTTTCTTTTATGTTGCGAACTTTGGTGAAAATCCAACCTTCGGAAATCCAAATGTGGAACCGCAAAAAAGTGTCCAGTATGAGCTCGGTTTACAACAATTACTGCTTGATGATTTGAAATTAGAAGTAACTGGTTTTTATAAAGATGTTAGTAACTACATTTACACACAGCAAATTTATACAAATGAAGGTCGTGCATTTTATCTTTTGACAAATCTTGCATATTCAAGCAGTAAGGGAATTACAATTTCATTACTCAAGAGAAGATCACCGCAGGATTTCTTCTCAGCATCTCTGGATTACACTTTTTCACTTGCTGAAGGAAATCGAACATATCCAGCCGATGAAATTTTCTTTAGCGAAAAGAGCGGAAAGCAAAGTGAGACTTTTCTTGTACCTTTTAGCTTTGATAGATCGCATGTGATTAATGCAACATTAACATTTACACAGCCAAATAACTGGATTGCATCATTTGTTGGTTATTTCCAGACTGGAACTCCGTATACACCAATTTTCCCATCAAATATTGTTGACATTACATTTGAACAAAATTCAGCTCGTCAACCAGTTCAATGGAATGTTGACTTTAAGTTCGAAAAATTCTTTATGCTTGGTAATCTAAAATTATCCTTGTTTGCTCAGATTGAAAATCTATTCGATACTCAAAATGAATTGTATGTTTATGCTTCAACTGGTAGAGCATTGAGCGCAATTGAAGAGAAAGACATAAATACTGTATTTTCTGATATGATCAAGAGAATTAAAAGAGGAGATCCTGGCTTAATTCCGTTGTATGAAATTCAAAAGTATTATTCTCTCAGGCCAGAAAGAGTGAATCGTCCGAGAGAAGTCCGTTTAGGTTTTCAATTAATATTTAACTGAATCTCTTGAGGAGAAAAATGATGAAAAGAAAAATTTTAATTTCCGTTGTTCTATCACTAATTCTAATCGCAAATCTTTCAGCACAAAAGAAAGATCAATATGGCAATTACATATTAAAAGAATTAACGGAACAACAAGCACTTGAAATTTTTGGTAAACCAGGAGAGAGACTCGCTAAATCTCTCGGAAATCCAAAATTGATAAAAGAGAGTATCATTCAAGGTAATAAGGTAAAGACTGTTTTATTTAACTACGGTTCAATTTGTGCACCAAACTATCTTGGGAATATTGCCGATTTAGTTTGGAATGGTTTGGGTTATGGATTTGAATTTGGACCACTTGCAGCGGCTGAGGTAGTTAATGGTAATGGTGATACTTTGCACATAGTTGATGATTCATTTATCCGTACATTTCAAGGTGATTACGATCCATCAGGTACAATAAAATGGGGTTGGTTACCAAAAGATGGATATGTTGATCCAAATCAAAATGAAATTGCAAGATTAAATTCACCTGATTTAAATGGGGATGGAAAGCCAGACAGCTGGCCTGAAAACTGGTATAACGCTGGTGCTGGTAAATATTTATGGCCAGCATTTTTAGGTGATCAAGCAACAGCTCCAGATGAAGAAGTTTATTTTGTAATTGATGATTATACAAATGCAGAATTTCCATATTATCCTTTTCCTGATGATTCTTCGAAACGAGGTTTGGGATTGGATATGGAAGTTCGTGTGTTGCAATTCAATAATCCACTCGCTGAGGACATTGTTTTCTTAGTTTATCAAACTACGAATGCAAGTCCGAAAACTTTACCGAGAGTTTATTTTGGAATGCATGGTGATCCACATGTTGGTGGTCCAAGCAATTATTCTGATGATAGAGCTTTCTTTATTCCTCCATTAGGACCACTTGCTGATCCATATCCTCAAAGAGCAAGAAGTATGGTTTATGCCTGGGATGATGATATGAAAGGTGATGGTGGTAAATGGTGTGGATATTTTGGCTGGAAGTTTCTCGAAAGCCCGAGTAAGCATACTGATGCCTTTGATAATGATGATGATGGTATAACAGACGAAAGTCCATTCAACGATGCTGGATTTTATATTGATGGTGTTCAATATCCATTGACTTATGGAATTTCAAATGTAACTAAGTACACCGAAATTTATGGTGCACCGAAACCAAGATGGTCAGGTGATGAAGATGGCGATTGGGATCCAGCAATTCATGATATTGGAATTGATGGAATTGGTCCTGATTCACCAAATTATCCAGGTCCTGATTATGGTGAGGGAGATGGAAAACCAACACAAGCCTGGTATATAGATGTTAATGGCAACGGGAAATATGATGTTGGTGAACCTTTATCAGAAGTTAGACTGCCAGGTTACAAGTGGGCTGGGTCTGAACCTAACTTTGGCTTAAGAGATATTTCTGAATCAGATCAACTTGGTTTGACAAGTTTCCACGCTGCAGTTTATACAAACTCGTTACCAAATGTACCGATGAATGATGAATTGATGTGGGAATGGTTATCAAGTGAAACGATTGATCCAAATCAGGAATTGTTAAACGAGCCAGGCGATAATGTTTTCAATTTTGGTACTGGTCCATTTAAACTTGAGCCAGGTGAAACACAAAGATTTTCAATGTGTATTTTGTTTGGTGAAAATCTAAATGATTTAGTATTAAATGCAGAGATTTCTACGAGAATTCTTGAAGCTGATTATCGTTTTGCTCAACCTCCAGCAAAACCAATTGTTACTGCAGTTTCAGGTGATGGAAGAGTTACTCTTTACTGGGACACAAGAGCAGAGCAATCCGTTGATCCATTGACTGGATTGAAAGATTTTCAAGGATATAAAATTTACAGAAGTCAGGATCCAAAGTTCAGCGATGTTTTCAAAATTACTGATGGTAATGGTGTTCCGTTTATTGGTGTACCATTATTTGATCCTAACACAGGTAAATATGCCCAATTTGATTTAATTGATTCACTTAAAGGATTTCATCCAGTTGAATACCTTGGAAGAGGAGTGAAATACTGGATTGGAAACAACACAGGACTTGTTCACGAGTATGTTGATTCAACTGTAAAGAATGGAATTACTTATTATTACGCAGTTGTATCTTATGATGGCGGTTCACTGCAACCAGGAAAAGAAATTGCACCATCTGAATGTCCGATGGTTATCTCTCAAGATCCAATTACAGGTGAATTGAAATTTGATGTTAATACTGTAATGGTTACTCCTCAACCAAGATCAAAAGGAACATTAACTGAATTGAATAATAATTTGACGGTTGAACATCTTAAAGGAATTGCAACTGGTAAAATTTATGTAAAGACTTATGACAGCAAAGCAGTAAAAGATAATAATGAATATTCAATTGAATTTACAGCCAATGATAAATTTAATCTGACTAACGAAACTGGTGTAACTGATAAAATTATTTCGAAGGATACTGTTCTGGTAAGTCTTTCAAATCAAAATATTATTCCTGCAAGTGTCGTTGTGAAAGATGAAGCTGGTAATGTAGTGCCTCCTTCGAAATATGTTGTCAGTGCAATTACAGGAAAAATCAAAGGTGCAAATCCAAATGATCTACCAGCTGGAAATGTTTATTATGTGACTTATAAATATTATCCAGTTTATCAAAGCAGTTACATAAATGGAGAAGATGCAAATCCTTCTTTTGATGGAATGAGAGTATTTCTTTATAACGACACACTCGGAATTGATTATAAAAATTCTGGCTGGATGCCTGGTAAGAAAACAAACTTGAAAGATACAATTCTCTGGGTTCCACGAACAGTTTCACCAGCAAATCCGCATTTACCAACAGATTTGGATTTTAAGATTGAATTCACAAGTATGGATACATTGGATAATGGTAAATATGCAAATCCAGGCGATACGGTGAGAAATCAATCTAATCAATTAATTGTTTGTCCATTCAAAATAACAATCGCTACGGCTGATACGATGCTCGGTCGCAAAGCTGATTATTTAATTTTTGAAGGAGTTCCTGCAACTCGTGGAAATGGAAGATGGGATCCAGGTGAAGATATCATTTTCTTCCCAAGAGTTAGAGAGAGATCGAGAACATCTTATCAAATAACTTTCTCGAAACCATCTGGTGAATTCATTCCACCACAGGGTGATGTATATATGTTGAGAACAACTAAACCGTTTAAGGCTGGTGAACAATATAAATTCAGAACAATTGGTGAGAAGTATGACAATCAACTTGCAAAAAGTCAACTTGAAAATATTTATGTAGTTCCTAATCCATATGTCGCTTATTCAGATGCGGAACAACCAGCACGACAACCAAACAGAAGAGGTGAGAAAGTTCTTCAGTTCAGAAATCTGCCAAAAGAATGCACGATTAGAATTTATACAATTGCTGGTGAGTTGGTTCAAACTCTTTATAAGAATGATGATGGAAGCATTGTTAACTGGGACTTATTAAGTTACGAAGGTCAGAGAATTGCTTATGGTGTTTATATTTATCATGTCGATGCACCAGGAATTGGTGAAAAGATTGGTCGATTTGCCGTAATTAAATAAAATCAATGGAGTTTGAAAATGAAGACAAAAATTATTTTCACGGTTGCAATTTTAGTTCTTCTTGGAAATTCAATTTTTGCACAACTTGAAAGAAGTACTGCAAAAGTTGGAACTACAGCAGCAACATTTCTGAAGATCAATGCTGGTGCTCGTGCAATTGGAATGGCTGGTGCATTTGCTGCTATGGAAAATGATATTTACTCAATTTATTATAATCCAGCTGGTGTTTCTCGAATTACTGGAACTGGTGCTGCTGCTTTTAATCACGCAAACTGGTTAGCTGATATGTCTTATGATTTTGCTGCGCTTGCTCTAAATCTTGGAGATATTGGAAGCATCGCTCTAAGTCTAACTTCATTTTCGGTTCCAGAGGAAAAAGTTCGAACATTTGAGAATCCTGAAGGTGATGGAAGGTACTGGGACGCAAGCTCACTTGCCATTGGACTTTCCTATGCACGAAATTTGACTGATAATTTTTCCATAGGATTTAATTTCAAATACATTCGTGATCAAGTGTGGGATATGACAGCGAGTTCATTTGCAATTGATGCTGGAACAATGTATACGACGCCATTCAATGGACTGCGAATAGGTGCAAGTATTTCAAATTTCGGAAACAAGATGAAGCTTGAAGGAAGAAACACTTATTTCAATGTCGATCCTAACAACAATCCAAACTCAGGTCCAAATAATATTCCAGCTGAATATCGCCTTGCTTACTATGACATTCCACTTTCATTTAGAGTTGGATTGGCAATGGAAGTAATTAAATCTCAATTGTTCACACTTACAACTTCCGTTGATGCGGTTCATCCAAATGATAATACTGAGTATTTGAACCTTGGACTTGAATTTAACTTCAACAATACTTTTTATGCAAGGACAGGTTACAAATCATTATTCCTGAGAGATAGTGAACAGAGCTACACTTTTGGATTTGGACTAAATTATCCAATCATAAACGACATTCTTGTTTCATTGAATTATGGATTTGCCGATTACGGCAGATTGAAAAATGTTCAGTTTATGGATTTAGTAGTTAAGTTTTAAGAAAGAAAATGGCGGTCAATTCAAAAATTAAAAATCTGGATTCGACCGCCATTTTTATTTTAAAAGTAAATGAACTTCTTCTTAAAACTTTTGGCAAGCCTCCAAGAAATCTTAAATCCGATCCTCTTGATATTTTAGTAGCCACAATCCTTTCTCAAAACACAAATGATTTCAACTCACATCAAGCCTATCTTAATTTAAAGAAGAAATTTCCTGATTATGAGAAATTGATCTCAGCAGATATTAAATCAATCGAACAAGAGATAAGAATTGCTGGATTAGGAAATCAAAAGGCTAAAGCAATTAAAAATTTTCTGAAAAGATTAAAAGCGGAGTCAAAATCACTTGATTTAAAATTTCTAAAAAACTACACGAATGAAGATGCGATTGAATATCTAACTTCATTCAGTGGTGTTGGACTGAAAACGGCTGCTTGTGTTCTTTTGTTTGGATTACAAAAAAATGTTTGTCCCGTGGATACTCATGTTCATAGAATTTTGAACCGGCTTGGTATCGTAAAAACAAAAGATAGAGATAAAACTTTTTTTGAATTTCATAAACATCTTCCAGATGATATAGCCCATCAATTCCATACGAATTTGATAAAACTTGGAAGAACGATTTGCTTAAGTCAAAATCCAAAATGTTTTGAATGCCCGTTAAAAAATTTGTGCAAGTATGAGAATAAGAATCTTACCAAAAACTCTCTGAAGTCGAACACTAAAAATGATAAAAAAGATTTTATGTTGCTTGATTCAGTTTGAAGGTTAAACATAAAGATCAAAAATTATTTAATCAGATCCGCAATCGAGTTCAGCACAAAATCTGGCTTGATTTGACTGAATTCAAGTTGTTCTATTTTTGTTACGCCACTTAAAACTAACGCTGATGAAATTCCATTTTGATTAGCCATTAGAATATCGGTTTCAAGTCGATCACCGATTAAAATACATTCATTTGTTGGAAGAGAGATTCGTTTCAAGATTTCTTCTGTTATAAAATGTGAAGGTTTACCAAAATTAAGTTCAAGCTTTCTTCCTGTTAGATTCTGAAGAGCTGTAATTGTGTAACCAGCATCTAAAATTTCATCATTTTCGATTGGACAGGTTAAATCTACATTAGCAGAAAAAAATTTAGCTCCATGTTGAAGTGCCTTTTGAGCTGTGTAAATTTTTTCAAATGAGAGAGTTCTATCAAGAGTTACAAGCACAATATCAATTTTGTGATTTGCAATTTTTACTCCTGAATTTTTTAAGTAATTGATGAAATTTACTTCTCCGATTACAAATACATTTTCATCTTTATGATTTTCGAGCAGATAATTTCTCGTAACTTCAGCTGAAGTGACTATCTGATTTTCATCACAATCAATTCCAAAGGAATTTAATTTTTCTTTGTATTGAGTAGTAGTAGAAGTAGTGCGGTTTGAAACAAAAACGAATTTTTTATTCAATGACTTGAAGATTTGAAAAACTTCTTTAGCACCATCGATCAGCTTAGTTTCTCGATAAATTGTCCCATCCAAATCAAAAACGAAGCCATTAAAACGACTTAAGATTTCGTGCAAATTTACATTCCCAATTTTGTTTTAATGTCTGAGAGATTTTCTTCAATTGTGTGCGGTTTATATCCAAGTTCAGCTTGAGCTTTTAAAATTATCAATCCACCGCGTAAAGGTCTTTTTGCTTTTTGATTTAACTTATCGGTTGTTGTTTGATTTATTAATGTTTTATCGAGATTAAAAACATCGGCAATTTTAACTGCAAAATCGTATCGACTTAAATATTCAAGTCCACCGATGTTATAAACACCATTTTTTCGTTTGTCGATTGCGAGTGTAATTCCATTGACAAGGTCTTCAACATAAGTTGGATTATTCCATTGGTCGGTTACAACATTAATTTGTTTCCCTTGCGATAAATTTTCTACGACCCATTCAACAAAATCTTTCTTCACGCCTTTTTGAACTCCATACAAAACATTGGTTCGAATTATTAAATAATTAATTGCACCAATTTTTATTTCGTTTTCACTTGCAAGTTTAGTTCTACCATAATATGAAATTGGATTTGGTCTGTCATCTTCATGATATGGACCATTCTGACCATCAAAAATAAAATCACTTGAAAGATGAACAAGTTGAGCATCAACAATTCGACAACCTTCAATGAGATGTTTAACTCCGTTGACATTAATATTCCAAGCCAACTCTTTATTTACTTCGCATCCATCAACATCAGTATATGCAGCTGCATTTATAACTACATCCGGGAAAAAATCCAGAAATATTTTTTTTACTTCGTTGCGTTTTGAAATGTCAACCTTAGAATAAGTAAACTTATTATCACCAACAAAATTATCTTCAATAGATGCAAGATGTAGTTCAACATCATTTCTTTTTGAATAATAATTGACTAATGCCTGACCGAGCAATCCATTGCAACCGATTATTAAAATTCGTTTCTTTATTAAACCCATTGTAAATCACAATTTTATTTTGAGCGAAAATGATTAATTATAAATTCAACTTTTTCGACTTCAATTCTTTGAGAAGAAATGCGAACTGCCTCTTTCAAGCAAGTTTCAATTTTCTCGTTGCGAAAATAATTATAAGAGAAAACCGCACCAAATATATCGCCACATCCAACATTACTTTTGAAAATTAAATTTTTCTCTGGCTCAGCAGAGATTGATTTGAAATCATCATTTTCTTTGAAATAAGTTGTTGCACCCTTGGAGCCTTTGGTGATGTTAACGATTTTACAATCTGTTTGTAACGCTTCTTTTGCGAATTCAATTTCAGACAAATTTTCTTCAGTCAGATTTTCTCTTTCTATTTCATTCAATTGAAAAACATCACAAAGAGAAACCCACTCTTTCCAGTTTTTAATTGGACGGTAAACTCTTTTACCTTCTTCATTAATTCCACGAGTTAATGTGTGAAAATCAAAATAAATTTTACCAGTGAAGTTCTTGCGTATAAATTTCAAGTCTTCAAATTCGATTTCGAATCCACTGATCATATTAATTAAAAAATTTGTATCTTCTGGAATTTTATCGAAAAGCTTTTTGATCTGAATTTTTGGAGCAGTCGACTGATAACATTCGAAATTTAATTGTTCACCATCAAAGAAGAGGTGGACAATATTCATTGGTGAGTTTGAAATTTCAATTAAATCGAGTTTGATTTGAGGGTAAGATTTTAAAATCGTTAAATATTTTTCAAAATGTTCAGAACTAATTTGGAATAATGGATAAATCTCATCTTGTTTATTAGAAACGATTGATAATCCAATCAAGCTGTAAATTATTCCACCATAAGATTGAATAATCTGT
>Ga0123519_10013037_pt1 | contig 11998 bp, 11 predicted proteins | sample YelNatPaOPRAMG02_FD_87396 | JGI IMG/M metagenome (GOLD analysis project Ga0123519, IMG submission 87396) | Hot spring microbial communities from Yellowstone National Park - Yellowstone National Park OP-RAMG-02 (version 2) | ecosystem: Environmental > Aquatic > Thermal springs > Hot (42-90C) ... | reverse complement strand
TAGCGGTCAGAACCGGAAAGGAACACGGCCGAATTTCTGATTTGGGAACCCAGGCTTTGGAGGAAGCGGCAATTATTGAAGAAAAAACCAAAAAGCTTCAGCAGGAAATTGCTGCCAAGGCAGGAAAAGCAGGAAAAAAAGTCAAGCCAAAAAGGATTCGCGGTCGGCGCTGGCAGGAAGCACGGAAAAAAATTGACCCTCAAAAAACTTATTCTTTGCCAGAGGCAATAAAGCTTTTAAAAACTGTTTCTCTTTCCCGCTTTGATGGCTCGGTTGATGTCCATTTAGTGGTTAAAAAGGTTGGTTTAAAAGGCGAGGTAGAGTTCCCCTACCCCACCGGTAAACAACAAAAAATCCGCATTGCCGATGAGGAGTTATTAAAAGATTTAGAAAGGGGGAAAATTGACTTTACCCTATTAATCGCCACTCCCCAAATGATGCCTAAGCTGGCAAAATACGCTAAAATTTTAGGACCGCGCGGCTTAATGCCCAACCCCAAGGCAGGAACAATTACCGATAAACCCGAGGAGTTGGCAAAAAAACTTACCGGCAAAACCAGCTGGAAAACCGAACCAAAAGCGCCCTTAATTCACTTAACAATAGGTAAAGTTAGCCAACCCGAGCGCCAACTTGAGGAAAACTTTAAAGCCTTGGTTGCTGCCATTGGCCAGAAAAATATTAAAAAAGCGGTTTTGGCTCCCACTATGGGCCCGGGGATAAAAGTTGAGGCCCAATAACGATCGCTTCTTCATACAAGCTTCTTCCTAAAGGATCCCTGAAGGAAACCCTTCTTCCCTTTTCTAAAATTTCCTTTAAAGAACAACCAGAAGCTAACAAAGCGCTCACTACCGGCGCAGAGAAACTTGAACCATGGGGAAGTCCAAGAGAATCATTGTCAACATAAACATCTGCCCCCCTTACGTTGTGGTAAGGAACTTCCCTCTTTCCATCCCATTCTCCTACTAAAACCAGATTTTCGGGCCAGCTTTCTTTATAATAATTTCTCCCAGGAAGCAAGTCATCATTCAAATTGCCGGCAGAGGCAACTACAATAACCCCGGGAAGTCTTTTACAAAAGCTGATAAGTTCCCCCAGGCTTTTAATCCCCTCTTCTCCTTGATAAGCACCATAAATTTCTATCCAAGAATATTTGGCTTCCACCACCACTGTTGCCTTTCTGATTGCCTCCTCAACTTGCTGGCGATATTCTTCTTCATTTAAGGGCTCAATAACCCTACCTTCTTTATCAACTAGAGTTCCTAAAAAAGCTTCCCCAGCCGGGGTATACCATTTTCTCTCCCCGCCACCAACTATTCCCCCAAAATTAGGAAAAAACCAAAGTTTCCCCTTTTCGTCTTTAAGGGTTAAACCCTGAGGAAGTTGAGGTTCTCTCAGCTCGGGATAACGTTTTCCTAAAACTAACCTCACCCTCCCAAATTGGAAACTACAATTAACTACTCGAGGAGGAAAAGGGGCTTTCAAAAAAGGCTCTAAAATTTCAGCACTTTTCCTTCCCCCAATCCAGGTAGTCAGTTCTAAGTTTCCCCATTCATCTTTTCCTAAATTTAAGGCTCCGGGTGTAAAAAGAATATCTTGAAAAGGAAACACCCGGTGAGTTAATTCGGCCCCTCCAAGTCTTCGAGAAACTTTATTTGCCGCCTGAATAACTTTTAAGCCATGGTCTAGATATACTTTTGAGCCAAAATAATATAATGTTGTCCGAGGAAACTTATTTGCCATTTCCTCAAGGATTAATCCGAACCTTTCTCGGCGTCCAAGATGAGGATGTGTCAGACGGGCTCTTATTATTTCCCCAAGATAGGTTCGGTAAAAACTAAGGCTATCTTCTCCAGAAAGAAAATTCCCTGCTGGTTCCGGATATTTTAGAGGTTCAATAAAATCAGGCAATTCCCCTTCTGGTAAAAAATCAACAAAAAGAATTTCGCTTAAGGGTGGTTTTTCTTTTTCGGGAACAGCTTCTGGGAGACCGGAACCGGATTTTATTACTGTTGCCGCTGCTGTTGTTGCTGCCGCTACCGCCGCTCCTTTTAAAAATTCTCTTCGGGAAAGTCTCTTTGGTAATTCTTGTGTTTCCATGAATTAGTTAATATTAACAAAAAAGAAAACCTCCAACAAGACTTAATTACATCTACCTACTACGTCCTACTATGGCTTACTATTGCAGTCAGCAGCGATTCTTGAGCGAAAAGAGTTTTCCATTCTTTCTTTTTTTCCTCCCATCCTCCTAGTATTTCATCTTTTGTTTCTGGCTGTAGCACCTCAGCTAATTCTTGAACCAATTGGGTAAATTGGCCATCCATTATTTCTCTCAAAGTCATTTTTTTCCTTTTTCCTAAATTTAAAAGAGGAAGACGGATATCAAAAAACCGCGTAGGGCTTGTTCCCTTAATCAATAATTCTTCTGCCAAATACCTTTTAACCTCAGGATCGATTCTTTGGATTTTCTCTAATAAAAAGTTCAAATCCTTCTCATCTAACCGTCCACCAGTGCGTATTCTCCTTTCTAATTCGGCTATCTTTTCTGCTTCTTTATATTTTCTTCTACCATATCGCTCCTTCAAATATTCTCCTCCTACGCTAGCTAAGTTTTCAAAAGGCAATTTTTCAAAGGGTAACAAATAGACAATCCAAAAAGCCCTTCTTCTGCCTTGTTGAGGATCAAGTTTAGCAGCTGTTTCCACAAAAAGAAACGTATCATTTAAGAGAGATATTACCCTAACCTTCACGTTTCGTATTGCCAACAAACTATTTCCCACTGCCTCTTTAACCATTCTACCTTCCTCCTCGCTTTCCCATTCGGAGGGTATCTCGCCTATCCATTTGGAAAGTATTTCTTCGGCTTTGACTATATCATGAAGCATCGAAGGGAAATTTACTACCCAAAATATTTTTCCTACATCTTTTGAATAGGGAGGCTGCTGCCAACCGGCATAACAAACCTCTCTTAAGGAAGCCAAATGCTCGTTCCTACTTCTCCTCAAAATGGATTCTGGAGATATCACGTAATAAGGAGGAGATTTGCCAAGATTTTTTAGTTTAAAAGCAAACCGCCAGTAGCTATCTTTAGAATTCTCCATCAATTCACTTAAAGTCCTGACCAAACTTTCTTCATTTCCTTCTACAAGTATTTCTCGTAGGCTGTGTGCCTCCTCATGACGTGCTGTCCGCTCTTCATCTTCCCCTGCCTGTATAATATTAAAAAAGGGAAAAAGATGCAAACCCGCGACAGGTTCTCCTCCCTTAGCGATTGGACCTTCGACAAACAAATTAACCGCTAATGCATTAACCTCTATCCTCAAGATTCTCCTATAACTAACTTCCAAAAAATCAAGCCATTTTTCCGCTTTTTCTGCTATTAAACTTTCTTCTAAGGAAGGAAAGCTTTCCCTTATCATCTCATTTCTTTGTCTTATTTTTTCTCCCGCTTCCATCAAAACGGCGCACAATTCTATGTCAAAAAAGTCAGGATGTTTTTCAATTAGGGAGATTCCTTCGTTGATTTCGTCAATTTTCCTATCAAATTCTTCCATTTCCCCCTCATCTTCTTGCTCCTCGTCTGTAATCCTTTCTCGCGCACTCATGATTAGAGCATTTCTTCTGGAGAGTAATTCAAAATAATTTAATCCCTGTAGAAAGGTATCATCACTAAAATGACTTCTTAAAAAACACTGGTATTTTTCCTCATTCCAGATCCCCTCCCCTCCCGTAAGATTTATAACAAAATCTTCAAAAGCCATCATTATCTCCACGTGTCTTCCTAATCTTTTTGTGGGAGATTCCTCTTTTCTAATTGTTTCAGGAATTGTTTCAGGTCCCCTGCTTTCTTCAGGTGGCAAGAATCCTTTTTCTATCTGGTTTCCCATTTAACCTCATTTAAAAAACCCGGCTAAATCGCCGGTGTAGACTGTATTATATAACAAAAAATAACAAAAAACAATAATTAAATCCATTTTCCTAAAAGCAACACCCCCTTGACAGATGGGCTACTTTTCTGTTATAAACAAATTACCTGCCCCCACAAAAATATGAACAAAAAAATTTGTTTAAAAAGATTTCTCCAGGGAGCAGGAATTGGCTTTTTTATTCTTGCTTTTTGGCTCGCTGCCACCAAACCTCCCTCAAACTTGCAAGCCGGGACAATTAGCCCTCAGGACGATGGTCCGGGAGGATGTTGTAACCCAGCAAATCCTCGCGATCCCAACGGTGGTTGCCGAGAATGGGAAGAATGTCAAATAGATAATGGCGCTTGCTCTACTAATAAAAGTTGCTGTGCGAGAAATACTCATGGCTGTTCCCGAGACAGCGACTGCTGCTCAGGTCATTGCTGTTCTGGAACCTGTCAGGAAAGTTGCGGCGTTGGGCCCCAGTTAACCTGCGGCGCTAACGAAAATGGTGTTTGGATTGAAAATACAGGTAACCAACCAATGACTGGTGTCTCTTTTTCTTGGTTCGCCTCTTTTTGTTCGGCAACAAGCTGCTTTTGCAGCGGCAGTCCTCACCAGGAAACAGTCAATCTTGCGGCTGGACAAAAAATCAGCCGAGGATTTACTAACTCACACCCTCCCTGCCAGTGGTCTTGGCAAACCGATGTGACTGCCCAATGGCAAAATCAAACCTGCCATCGCTCCGCCCATGGTTGTGGGAGCGAACCGTGCGCTACCCCAACTCCAACTTCTACCCCCACTCCTACTTCTACTCCAACACCAACAGTTACTCAAACACCTACTCCCACCCTCACTCCTACACCCACCGCTACCCCCAGACCCACCTCAACTCCCACTCCTACCCCAACTTCAACACCAACAGCCACTCCAACAGCAACCCCCACTCCTACACCAACAGGGACACCAACTCCCACACCAACTGCTACTCCTACCCCGCCCCAAGTTTTAGGCGCCCAAGCCCCGCCAGTTTTACCCCAGGCTGGTTTTTCAAGTAATTTGTTTTTCTTTCTTGCCTCATTAGGGGCAATTTTTCACCTCGTTGCCCTTCTTTTATGAAAGAGGTTGTTGTTTATCAATCCCGACAGGTTTTAAGACAAATTTATCGCCTTAAAACTAAAAAAATCCTCTGTTGGTTGGGAAATTTTTTAATTTTATTTTCCTTTTTAGGCTTAATTTTTACCTTTGGGCCGCTTTTAAAATCAGAGATTGCCTATCGGCTTAAAAGCGAGAGGAGTAAGATTCATTTTGGTGACCTTTTAAAAAAACCTTCCTCAGTGGTAATTCTTGCACCTGATCCTTATTTTTCTTTGGTAATTCCCAAAATTGACGCCCGAGCAAAAATTTTACCCAATATTGATGCTTCAAACAAAAATGAATATCTTTCTGCTTTAAAAAAGGGCGTTGCCCATACTAAAGGAACTGTTTTCCCAGGGATGAAAGGGACAATTTTTTTATTTGCCCATTCTACTGATTCTCCCTGGAATATTGCCCGTTATAACGCGGTTTTTTATCTTCTCCGGGAATTAGAGCCGGGTGATGAAGTTATTGTTTTCTTTTTGGGAAAAAGATTTAACTACAAGGTAACGGAGAAAAAAATTGTTGAGCCAAATTATACCGCATTTTTTAGCCAAAAAAAGGAAGAGGTTTTGGTTTTACAAACTTGCTGGCCTCCTGGGACAACTAAAAAAGCCCTACTAGTTTTTGCCAAAAGAATTTGAAAAGTTCGCATATACATTGTTTTGTCATAAATAGGTAGTTTTTCTTTACTCGATATTGACTTTAAGGCGATAAATCTTTATAATTTTTTAATATGGGGGCAGAAGAGAAGAAAGTAAGAAATCCAAAAACAGAAGCCCAACAAGCTGCCCTCTGCCTTGAGTTTAGCCTAACAGAATCTTTAGGCAACCCTCCTCCCCCTCTATATATTCCCTATTATTTAGAGGAAATGATAAGAAATGAAAGACAGGTTCTATTAAAGGAGATTTTGGGAGGAGTAATAAAAGATTTGTGGTTGAAGAAAGACCCGGAGGGTTATATCCTGAAGATTTGCGAAGAAAAAGAAGAAGGATTAAGAGTTCTTCCCAAGGAATTAGAAGCTCTTGCGAGAGAAACAGGTGTAGCCCCAACCCCTCCTCCCCCCGGCTATTTCCCCCCAAGTTCAAAGACGTGGCAAATCTCCTCTTCAAGAAAAGGGGTCTGGTTATTTTACCCTAAAGAGGAAGAAACTTTTGCCTTAAACCTAAGGGAAATATGGGGAAAAAACCCTGAAGCTTTTAGGCAAATAATAGAACCTTATATTAGGGCAGGTTTAACAATAAGTGTATTTCAACTTGCCCTAAGAGAATTAGAATACCACCGAACCCCCCGGGAAGAAGTCTTACCTCCATTTATGTGCGCCATTGCCGAAGCTGAAGATCCTCCCGCAGAGGTAAAACGTCTTTTAGCGGCATTAACCCGTAACCCCCAAATAGACCCCCGACGACTAACACGCTATCTAACCCGTTATTATCTTCCCGACTACCTCAAACACCTCGCCTCCTGTCCCGCGGGAAGTGCAGAGGAAAGAAGAACTTCCGCGGCATTGGTGAGGCTTTATGAAAGAATTTCATCAGGGTTAGACACATGGAGGGAATGGCAAAATAGGGAGGCTCTTCCTTCAGCTCTAGAGCCAGAAGTAGCTCAAAAAAAAAGGCTAGAAGAGACGCTAGAAGAGATAGAGGCAATTATTAGTTTCCTTGAAACTATAAGACCAACTCAAGAAACCCCATCAGAATTAGACCTAAAAACGATTTTAGGAGAAAAATTGAAGGCTTGTCCTCCTCTTGCCGAGATGTTAACAGAAGTTGAAAAAATCGTAAATGGTGGTCTGGAAAGATTAATTTTAGAAAGCGCTACTACTATAAGACTCTTAGCATCAGTACGGAAAGAATTCGAACCTCACCTGATTATTAAAAAAGATTTAGAATGGTATTGGAAGTGGGGGTATAAAGAAGGAATTAAAAGAATAAAAACTAACCCCAAGAACAAAGTAATAGAATATATAGATCCTCTCCTCGAAGCAGTTTTAACTTCAATAGCAATTAGAGTCGCTGTTAACGGCTGCTCGGAAAGAGGAGCATACAATAACCTTCAAAAGCTTTTTGGAAAATTAGGAGAAAAATTAAACAGCGAGAAAGCAAAAATCAGAGAAGAAATAGAAAGAATAAAAGAATATATAGAAATAGCAAGGCTTTTTATGGAATTCACCGGTGCAACAGAAGAAGAAATTAGAAGTGGTTTACCCCCTCCGAATCCCGAGGTATTTAAACTCTTCTGTGATTTTTTTGGAATAAATTGATGAGAAAAGAAATAGAGGGACTTTATCCGGAAAAACACTATCCCCTAACCCCTCTCTTCATCGAGTGCTTGAAGGAAAGAAAGGGTTTAATTGTAACCTATTCTGGTTTTTATATGGCTTTTTTCAGAAAAGTCGGAGTAGAAATCAATAAGAGAGAGATTCAGTTGTTAGCAGAAACTGCCAGAGAGAAAGGCTTAGTTCCTCAAGGAGAAATAATTGTTGGAGTTTGGGGCATTGGGTATGTAATGAGGTCAAAAGAAGAGGGAATTCCCTTTCATTTAAGCCAAATAGATATTTCTTACTGGCGGCATAATTTACAACAAGAAGAAAACCCTCCTCTTCCCTTTTCGGTAGGAAAAGATATGGCAATGCCCACTGGCTTCAATGAAGAAGGATTGGTAATTCCCGGCATCTCAGTATTAGACAAAGAGATGGTCTTGAAAACAACAAATCCTGACCCCGAAAGGGTAATTAGAGTTTTTGATGGCCTCAGAAATCTAAAGCGAAGGGGAGATTTGCCTATGGCAAAACCGATTTTGGTTGATAGGGCAAGGAGACTCGTTAGTATCTTGGCCAATGCCGGGGGAAATTGGGTATCAATGGATGAATTGGTAAATGCTTTATTTTGGGAAGAAGCAGGAAACAATCAGGGAAATAAACCCTCTCCCCCAATCTTAGAAAAATACCTTAGGGGAGCTATCCGTTCCTTAGTTAATAGAGTAAATGAGATATTGAAGCCACGTCACCTTAAAATCATAAGCATAGTTGAGGAGGAAAAGCGAAAAGGAAAAAGAGTAATTTACCTAGAAGGAACAGAAGACAGAAGAAAAACTTCCTATCGCCTGAGAAATTTTAATTAAAGTATTTTTCCTCCTTGACAAAAATTTTTCAAAGAGTATAATTGAAGCTGTTATCCTAAGAAGTCGGCACCCAGACGATACGTCGGGAGTAAGACCGGCGGAGGAAAAATGCCAAATACCAAAAAAATCCTTACTGTTCAAAATTTAACCGAGAAATTTAAACAGGCAAAAGGGGTAATCTTCGCTGACTACTCCGGTCTGAAAGTCTCTCAGATAAACGAGTTGCGGAGTAAAATTAAAAAATCTGGTGGGGAATTTGAAGTAGTCAAAAATGCCCTCCTGCGTTTAGCAGGGGAAAATTCGAAGCACGAAATCCAAAATTCGAAACTTAGCGGTCCAACAGCCACTTTGTGGCTTTATTCTGAGGATTTTTCTCCACTTAAGGCTTTCGAGGAGTTTCGCAAGCAAACCGAACTGCCAAGAATAAAATTTGGTTTTTGGGGAGAAGAAGAAATTAGCGAAGAAAAAATAAGAGAATTAGCAAGTCTTCCGGGAATTAGTCAACTGCGTGCTCAACTTTTGGCTTCTTTACAATCCCCTCCCTTTAGGCTGGCAAATGCCCTAAGTGGGAATTTAAAGAAACTAATTTTAGTCTTAAAAGCGAAGGGGGGTGAAAACAATTTAAAATTTAAAATTTAAAATTTAAAAATGAAAAGTGAAAAATTGGAAAAATTAATTGAGGAAATCAGCCAGCTTTCGGTTTTAGAGTTAGCGGATTTAGTAAAGGCTTTGGAGGAAAAATTTGGAGTTTCTGCCTCAGCAACAGTTGCTGCTCCTCAGGTGGCCGCTACTCAAACCGGGGCTCAAGCTGGCCAAACAGGAGGCGAAGAACAACCAGCGGCCCAGCAAACAACTTTTAATGTGGTTTTAACCTCGGCCGGGGCAAACAAAATCGCCGTCATTAAAATGGTTCGGGAAATAAACCAAAACTTAGGTCTGAAGGAAGCGAAAGACTTAGTTGAATCCCTACCAAAAGAAATTCTTACCGGCGTTAATAAACAAACAGCGGAAGAGGCAAAAAAGAAGTTAGAGGAAGCGGGGGCAACAGTAGAGCTAAAGTAGCTTTCCACCCGAAAGGTGGAAACCTACTTCCACCTTTAGTTTTCTAACAAGAAATGTTTAATTGCCTCAAGTTTTTTGGCGTAGTCAGCCTGATCAAGAACAAATTCTTTATAAGCCAGAGGTGATTTAAAGTGCCCCAAAATTATCTCAGTCTGGCAAATTCCTCCCTTTCCGGTTAAAAACTCCGGCAAGGAAGACCAAGGAAATGTTTCAAAATCTTTCTCCCCGACCACAAAAGAAACCAAAGGATTAAGATGAATATAACGAGAAACATGGAGGAGTTGCTCCTCTGTTTCAATATGAACAGACTTAAATACTCCTTGAAAAAGTGGCCCAACACGCTTGTGTCTTGTATTGAAATAACGAGTGAAACTATTAGTAAAATTTCCTAAAAATTTTGAGATGCCATTTTCAACGGCCTGCTTTAAAAGAAAATGAAAATGATTAGGCATAAAGCAAAAACTGACAATCTCCACTAATTTTTGATCTTTTTTCTTTAAATCTGACAGTATCTTTTTCCGGTCCTCTGAAGAAAGCAAAAAGAGATGGGAAAGTTTGACCGGCAAATTGGCAAAGCGATAAAATTCAAGCGCTTCTTTTGCCCGCCGATAATCCTTCTTATCAAGGAAAACTGGGCGGTTCTCCACACCTCGATTAAAAACATGATAAAATTCGCCGGTAACTAAGGGAATTTTTCTGGCCACAAAATCATTTTAGTCGCTAAAAAATCTCTTGTCAAGAGCTAATTCGAGAGGTGGAAGTATCTTTCCACCCGAAAGGTGGTTCTTGACAAGGTTGTTTATAATGTGATATCGTTATTATTAGATGGACACGGTTGAGTCGAAAAAGAAAAAACCTCTAAAGCTTGATGACCTACCTGATTTACTTACTGTCCGTGAGGTGGCAGAAATTCTTCGCGTTTCTCCCCTAACCATCAAGCGCTGGGGAAAGCGAGGAAAATTACCGGCAATTAGAATAAACTCCCGCGGCGACAGACGCTACCGCAAGGAAGCGGTTTTGTGGCTTTTAGGAATTCAAGGAAAGGGAATTTAACATTTTCAAGGTAATTCCAGCTAAATTGCCTATTGACAAATTATTTTTTGTTGTTTTAAACTGAAAACAATGAACGACCCAAAAATTAAATACTATCTTTTAGCAGCCCTGGGTATAGTAGGAGTAAGCACGGCTGCTTTATTGGTAATCTATGGAAAAAGCAAAAAGCAGACTCCGGCTTCTCAAACATTACCCCCACCCCCACCTGTTCAAAAAGAGGAAAAAACTGCCCCCCCTACCCTTTCGCCTCAACAAATTGAAATCATCAAAAAAATAGAAACCCACACGGTGGAAATTATCAATGGCCAGTTTAATCCGGCAACTCTTACTATTAAACCTCACGACCAGGTAATGTGGAAAAACAAGGATGGCAAGACTCACAACATTAAGGGTGAGGGATGGGGCAACGTACCTATCGAGAATGGCGAAAACTACACCCATTCCTTTGAGCAACCAGGAACTTATCCTTACTCCTGTGCTCTTCACCCAGAAATGAAAGGAACAATCATTGTAAAATAAAAAACTTCTTTTTTTCGGCAAAACTTCTCTTTTTAGCAAAAGTTAGGGAGCAATCTCTCCCCAAATCCGAGCAGGCGCCCATAAACCAGAATAAGAATTAATCCAAAAGTCTGGGCGGTAGACAAATTTTTCCGCTGGCCTCGTTGAATTATCTTCTTCCAAATTCCGGCTCAGTTTAAAGTTATTAGCAATCACTCCTCCCCGAATTGTCAAGCCCTTTTTTGAAGAAACCGGGGCAAAATCGAAACTATTCTCAACGCTGGAATAAAAGGTGTCATCAGTAATGAAAATCCCCTCCACCTCCCTAATATTTTTGAAAACTCCAATTCCTTGTTTAGCGATCACTACTAAACTTCCCCTCTCATTAACGGAAATCTGATGCTTGATAAGGAATTTACCCGAAGTAAGAAGAACAATTTTTTGGTTAATAGACCACGTGTCAGCAGTTTGAATATCACCGTTGTAGGCTTTCACTATCTCCCCCCTTACTAAATCATTATATGTAACTTCTCCGTTTGAAGGATAGCGCTCGGGTGTTGGTGACTCCAAAATTTTATAGAAATAGTCATAAAAATTACCCTTCACTTCACTTTTTGCCAACCAATCTTTTTCCTCCCCTGCTTTCCCTGAACCAAAGTTTGGCTGCCCACTTCCCTGCCAAAAAACTATCCCGTTATTGTTGGCTCCTTTTAGGGAAAAGTAGGGGTAAACCACTGTCGAAGGAATTGGACTATAAATTTCTCCCTGAGCATAAACATTTCCTTCCTGAGTTTGAAACCAAGCAGGTAGAGGAGAAACATCCACGCGAATCCTATTAAAACAACTCGCACCGTTGCTCAAATAAGCAGTAGCAGTCACCCAAGCCATACCTACACTTTCCCCTTTCACTGTGGTGGTATAAGGTGATTGGCCGACTTGTGAAGGATTAACACTCGCTGCTCCCGAATCTGAAGAGAAATCCACTCTCAAGATATTCTCCGGACCACCGTTTACTACATTAACAATAGCCGTTAGAGAAGAAGTATAACCCTGCTTTATGTTTAATGAATCTGGTGTAAGGCTAAGGGTGCAAGTAATTATTGGAGTAGGGGTTGGAGTGGGAGTAGGTGTTGGTGTTGGGGGTTTGCAAACACAATATGTCCTACAAATAGCCCAATCCGAAATATCAATCACACCATCTTTGTTTAAATCCCAATGGGCAC
>Ga0123519_10013035_pt1 | contig 11999 bp, 11 predicted proteins | sample YelNatPaOPRAMG02_FD_87396 | JGI IMG/M metagenome (GOLD analysis project Ga0123519, IMG submission 87396) | Hot spring microbial communities from Yellowstone National Park - Yellowstone National Park OP-RAMG-02 (version 2) | ecosystem: Environmental > Aquatic > Thermal springs > Hot (42-90C) ... | reverse complement strand
CCCCTTTGGAACAATCCCCCCCATCCAACAAGCCCTTCAAGATATCGCCTTCCAGCACATTCCCCAGTTCGCCCGCTCCTACCTGGACCTTCGCTTCCTGCCCCCCCAGTTCTATGGGGACAGGTTCGGAAGCTCCCGCACCCTTTTCCAGAAAGCGTACAGGGAGATCCTCCTGAACTCTTCCAGAGGGAAAGGCTCCCCATGACATCCTGGCTGCCCGAAGGGATACTGCTTCTCCACTTTGCCTATGTTCTGTTCTGTGTGGGAGGGGAGGCTTTCATTCTATTGGCAGCCCTGGGGGAACGGGTGTACAGGCCCAATCGCTTGGCCCGGTCTAACCGCGTCTCTGCCTTTTTGGAAACGATGGCGTTGGGGGTGCGGAATCGCACCTTCCGCCTTTTACACTTACTAGCCGTGGGTATCGTAGGAGTGGAGGGGGCCGTGGGTGTGCTATGCCCCCTCACGGTCTGGGAATACGAATTACGTCGGGCGGTAGGGCAACGGGTGGAAGAGGAAATCCCCCTCCTATCCCGGATCATCCGGGGGATCCTGTTCTACGATTTTCCCCCCTGGGTTTTCACTGCCCTGTACGTGGGGTTTGCCCTCCTGGTTCTGGCCACCTACCTCTGGATCCCGCCCCTCCGCCGCGGTAGCCGCAAAACCAACTCCTAGGGGGTGGGTGGTTCCCTCCACTTTACGCCGGCTATAGTTTCACTATGCCCTGGGTGGACGGCTTTGCCTACTTTCCTTTCCAGCCGATCCGTTCCAGCTGTTCCACCAGATGCTTTCGCATGGCTACCACGCTGGCTCCGGAGCGCATAAAAGCGATGCCGTCTTCGATGGAGGCCACTCCCCCGGAAGCCTTGATTTTTACCCGGTCTCCCGCTGCCTCTTTGATCAGCTCGATGGCATGGCAGGTAGCCCGTCCTGGTCCAAAACCAGTACAGGTCTTCACGAAATCAGCACCCGTATCTGCCACCAACTTGGCAGCATTCACGATCTCATCATCCGTGAGAACCCCGATTTCGATGATCACCTTGAAGGGAACCTTGAAAGGCCGGGCTACCGAAAGGACTTCCTCGATATCCTTCCTGACCTTTCCATACTCCTTCGCTTTGAAAGCGGCGATGTTCATCACCATATCTAGATCCGTAGCTCCCCGCTTGAGTCCTTCCTCGGCCTCCACGCACTTGACCCGGGTAGTGACTCCTCCACAGGGAAAACCCACGGGGATCTGGGCACGCACCCCGCTTCCCTTTAGTTCATCCACCAAAATCCCCAGGAACTGGGGGAAGGCCACCACGGCACGGAACCCGTAGGTTCGGGCAGTTTTGCAGGCCGCTCTCACATCGGCTTCGGAAGCGGTGATGGTCAACACCTCCGAGTAATCGATGGAAGACACGAGGTTCTGGATTTCTTCTTTCCTCACATTCCACATAATAGGTTCCTTTCACTGTTTGAGATATCTGATACTAGAGATTCTTCCATTCCAGGGAGCTTGTCAAGGGACGAAGAAAAACTGACATCCTGCCCTGAGTTGCGACGCCTTCATCCAGGGTGCTTTTTAGCTTATGGAGTTTTTCACCCAAAGATTCAAGGTTGCGCTCCCTTCGTTTCGCTTCCTGCCTTCGCCCGCCGGCCTCGTTTCCGCCACACGATTCCCGATCAAAATCATCATGGCCGATCCACTGGCCCCTGCCATTGCCTCCGGGTAGGGAGTCGTGCTATACCCCTGCCATGGACAGTCCCAAGAACCCAACTGCCGGAAATCCCATTGTAGGAGTGAATCTTCCGGGTACCCCTGATCCAGAGCTCAACCGAAAGCGGTTATCCGCCTTCAAGCAGGACGGCTTCGATGCCATCGAAGTATCCCTTGATTCTTTTCCCCTCATCATCGACGGGGAACCCTCTGAACCCTGGATCCAATACCTTGGGAACCTCTTGAAGGAGTTTCCCTTCCGGTACTCCGCCCATATCGGCAGGGGGCTGGATCTGCGGGATCTTCCAAAAATCGCCAAGCATCGGTCCGTCCTGAAGCATTCCATCGATATCTGCGCCCGGCTCCGCCTTTCACCCCTTGTTCTTCATTACGAAGTACAGAGCCGAAACCTGGAGGTGGAAAAGGTGTTCCTCGAGGAACACCGAAAGGCAGCCCAGTACGCGGGAGACCGTGGGGTACTGCTGGTGGTAGAAAACATCGAGGTGGAATGGGTGGATCCCGTGATCGAATTGGTGGCAACGGTGGATTCTCCCCACCTTCGCCTGGCCTTCGATACGGGTCATGCCTTTTTGGCAGCTCACTATTTCAAGTTCGATTTTATAGAGGCATTCAGGAAAGCCCTTCCCTATCTGGGGCACTTTCACCTGAGTGACAATACGGGGGTGTTCGAGGAGCTTCGCATCACCGATCGGCCCACCTACGATGCCCTTCCCATGGGATGGCGATACGAATACGGACGGGGAGATATCCACCTGCCCCCCTATTGGGGAAAGATTCCCTACGACGAGCTTTTCCGCCTGGCCTCTAGCTACCAGGGAATGTTCATCTGCGAGTACTATTCGGAACGGTTCCTTCCTTTCAACGGAGATGTCCAGAAGAAGGTACGGGAAGGGATTTTAAAAGGCCGGGGACATTAAAAAGCCCCCTCCGAAGAGGGGGCCAGCCCACAACACTTTCTATCTAACTTCATTTCATCAGCACGTTCTTTACGAACTCGCTGATCATATAAGACTTGTAGGGGGCCGGGAACCAGGGAATCGCGTTGTTCTTCCGGTCTTCTTCTGTCAGCAGGGTTCCCTCTATGGCGATATCCGTTCGGGCGGGGTAGGCTTTCACCATCTGGAATTTCTTCAACTGCTGTTCCTTGGTGGTAATGTGCCGGATCCAGAGAAGGGCTGCAGCCTTGTGCGGGGCATTCTTCAGGACTCCCATCGTATCCCCTCCGCCCGCCAGTCCGAACTTGGGAATGTACATTTTAGCCCGCTTGAAGAGGTTTCCCTTGGCCATTTGGTCGCTCACGTTGTCGTCCCACGCGACGGTCATCGTGATCTCCCCGCCATTCAGCCGAATGATGGAATCGTTGTTGGACATGGTGATGGTGAGTTTGTCCTTTCGGTCCTGGAACCACTTCCAGGCCAGGTTCCAGTTGGCCACCTTGCTCTGAACCACATCCGTATCCCCCTTGTACTTTTCCAGCCCGCCGGTGGTGTGAGCAATCACGCTGTGCACGAAAGACTGCCCCGATCCTCCCTTGGAGGGATCGCAGAAACCAAACTTCTTGGGATTCGCGTCGATCCACGCCTCCAGTTCCTGCCAGGTCTGGGGCAGACTCTTTACCTGTTCCGGGTCATAGAGGATTCCTGTCTGATTCCGGTGGAAAGGCGCGAGGTACCCGCGGGTGAGGAACCCTTCCTGCACTTCCCAGAGGGAGGGAGCCAGCTTGTCCGCTTCGGGAATGATGCTCTTGATGGGGCCATAGAACAGGTTCAGATCCATCGTGGTCTTTACCCACTGTCCCCCTACGATCATCACGTCGATCGTTCCCACCGCCTGGTCTTTTTCTGCGATGGCTTTGTTGAAGTTTGCCGTTTGATCTCCCACGATCACGTTCGCTTTGATGCCGTACTGTTTCTCGAAGTCGATACCCGCTTCTTTGAAATAATCGGGGAAATACCAGGCATAGAAGGTCACTTCCCCTTCCGCCTTGGCGGCTGCCACGATCTGGTCCCAGGTGGCTTTCTGGAGATCGATCTTTGCTGCCGCCTTGGGCGCTTCCTTGGCCCCCGCGGCAAAGCCTATTCCTGCCGCCAGGAGAAGCACCAGGATCGCTAGGATCACTCGTTTCATAAAACACCTCCATTAGATGATTTATATCTTCGGTTCCCTAGACCTTTCCCAGGGAAGCCGATAGATAGTCCGATTTAAGAATACGTTCCACTAGAAACAAAAGAATGATGTTGGGAGTCATCATGATCAGGGCCACCACCGATGCGTTGGTGCGGATGAAGTTGTACCCGAGGAAAGAGTAGAGAATGGTGGGAATGGTCTCGAAAGTGGGGGTACCGATCACGAAGGTCAGGTTGAACTCCTCGATACTGGTGGTAAAGGCAAATACCATTCCCGCCAGGAGTCCCGGCCGAACCATGGGCAGGAAGATGTCCTTGATCTTCACGAAGGTGCCGGCCCCCAGGTTCTCGGCCGCATCGATGATGTCCTGGGGAATGGATTCGAAACTGGTGGTGAGGACCCGGATCATGTAGGGAATCCCCATCAGGGTATGGGCCAGTACGAGGCCGAAAAAGGACTGGGTAAGATGGAAGGCGGCAAACACCCTGCTGAGGAAAAGGGCCACCACCATCCCCGGCATGATGATGGGGAGCAAGACTACAAGCATGAATACCTTCTTCCCCGGGATGTTCTTCCTGCCTAGAACGTACGCAGTGGGAAGAGAAAGCACAAAGGAGAGGAGTACCGCAAGGGGAGCGACGGAGTAGCTTGTCTTGAGGGCTCGTTCGATGTTGGTATACTTGAACACGTAGGCCCACTGGGCCCAGGAAAGCTTCTCCGGGAACAGTTGGGGGAAGGACCAGGGGTGTTGGGGATCCACCAGGCTCCACAGGACAGCCATCAACACGGGAACACCCACCCAGACGATCTGGGTGATTACGAAAAAGGCGGTCAATAGCCCATAGATCAGCCGCTTTCTTCGGGCTTCCCGCACATGGAGAGGGGTAGGGGCGATCAGGGGGGATGATCCTTTCATGGGTTCCCTCCTCCCACGGCCTGCGCCAAACGGCTGTAGAGCCAGGTCATGAACAGGGTGGTTACGATGATGATCACTCCCATCACCGCCGCCTTGTCCCACTCCTGGAAAAGGGTAGCGGTATTCCGCATCCGGAGGGCGATGGAGGGTGGGTACGTAGGTCCCGCCACGCTGGTAATGGGGAAATCCCCGAAGGCCTTGATGAACATGAGGATCATGGACACCAGAATCCCCGGCATGGCGAGGGGAATGTAGATCCGGAACAGTATGGCCCAGGTATCGGCCCCCAGGTTCCTCGCCGCATCGATGATATCGTCCCGAATGGCGGCAAGGGAGGCCGACACGATGAGGAGCACGAAGGGCAGGTTCTTCCAGATCTGAATGGCCACCACCCCCCAGCCGAACTTGTCGTTCAGCATCCGGAGGGGGGACTTGATGAGCCGCAACGCCAGGAGTACTTCGTTCACGATCCCATGGTAGGAAATGATGTTGAGGATGAGAAAGGCAGCCACCAGGGCCGGGATGAAGAGGGGGATCTTGATCAAGGAAGCGAGGAACCGTTTCCCCGCTCCGCCCTTTCGGAGGAACAAACCCACGGGAAAGGCGAAGAGGACAGTGCCGATGGAACTCAACACCCCCATCTTGAGGGAGAACACCACCGAGTCGATGGTTTCCCGTTCCCAGAGGGTTTTCCAGTTGGCGAAGGTGAACCGGGAAATACCGGTAACGCTGAACAGTCCGAAACTCTGAGCCACTGTAATGAAGATGGAGGACCCCAAAAACAGCACGATGAATCCCACTCCGGGAAGTATCATGAGGTAGTGGACAGTGGATACATCTTTTTTCTGATCCATCGCTTCCTCCTAACTCAGGATCCGAAAGGCCGTTTCATCCACCCCGAAATCCGCCACATCTCCCGGCTTCAACTTCAGCACATCCCCTCCGTAGGTCATGTGGCCCCCACGGGCTCGGAGGCGCTGCCCCTTCACCTCCACAAACAGATCGTTACTATCCCCCATGAAGATGGCGTGGACAATGGTCCCTCGTATTCGATTCGACATCCCTTCCCTGTACAGCACCATGTCTTCCGGTCTGAAACTGAACTTCACTTCATCCCCCACCCTCCCTTCAAAACCCTCCGCCCTTATGTAGACCTGTCCGAAGGGCGATTCGATGAGCACCCGGTTTCCCGCCCGTTCCCGCACTCTCCCCGTAAAGATATTGGCGATCCCGATGAACCCCGCCACGAAGGCGGTTTTCGGGTACAGGTAGATCGTGTGGGGATCTCCCACCTGTTCGATCCGTCCCTGGTTCATCACCACGATCCTGTCCGAGATGGCCAGGGCTTCGTCCTGGTCGTGGGTAACGTAGATCGAGGTGATCCCCAGTCGTTTCTGCATCTCCCGAATCTCCACCCGCACCTGCACCCGCAGCTTTGCATCCAGGTTGGACAGGGGCTCGTCGAACAGGAGGATGTCCGGTTCCGTCACGATTGCCCGCGCCAGGGCTACCCGCTGCTGCTGGCCGCCGGAAAGCTGTGCCGGTTTTCGGTTCTCGAACCCCAGAAGGCTCAGCATCTCGAGGGCTTTCTGCACCCGTTTTTTCTGTTCCGCCTCGGGTACCTTCCGCATCTTCAGCCCAAAGGCGATGTTTTCCCACACATTCATGTGCGGGAACAGGGCGTAGGATTGAAAGCACATGGCGGTGTTCCTCTTGTTGGGGGGTACGTTGTTCATCAACCGGTCGTTGAAATACACTTCCCCCTCATCCGGAACATAGAACCCTGCGATGGTTCTAAGGGTGGTGGTTTTCCCGCAACCCGAAGGGCCCAGGAGGGTAACGAACTCCCCTTCCTCCACTTCCAGGCTTACGTGATCCACCGCAACCACGTCGTCAAACTTTTTCGTGAGATTCCTTAAGATGAGGCGTGACACCCTTGCTCCTCCTCAGATAGATATAAACTCCTATATAAGATTTTATTATGATCCCCCGTTATCCCCCGTTTGATCCTCCGTTTCGTAGGGATCCTCCTGCGCCTTTTGGCCCACCTATCCGAGACAGAATCCATCGGATAGCCTCCTCGTAGGCCTCGGAAAACCGTGGATGGATCTCCATCATCCATACCCCTCTGTAGGTAGGCTGGACCAGAGGCAACACTTCCTCGTACGGTACCCTTCCCCAGCCTGGGGGTAGATGCAAATCTCCTTCTCCCAGTACGAAAGCGTCCAGTGGTTTCCTCCCGTTTCCCCCTGACCCGCTTGCGCTGGGGATCCCCAGGTTGTCGTGGATATGCAGGTGTACCAGGTGGGGGATAACCGCCTCTAGGGCTTCCCTATAGGAGAACCCTTCTTCCTGCGCGCTGAGGTACCCATGACCAAAATCGAAACAGATCCCTATTCCCTTCGAGTCTACCGCTCCGATCACCTCCGCCAGAAGGCGCGGATCGATTCGGTACGTCCGTTCCTGCCCCTGCCGAAAGATGTTTTCTACCGCCAACGTAACACCCTGCTTCTCCGCGTATTCCCCGATTCGCTTCAAGCGCTCGATTTCGTCCGCCCATTCGGAGATCACGGATCCTCGCCTTGAGTCGTGGGTACTGTGTGTACTATGGATGGATTTTTTATTATGCGCCGCATCCTCGATCCGCGACGCCGTCGGTGTTCGATAACTGCCATGATACACCACTATCCTGGCCCTAATGGCTTTCGCAAAATCTATCGACGCGCGTAGAGCGGAGGAATGGATTTCCGGATCCTTTTCGTCGCAGAGGTTTACTGGATCCGGCCCATGGACGGTGTAGAGGAAAGGGTACTCGGACAGGATCCGCTGTACGCGTTCGGTTTGACTCTGCCGTAATTTACCCCCCAGGATGCATTCTACCCCGTGCACAGGAATCTCCACTGCGGAGAACCCTGCCTCCTTGAAACGCTCCAGCATAGATCTCAGTGCGTGGAGGTCTCCCCCTATCGTGGAGGAATCTGCATTGATTCCCACAGGTAGAACCATAGCTGAAATTGTAGCATTGGAAACGTTTGCAGTCAAATAGATTCGGTTCGATCACTATCGAGATCGGCGAAGGGGCTCGACGTAGCCTTTAGGAAACATGTGGGCCTCCTCTGGGGCATTTTTTCGTTGCGAAAGGCCGCCTCCTTAGAGTAGAATGAACGAGAAAGCAAATTTTAACCATCCGCCAGGAGGACCTATGGCAACGAAAAAAAGTAACTCGAAGAAGCCCCCCCTCACCCCATCCACCAATCCTCACAAAGCTTCTCACGCAAAGGCCCTCATTGTCGATTTCGTGAACCATCTGGAGTATTCCCAGGGAAAGGACGAGTACAGCGCCACCCCCCTGGACTACTACAAGAGTCTTGCCTACACGGTGCGGGATCGACTGTTCGAACGATGGATCGATACCCAGCAGACCTACTACAAAAAGCCTTCCAAGCGGGTGTACTACCTTTCCCTCGAGTTCCTCATGGGCCGCACCCTGGACAACGCCCTGATCAACCTAGGGATGCGGGAAGAAGCGGTGAAAGCGATGGAGACCATGGGATTTCGCCTGGAGGATCTGGAGGAACTCGAGTTCGATGCGGGACTAGGGAACGGCGGACTGGGACGCCTGGCAGCCTGCTTCCTCGATTCGATGGCTACCCTAAGCCTCCCCGCCTACGGGTACGGGATTCGGTACGAGTACGGGATCTTCTTCCAGAGGATCCGCAACGGAGAACAGGTGGAAACCCCCGATCCCTGGCTGCGATATGGGAACCCCTGGGAAATCGATCGCCCCGAAGCCCTGTATCCGGTCAACTTCTACGGGCAAGTCCGGCAATTCATCGATGAACGGGGTCGTAAACGGTATGAATGGGTGGATACCCAGCAGGTGATGGCCATGGCGTACGATATTCCCATTCCGGGATATGGAAACCTTACGGTGAACAATCTCCGCCTCTGGGCTGCCAAGAGTACCCGGGACTTCGAGCTGAGTTACTTCAATCACGGAGACTACGAGAAGGCCGTTTCCGACAAGGTCCATACGGAAACCATCTCGAAAGTTCTGTATCCCAACGACAACGTGTTCGAGGGCAAGGAACTTCGGCTGAAGCAGGAATACTTCTTCGTTTCCGCCACCCTGCAGGACATCATTCGTCGATACAAGAAGACTCATCCGGATGACTTTTCCTATTTCCCCGACGAGGTGGCTATCCAGCTGAACGATACCCATCCCGCCATCGGGATCGTGGAACTGATGCGGATCCTGGTGGATCAGGAAGGAGTACCCTGGGACATTGCGTGGAACATCACGGTGCGCACCTTTGCCTACACCAACCACACGGTGTTGCCCGAAGCGCTGGAAAAGTGGCCGGTGGATCTTTTTGGTCGCGTACTGCCCCGGCACCTGCAGATCGTGTACGACATCAACCATTTCTTCCTCGAGGATGTTGCCAGAAAGTACCCGGGAGATTTCGGAAAAATGGAGCGGATGTCCATCATCGAAGAGACCCACGGGAAAAAGGTACGGATGGCCAACCTCGCCATCATCGGGAGTCACTCGGTGAACGGGGTTTCCGCCCTCCATACCGAAATCCTGAAAAAGGATATCTTCAAGGATTTCTACGAGCTTTGGCCCGAACGGTTTACTAACAAAACCAACGGGATCACCCCCCGCAGGTGGCTCAAAGCCTGTAACCCCGACCTTGCCAATCTCATCACCAGCAGAATCGGCGATGGATGGGTTACCGATCTGGATCAACTGCGCAAGCTGATCCCCCTCGCGGATGACCCGTCCTTCCGCAAGGAATGGAGGAAGGTGAAGCAGAAGAACAAGGACCGTTTGATCGACTACATCCTGAAGAACAACAGCCTCTCGGTGAATCCCCGCTCGATGTTCGACTGCCAGGTGAAACGGATTCACGAGTACAAACGCCAACTCCTCAACGTGCTTCACGTGATCGCCCTCTACAATCGAATCCGGGACGGGAAAGGAAACGGGATCGTTCCCCGCACGGTGATCTTCGCAGGGAAGGCGGCCCCCGGCTACTTCATGGCAAAGCTGATCATTCGGTTGATCAACGCGGTAGCCGATGTGGTGAACAACGATCCAGCCACGAAGGATCTTTTGCGGGTTGTGTTTCTGGCCAACTACGGGGTGAGTCTGGCAGAGAAACTGATCCCCGCGGCCGACCTTTCCGAGCAGATCTCCACTGCGGGAACCGAAGCTTCCGGTACAGGGAACATGAAGTTTGCCTTGAACGGCGCCCTCACTATCGGTACCCTCGACGGAGCCAACGTGGAAATCCGGGAGGAGGTAGGGCCTGAAAACATCTTCATCTTCGGCCTTACAGCGGAGGAGGTGGCGGAAACATGGCGGAAAGGGTACAACCCGTGGGACTACTACCAAAAGGATCCGGAACTGAAGCGGGTGCTGGACATGATCAGCGAAGGGTACTTTTCTCCCGATGATGCGGGGCGGTTCAGACCCATTACCGATTCCCTCCTCCGGTATGGGGACACGTACCGGCTGCTGGCCGATTTTCGCTCCTACCTGCATACGCAGGAACAGGTAGCGCGGCTGTACCATGATCCCGAAGAGTGGACGAGGAAATCGATCCTCAACGTAGCTTGCATGGGAAAGTTCAGTAGCGACCGTACCATCCGGGAGTACGCGGAAGAGATCTGGAAAACTCACCCCGTACCGGTAACCCCGCCTTCCCAACCAAACCGCTAAGCCTGCCTCCCCCATTCAGGGGAAAGACAGGCAAAGGCCGTTAGCACAGCCCAGGGGTATTGCGGGGGATGGGCCACCAGGAACGCGCCTCAGCGAGGGTTGCGAGGCAGCAATATCACCCTATGTCCACTCCCAGCACCTTTCCCAGGCCTCGCCCCACCCCAAAGGACAAGGCCGCTACTCCCAGGCTGATGAGGGTCATTTCCGAAAACCGCTTTCGGAAATCCATGTTTCGGGCCACCGATACGTAATAGTTGAACAATTCTCCTGGAATTGTTCCAACACCTTTTGAAGATCCGTCGAAAGGTGTTTCTCGTTTAATGCGTCCAGTGCCATGTGACTGCCCTCTAACGATCATACGCTATAAAATCAGCGCGAATGGCCAGCGTTCAGTGCCCACACCCAGAGCCGTGCCTGCCATGTCCTTCCCCATGGCCTGCCTGCTGTTTCCCGGTTCCTGAATGTTCATGCTCTCCGCAGGTTTCGCCCGAATCTGTGAGCCGTCCGGCAAGGTAATCCGCAACAGCCTGTTCCGCTCTTCCCAACGCTCCCCGGACGACCTTTATCCCGTGTCCTTCGAGGACACGTATCGCTCCCGGTCCAATTCCCCCTGTCAGCAGGACAGTCACTCCCTTGGAAGCCAACACCGACGCGATATCGGACCTGCATCCGCATCCGCCGGGAGAAGGCAGGGTTTCCTGTGAAAGGATTACACCCTGGGTTCGATCGACCGTGAACAGGGTGAATTTATCGCAGTTTCCAAAGTGCTGATCCACCGCACCATGCTGGGTAGTAGGGACTGCTATCACCATCGTTTCCTCCTCTTCCAGGGGACGTACGGGTCCCCCTTGAATCTTCAGTATCTTTCCGAACAACACAGCCTCGGCTATCTTCCGATGAGCCTGCTGGATGATCCTTCCGAAGGTTTGCCGGGATACCCCCATGGAACGGGCAGCCGCCTCCTGGTACAGTCCTTCGTAATCGGCCAACCGGATAGCTTCCAGCTCATCCAGGGTCAGTTCCACAGTTGCGGAAGGCTCCTGCGATGCAAGAGTCTGGCCAGCCGTAGCAGTACCTGGCACCTGCGCAACAGGGTCTCCGGTGCCCGCTGGTGTTCCAGGCATTTGCGGGGTGAGGGAATCACTGTTCGGAACTACTCTGTTCGAGTCTGTACCAGAGTTCTGCCCGTACACCTGACTCGGCCCGTACACGGGCACGAACCAGGGCATGTGCCCCCGCATCCTGACCCTTCGGGGACAGTTCGGCCGCGGCATGGGTTATTTCTCCTTCCCTCAGGCAGATATGTGGGTAACGATCTGCCGGAAAATCCCTTCCAGTTCGAGGGTTACCTGTTTCGGTAAAAGAGCACTCGTCACCTGTTCCGAAACCACCAGTTCCCGGCTCCAGGGAATACTCCCCAGCCGGGGAATGGACAATCGTTTCAAGGCTTGTTCCGCCTCTTCCGATGCAAAGAGGGGGAACTCCTTGTGGCAATGGGGACAGATACCCCT
>Ga0123519_10013017_pt1 | contig 12007 bp, 11 predicted proteins | sample YelNatPaOPRAMG02_FD_87396 | JGI IMG/M metagenome (GOLD analysis project Ga0123519, IMG submission 87396) | Hot spring microbial communities from Yellowstone National Park - Yellowstone National Park OP-RAMG-02 (version 2) | ecosystem: Environmental > Aquatic > Thermal springs > Hot (42-90C) ... | reverse complement strand
TTTGATATTTTGAAGGAAGATTATAAAGGGGAAGAAGGAGAGGTATTCACGATATTTTTTGACTCTAAGAAGGAGATAATAAAGGTGAGGAGGGAGAGATTTCGATTGGGTGAAGATGCTGAGAGTTTTTCTTACAAAAGGGTCATAGAGATTCCCTCAGAAGCAGAAGAGATAAGGGTAGTAATATGGGATATATAGAGTGGAAAAGCTATGAGAGGGGTTGTAAAGTTAAGGTTGTAGATCCTACTTACTTTTCCGAAATAAAAATTTATAAGTATTGAGATAGGAAAAATCCAAGAATTCCTGCTATTAATGTATTTAGGAAATTTGTCATTTCGTTGGAGATGAGCCCTTTTTCTTCAAGGAGAATTGAGATGTAAGATTCTGCAAAGTTTGAGATTATTGAGGAGAGAAGAAGGGCAAGAAGGAATGTTGATAATTGAAATGATGGGTTTATTATAAAGGATAAAATGATAAAGAGCAGAGATGAGAGAAAGCCAAATCCCAATCCCTCAATTGATATTCCTCCAGGCTCTCCCTTTCTTACCTCTTTAAAACTCAATGGCGATATTGTTCTCTTTCCAAAGGTTTTGCCAAGCTCAGAGGATACTGTGTCAAAGGTTCCTGCGCATAAGGAGGAGTAAAAGGCAACTGAGAAGGGAATTTGATTTTTTGAAAGAAGGGAAAGAACTGAGAAGAGAAGAGGGGATAAACCCTTTCCAAGAACATTTTCCCAGGACCTCCTCCCTTCATCCCTTTCTTCAATACCAAGCATTTTTTTCTTTGAATAACCAATTTTTGTTGAAAGGGTTCCGAGAAGGAAGAAAAGGAGAAGGGAGAGGAAGCCTTTGTAATCGGAGAAGACCCATATTCCAGCTCCTATCAAAATTCCTGAGAGGAATCCCGATAGATTTACACCCTTTATCAGATAACCTGAAATTGCAAAAATTAGAGTGAATAGAAGGGCAAAAGGGAGTCGGGAAAGGATTACAGAAAGGTTTGACTTAAAGAGCTCAGGCTCTATTAAATATAAATAGTAAAGGAATATTCCCGAGAAGAGAGGAACTGTGAGGTTATCGTCTATCCTAATTCTCATTGTTTCAATGAGGGATGCAAATATTGCAACTATTGCAGGAGCAATGAAGAGATGGTAGATGTTAATTGAGCCATACCTACTTCCAATCCACCATATTAGAAAAACCATTGATAGATAACCAAAAATTAGGGATGAGAAGAAGCCCACCCAGCTCTTTTCTTTATTCCATGGCAATTTCTTCCTTCCAAAATGAACCCCTGTTAAAGTAGCGGTCCCATCACCAAAAGCCATCATCCCCCATCCTGCACCAGCTATGTGAAGGGAGTTTCTAAAAATTAATATTAAGAGGAAAACTGATACTGGATAAAAAATTATTCCACCAACACCCTTTCTTTCCTTTTCTCTAAATAATGTTTTCTCTCCGACCCATCTTAAAAAAGTGAGATTATTTATAAGAGCAGCAAGGGCACAGAGTAAAGCAATCTGCCATGGTAGCCATCGCAGGAGAAGGGCAAAAAGCCCCATTAAAATATGGAGAATCTTTCTTTTATCCTCTGAAAATTTTTCCATAACCTTTTTCCCTCAACCAATCAAGGGTAATTTTTATTCCTTCCTCAAGACTCTTCCATCTATACCCTAATTCTTCTTCAGCCTTCTTGGAACTGTATGCCCAGTTTCTCTTGAAAATTCTCACATCGTTATGGACAAATCTTGGAGGTTTTCCTGAAATTTCAGCCATAAAAAACTGAATTAATCCTAATCCATATCCAATCCAGTAGGGTATATTTAACATTGGAGATTTTCTTCCAGCGTAGGAGCGAGCAATTTCAAAAACCTTTCTATTTTCAGCGTTCTCTCCTCCAAGAATATATGATTCCCCAATCTTCCCCTTTTCCCATGCAAGGAGGATTCCCTCCACACAATCCTTTACATGGACAAAATTCCATATTGACTCACCTTTTCCGAGAATTCCTGGTAAAGAACCATTAAGATGGTCAACAACATTCTTTACTATTATGTTTGAATCCCTTAGCTCACCCTCTCCATAAATTACTCCTGGAAATACAACTATTACTGGTGCCCCCCATTTGATATATTCCTTTACAAGCATGAAGGCAAAATACTTTGATCTTTCATAGTGATTGAAGAATTTTTTCCTTTCCCCGAAATCCTTCTCCTCAAAAATCCTTTCTCCTGTAGGACCTGAAACTATGAAGGATGAAACATAAAGGGTCTTTATATCCCTTTTCCTTGATAACTCCATTATGTTTCTTGTTCCATCAACATTTATTTCATAGTAATCAGGAACCCTTTTAACCCAGCTCTTTACAAGGGCAGAAAGATGAAATATCCCTTCAACATCCTTTGAGATTTTAAAAAGTTTTTCCCTATCCCTTATATCTCCAAAAACAACCTCAACATCCTTTGGAAGTTGAGATCCTTTACTTTCATCCCTGACAAGAGCCTTTACATTAAAACCTTTATTTAATAGAGAATCCAGAAGATTTCTTCCCAAAAAGCCAGTTCCTCCTGTTAAAAGCACCTTCATACTCTTTCCCTCCAAAAATTAATAATATCCTCTAAGGTTTTTTCAATTGGAATTGATGGTTTCCAGCCAAGTTTTTTCAGTTTTGAATAATCTCCGTAAATTTCAGGAACATCAGCTTTTCTAAATCTTTTTTCATCTTTTATTATCTCAATCTTTTCTTTTGAAAATCTTAAAAGGGTTTGAAGGATTTCTTCAATGGAATAGCTTTTCCCTGAGCAAATGTTGTAAGGGGAGCCCTTTTCCCCTTTTTCAATTATTATTTTAAAAGCCATGACAACATCTCTAACATCAGTAAAATCCCTTCTAACAGAAAGATTCCCAACCCTAATCTCAGGCTTTCTCTTCCCCTTTTCAATCATGGCAATCTGATAGGCAAAGTCTGAACAGACAAATTTTGGATTCTGCCCAGGACCTGTGTAATTGAAGGGTCTAACAACATAAATCTCCATTCCAAGGGAGTTGTAAAGGGATGAAAGGATTTCTCCTAAAAGTTTAGAGAAGGCATAGGGATTTAAAGGGTTTGTGGGATGATTTTCTTTAACAGGCATATTCTCCTTTTTAACATATCCATAAACTTCAGCAGAGCTGACAAACAGAATTTTTGGATTTCTTGAGAGATTGGAGGCACTTTCAAAAAGGTTAAGGGTAGAGATAAAATTTGTGGAGACTGTCCTTTTAACATTTTTCCAGGATTCACCAACATGGGATAAAGCTGCAAGATGAAATATCCAATCAGGATTAATATCTTTTAAGATCTTCTTGAGCTTTCTCCCATTCCTCAAATCAAGCCAGAAGATTCTCTCCTTTTCGACTTTTTCGGGCCATGAAGTCCCATAGACTTCAAAGCCTTCCTTCTCAAGATATTGAGACAAATGCTTTCCCGCAAAACCAGTCAATCCAGTAATAAAAACTCTCTTGCTCACTTCAATAAATCCTCTCCCTCCACCAGTCGAGAAGGTCTTTTAAGGTTTGTTCAAAGGGTATTGATGGTTTCCAACCTGTTTTGTTGGAGAACTTTGAATAATCTCCAATCAGAAGAAGGACATCAGAGGGCCTCATCCTTTCAGGATCCTGAACAATCTTCACATTTACATTACTGTATGAAAGGAGAATCTCAAGAACTTCCTTTATCTGATATGCTTTCCCTGAACTTATATTGTAAACCTCACCTGGTTCACCCTTTTCAAGGGAAAGCCAGTAACCACGAACAACATCTCTAACATCAGTAAAATCCCTCCTTGCAGTTAGATCGCCTACATGAATTTCAGGGGGTTGCTTCCCTTTTTCTATCATTGCTATTTGCATTGCAAAGTTGGAAGTTACGAATACATGACCACTTCTCGGACCTGAGTGATTAAAAGCTCTTGTCCTAACAGTTTTTAGTTTATAGCTCTGGAAATACTGGTAAGCAAGCATATCCTGAGCAACTTTTGAGACAGCATAGGGGCTTAGTGGTCTTAAGGGATTTGTCTCCTTTATTGGAACCTCATTTTCATAAACAAGACCATACTCCTCACTGGAACCAGCTATATGGATTAAAGGATCAAGTTTTAGCTCCCTTATAGCCTCAAAAAGATTTATCTCTCCAATTGCATTTATGGCGAAAGTTTCAGCAGGAAGTTTCCATGATGTTGGGACAAAACTCTGGGCTGCAAGATGGAAAATCCTATCAGGTTTAGAAATCTTGAGAGCTTCCCTCAAAGAAACATAATCCTTTAAATCCCCTTCTACAAGCTTCAATTTTTCTTTTATATGAATTATGTTGTTTAAAGGACTCCTCCACCTTACAAGTCCCCAGACCTCTACATTGGGAAACTCCCTTAAAATATACTCTGCGAGGTGACTCCCTGCAAATCCAGTTATTCCTGTTATAAGTACTCTCATCTATATCCTCCAATAAAAATTGAATTCTTTATCCGTAATAGGATTTGTAGAACTTTTTGAACTCTTCAGACTCCTCTTTTATCTTCTTCCACCAAGAAATGTTTTCCCTATACCAATCCACTGTAATTTCCAATCCTTCCTCAATCCTAATCTTTGGAGACCAACCAAGATTTCTTATCTTTGACCAGTCGAGGGAATACCTTCTGTCATGAGCTGGTCTATCCTTAACAAATTTTAAAAGGCTTTCAGGCTTTCCTGTTAGCTGGAGAATCCTTTTTGCAACATAAATATTTTCTGCCTCCTGACCCGCTCCAATGTTATAGACTTCTCCAATTTTCCCATTGTTCAATACAAAATCTATTGCCCTACAGCAGTCAAGGACAAAGAGCCAATCCCTTACATTCTTCCCATCTCCGTAAAGGGGGAGCTCCTTTTCTTCAAGCGCATTTGTTATAAAAAGAGGAATAAATTTTTCAGGAAATTGATAGGGACCATAATTGTTACAAGGTCTTAAGATTATTACTGGAACAGAGAAAGTTTTGAAATAAGAGTAGGCGAGTCTATCTGCTCCAGCTTTTGATGCGGAGTAGGGAGAGGAAGGATTTAAAGGTGAATCTTCATTGAAAGAGCCTTCCTCAATGCTTCCATAAACCTCATCGGTTGAGACATGAAGGAAGATTTTGATCTTTGATTTCTTTGCCTCATCAAGGAGGACAAAAGTTCCAACAATATCCGTGTAAATAAAGTCTTCTGGATAGAGGATGGAGCGGTCAACATGGGTTTCAGCTGCAAGATGGATTACAATGTCTTTGTCTTTCAAAAGCTCCCTTACAAGCTCCCTATCCTTAATATCACCCTTAACAAATCTGTGCCTTTTATCATCCATCAAATCCTTAAGATTTTCGAGGTTTCCAGCATAAGTAAGCTTATCGAGATTTGTAATTTCGATATCTTTGTAATTTCTGAGAAGATAATGAACTAAATTGGAACCAATAAACCCCGCTCCTCCAGTCACTAATATTCTGCTCATACCTCAACCATCTTTTCTTGCCCAGTTGTAGGGGATTTCAGGGGTATCAGGAGGTAGCCGATACTCATCAGGCTCTTTGTAATTGTAAAGCTCAGTGGGAATATTTATAACAAGAGCTTCCTCCTGGGATATGCATTTCCATCCGTGATAAAGACCTGGTGGAATCTGAACAAGTTTTGGGTTGTGAACCCCAATAAAAAATTCATTTATTTCTCCGTAAGTGGGAGAGCCCTCCCTTCCATCGTAAATAACGAGTTTTATCATTCCAGAGACACAGCAGACATTGTCCCACTGTTTTTTGTGCATGTGCCATCCCTTTACAACCCCAGGATATGTTGTTGACAAATAAACCTGACCAAATTTGATAAAAAGCTCATCATCGGAGCGAAGGATCTCCATCAATCTTCCCCTCTCATCAGGTATTACCCTTAAATTTTTAACCTTAACTCCTTCTATCATTCCAAACCTATCTCCGAGTTCTCACCAAGCATTAATCTGTACCCCTTTGGTTTTAGAAAATCCCTTCTTATTCTGCAATTTCTTCCTATAAGACTCCTTTCTATCCTTCCATTTATCTGATCTATCAATGTCCCAGAAAGGATAATGCTATTTTCTATTTCGACTTTATGAATGAAACAATTGCTTTCAATGGATGTAAAGGGACCTATGTAACAATCGATTAGCTGGCAGTCATCACCAATAACTGCTGGACCTCTAATGTATGAGTCCTTTATCTTACAATTCTTTCCAATCCTAACCCTTCCCTCTATTCTATTCCCTTCTTCTACTGGAGATTCAATTGAAGTTTCAATATCTTCAAGGATCAGCCTGTTGGCTTCAAGGATATCATCGAGCTTTCCTGTATCCTTCCACCATCCCTTTACAATGTGGGGTAGAACATTGAAACCTTTATCCACAAGATACTGGATTGCATCAGTTATTTCAAGCTCATTCCTCCATGATGGTTTTATATTTTTCACAGCATCAAAGATATTTCTGTCAAATATGTAAACTCCCACAAGGGCTAAGTTGCTCGGTGGAATCTTTGGCTTCTCAATCAGTCTTTTTATTCTTCCATTTTCAATTTCTGCTACACCGAATTGCTCAGGGTTTTTTACCTCTGAAAGAAGAATTAAAGAATTAGGTTTTATAGAGTAAAATTCTTCAACAAATCTCTTTATTCCGCTCTTTAAAATATTATCACCAAGATACATTACAAAGGGCTCATCCTTTATAAAATCCTCAGATATCATTACAGCGTGGGCGAGTCCAAGGGGCTCAGGCTGATAGATGTAAGTAACTTTAACATTCCATGAAGAGCCATCTCCAACAGCCTGCATTATCTCATCCTTTGTATGCCCCACAACAATTCCGATCTCTTTTATTCCAGCCTCCGCAAGAGATTCAATTCCATAGAAGAGGACAGGTTTGTTAGCTACAGGAATAAGTTGTTTTGCCTGGGTATGGGTTATTGGTCTCAGCCTTGTTCCATGCCCACCGCTAAGAATCAAGCCCTTCATCAGAACCCTCTTCCTCCAAAAATATCCTGAACAATCCCAATATTTGCAAAACTAACATTGAACCTGAAATCATTATCTTTTTTCCCATCAAGCCGGATTAAATATCTATATTCAATGGAGAAATTTATACACTGATAATTGTATCCAAGGCGAAAAGAATAATTTAACATTTTCTTTGAATAAAAATCATAACTGGTATCCCCTGCAAAGTCAACAGGAATGTAGGGAATCTTTATAGATGTGAAGAATCTCGCTTGATTTGATATGGTTTTGAGAGAGTCTTCCTTAACTATCCTGTCCCTGCTCCATGATACTCTGAAGATATTTCCACCAGAGGTTAAGTAATTGAGAGAAAAGAGGGAACTTTTCATACCTTTCCTCTTCATATCATAGGATGTTCTCAACTCTGCAAAGGAAGCAGGGGTTAGGACAAGCCTGAGAATTCCATTGATATCAGAGTATTTAATTTCGGAGGAGGGATCAAAATAAAAGGACTGGGAAAGCTCAAAGGAAAGAAGTTCTGTAGGACTTTGCTTCCCAGATTTTTTCAATAATCTATTGGAGATGCCAAAAAATAATTCATTGGTTGGTAAAGGAGCTCTCCTTTCAAAGGGAGAGCTCAGAGAGGATTCCTTGTATTTTGTTGATATTGAATATACAATTCTTGGCTCTATAACATGCTTTATCTTTAAATCCTTTGACTGAAAGATTCTGTAAAAGGATGGTCCAACTATTGCAAATCTTGATATTAAAAAATTCCTTGATATTGATTTATCTGAGTATTCATTCTTTTCAATATCAAAGGATTTTCCGTAATAGTCAAATTTGTATGTTGTATCATTACTTACTGAAAGCCAGGGGAAGGGGGAAAGATTTAGGGAGAAAGAAGGGGTGAAATAGAAGGAAGGGAAGGAAATTGAACTTTTGGAATCTTTTTGAGAGAAATTCTCTAAGGAGGAATCAAAGGAGAAGAATAGGGGAAGAGAGAGAAACCTTGAATTGAGACGGGAGAATTTGATCTGGGGAGTTCTTGATGTGACTGAGGAAATACCTGAAAGATGGCTCTCATTTCTATCCACCCTTAGATGGAAGGAATAAAGGCTAAAGGTTCTTGAAATGTTTAAAGAGGATGAGGAGAAGCTCTGGGAAATTCTGTTAAAGTCATTCATGAACTGACTGTAAAAATTAAAGGTGCTCTGTCTGTTCACTTCTGCTGTTAGCAAGAATTTCTGAGGTAATTCCTCTCTCAGGTTTAGATTTAAATGATAATCCCTCTTCCCTTCTTTATAAAAAAAGTTGTAAAAAATTGCATTACCAAAGCCTCTAAAAGTCCTCCATCGGAACTCAGCTGAAAGCCCCTCCCCCCATTGGGAGAAATAATCTCCTTGAATTGTAAGATCGGTGCTCCTGCTTATTGCCCAGAAAAATGCCTCAGAGATAACATATCCTTTCAACTCTGAGTAACCTAACTGGGGCATTAAAAAACCTGTTTTTCTTCCCTCTTTTGGAAGAGGATAACGAAAATATGGAAGATATAAGAAGGGTATGCTCTTAATTTTGAAATTTGCACCCCATATATCAACATAATCATCTTTTTTAAACTTTATATTTTTGGAATTTATACTCCATCTTGGATTTGGCTGGGTGCATGATGTTAAGGAGGAGTTTTTCAGCCTGTATATATTCTCACTTTCCTTTTTAACATACTCAGCCTTTATAAATAGTCCTTGCTCATTTAGTATAAAAACATCCTTCATCTCTCCTGTTTTCTCATCAAGATTTAAAAAGACTTCCTTTGCAGTTATACTTTGACCCGGAATATCAATTATAACATTCCCTTTAGCGATCAATGTTTTACTTTTAAAGTTGTATTCTAATTCATCCGAATAAATCTTTGTATCTCCAATTTTGACAGAAACATCACCTCTGGCGATGTGTCTGTCCTCAAGGGTTTCCTGGTAGAGGGCTTTTATTACAGGAGTTTCCTCAGCAAAAAGAACTGAAAAAGAAAGGAAGAAAACAATAATAGAACTTCTCATCTCATAAAATCAGGATTATATTTTATCCATTTTTAATGCTTTTAGCAATCGAGAGGATACCTCTTTTTTCAACTCAATTTTAATCTTCATTAAATTGCAAAAACTGAACTTTTGATTTTGAAATTTTTTATTATAAAATAAATTGTGAGCATGGTTTGAAGGAGGCGCCATGAGGAAGAATGGATTTACTCTCGTGGAGGCAATAGTTGTAATAGCTATTCTTTTAATTCTTGGTGGACTCCTAACTCCAATTGTTTCAAGTCAGCTTCAGAATAAGAAGATTGAGGTGACAGAAGAGAAATTAAAGAAAATAAAAAAAGCTATAATTGGAGACCCTTCAGTTGTCCAATTCGGTCAAAGGACAGATTTTGGATATGTGGGGGATGTAGGAGTTTTACCTGATTGGAATGGAAATGGCTCTGTAGATATAGTTGATCTCTATTCCCTTGTTGTTCGACCTCCTCATGTTAATCCTTGGAATTATGATGCAACTTCAGGGCTATGGTCTGGTTGGAGAGGACCATATTTAGATCCAACCCAATACCCTGATGGAAGATACGAATCCTTGTTGGATGGATGGGGGAGAGATTTTATACCTGAACAACCTTCAGGAATTGCTATGAGGATTAGATCTTACGGACCCGATGGAGTTTCTGGAACATGTGGTAACGATGATATTTGTATAGACATTTTTTATGACGAAATACAAGCATTTGTTCAGGGGAACACTTGGGATGAGTGTGGAACTGGATTAGCCTTTTCTGGAATTAGAGTTTACTATCCAAGAAATGGAACAATACTTAATTATACAGTTAATCCTGCGGGAGCTTTATTTTTCACCACATGCACAACAGCTACATGCAGAACATTTCCCATAGGAGTGCGTAAGATAATGGCAGATCTCAATGGAAATGGAGTTTATGGGGAAGCCTCAGCCAATGAACCTAATCATTTCATTGTAATATCCAATGGCCCTGCCGTATCATTAAATTTAAAGCGTCTTGGAAATTGCACTTCTGGCTCACCATGAAATTTATTATGGAAAAAGTAAAGGAAGAAAGGGGAGTAAGTTTAATCTTTGTGATTATTCTCCTTTCAATTCTTATAATAGCAGTTGGGGTTCTTGGTCCATATCTTTTTGTGAGGGAAACTTATAGAAAGCAGGATGTTGAAACCCTTGATAAAATAAAGGCAATAAGAAATGCAATCCTTGGTAATCCTGAAATCATTTCAAAGGGGTTAAGATCAAGTTTTGGATATGTGGGAGATATGGGTGGACTTCCTCCCTTACTGGAATATCTTGTCCTTCAGCAAAGCCCAACTCCTAATCCATTTCCAATCGCCTGGAATCAGACAACATGGACAGTTCATTCAACGGGAATTGGATATGGGTGGAGGGGACCCTACATTGACCCAACCTATTCTGGGAACTATGAATATCAAGCCTTTAAAGATGCATGGGGAACAAAGTTTCAGTATATAGATAGTGCAGGGCAGACCATAATTAATCCATCAACTGTTACCTTTCCTGTTTACATAAGATCAGCAGGACAGGATAGAACCTTTGGAACATCGGACGACATAAATGAAAACAACCAGCCTGAGCTTTGCAGAATAACTGAAAACGATGTTAGAGCAATTTTGAGGGGGTACACCTATTGTGATAATGGAACACCTACCCAGATGTCAGGCATAGTTGTTTATTGGCCCTCTCTTTCAGTAAATGGAACTGTATCAATTACCTCTGGAAATTACAGCTCAAATTTATCAGGTCCCTGCCCCTATCAACCATCCCAGACATGCTATTATTTCGAGACTCTAAGAATCCCAATAGGAATAAGGAAAACTGAACTATCAACAGCTTCATATATCAATCAATTTGTTGTAATAAATGGCGGTGGAACCCTCCACGATGGTTCATCGGGAAGAATGCGTTGGAATTTTAGAGGAGGACCCTGTGGAGCTTGTATTGTGTATACAGGGAATAAAGCATATTATCGCGCTGTAGATTGTTGGTGGCAAGGTTTTGTTAGACCAATAGCTGAAATAGAGATAAGAAACAACTGCCCAAATCCAGTAACAATAACAAGTTTCCGACTTGAATACACCTATCCAAGGACCATTTATTTTACAACAGTATTTTTTTCCACATCTCCCAGCATGCCCAGAAGTGGTGTTGGATGGGCATCTTCCTGCTATGGGGAGCTTGGTAGAAGTGGTCAGACATACACCCTTAATTTCACAGGAGAATTTCGAAGCTTTGGAACTTTCAGATATTGGATAATAACAAGATGCACTCCAACATCCTTTACAATTCCTGGAAACGGAACAGGTTATATTTCCTTTGGATACTTTGTTGATGATTATGATAATTGTATAGATATCAGATCCATAACCTTCACAATAACCCTCAGTGATGGCTCTGTTCTTGTTGTACGGCCATAAATAATTTTATTTCATATCCCTCCTCTGAAAAAGGATGGGTGATTAGAAGATAAAGAATTTAAGAATTTTATAAGGTAACTGAATTTTTTTCCTTCTTAAAAGATTGACTTTAAATACAAATTCATGCTATTTTAAAAAAGGGTTAATCATGAGGAAAAAGAAAAAGGAGATAGGATTGACAAAAGAACTTTATGAGACAGTTATTCGTATAGTCGATGAAAGGGTCGAATCGATAAAAGTTTCAAGGGAGGAGTATGAAAAGCTCTTAAATGCTATCTATGAACTTACCCTTGCTCAGAAGAAAACAGAAGAGAGGATTAATGAACTTGCTGAGGCACAAAGGAGGACAGAAGAGAGAATTACAAGACTTGAGGTAGTTGTAGAAGAGTTGGCTATTGCCCAGAAGAGGACAGAAGAGAGAGTTAATGAACTTGCTGAAGCTCAGAAGAGGACGGAGGAGAGGATAACGAGGCTTGAGGGTGTTGTAGAAGAGTTAGCCCTTGC
>Ga0123519_10013016_pt1 | contig 12008 bp, 20 predicted proteins | sample YelNatPaOPRAMG02_FD_87396 | JGI IMG/M metagenome (GOLD analysis project Ga0123519, IMG submission 87396) | Hot spring microbial communities from Yellowstone National Park - Yellowstone National Park OP-RAMG-02 (version 2) | ecosystem: Environmental > Aquatic > Thermal springs > Hot (42-90C) ... | reverse complement strand
GGATGATATCGAGTTTAGGGTACTTATCCCATTTCCGTTGTTAGGCGTCGGGTTGAGTTTTCTCCGGGATAACAAGTTTGTGTCAATCGCAGTAGTTTCGCCCAAGCGTCCTACGATACCTTGGTGGGCTTATCTCACGGAGCTAATGCTACCTTACTTTTGCGAAAAAGTTTGGATAATCCGCTTTAATCCGTTGGCCGACTTAACCCAATTCCTGAGAAAGGCAAAATAAGTGTGTGTACTGTTTTTGGCCTAGGTGTGTGGACCTAGGCCAAAAACCCCTCACTAGCGCGCGCAGCGGAGCGAGCACGCCTTGGGGTTTTTGGCCTAGACCGTTCTCTTCAAGGGTTCCCCAAGAAAGTTTCACTTTCTCACCTCCCAATCTTGCCCGGGTAGCTCCGAAACGGATGTGACTCAATTCCAACCCCTGAAGTTTCCTAGGACTTCTTCTTGGCTAGGAATTCAGGCAAGACAAGTAGGTAAGGATGAGGATTCATGATTGAATGATCTTTGAGGGAGGGTGGTATACCCAGGACTGTTGTAACTTGGGGGACTTGCTCCTACATGGAGTAGCCTTTTGGTCTAACCGAATGTCTGACCTGAATGGAGCCAGCAGGGGAGCCAAGAATCCCAAAACGAGGGGGCAAAGAAAGCGAGGCGGGAAGATTCCTGAAGAGGACCGTCCCAACATCTTTGAGCGCAGTGCCGAAGGCGGAACATCACTGAGGAGATTGGAGGCCGGGAACATTCTCAGGCCCCGAGGGGCTAAGGTCGGCCACGCCTGGTCCAAAGCTTGGGGGATGGGGCTGGGACCGTCCAGGCCATGGATTGCCGCCCAGGCTCGAATAGTGCGAGCCTAAGGAGATCATGAATCTCCGCTCACATGACCAAACCTCGCTTTTTCGGGTAATGCGGTGCCGAAGGATGCTAGGGTAGCCAAAGCGCACACGGGTCCCTACCAGTGGAAAGAGAAATGCAGGAGGAGGGGGGGGCTTTAAGTAGCTAGTAAGGCTAGTTAGGGGAACGGTAATTTTTCTACCCCCGAAAAGGAGGGGAGGAGCTTCCAGGGACATGTTGGAGGAAATGGAAAGGGGGCGAGATCCTGGAAGCTCCCACTAGGATGGTAGAGGAAGTTTGATAAAATGTCAAGAGGGTATGGAGTATCTAGGGAGAAGCCGGTTTTGGGGGAGCGGCAAGAAGGTGGAGAAGGGAAGTTATGGCTGGCATTACCGGTGGCTGGATGACGAAGGGAGGGTATGGGAGTTGCGGGTCTGGGAGGATGCGGGGGCGCTACGAGGGGATGAGGACGAGGCACCGTGTGTGCTTCTTCGGGACGGGGAAGAGGTTGAGGAGTTTGGGAGCCTGGATGAATTCCGGAGGAAGGTGGGATTTCCGATGGACGAATGAGCCCGTGGCTTTTCTTCTACGTGGAGCCACGGGCTCCTCAAAAGGAGGGAGGGATGAAGATCCTTGCCAAGGATGGGTCGTGGAATGTTTCCTTCTGGTACCTTTGGAAAGGAAAGGAGAAGTACCAGGTGGATTTGCCCTCTTTGGCTGAGTTCTTAGGTCTTTTCCCCGAGGAACTTCTCGCCATGGTCAAGGAGGGGAAGGAAGTACACCTGGAGAGCCTGGAGTTGGGTAAGTATGTGGGAGCTTAATTTGCCGCACGGCGTTTCTGAAATTGAGCCGTGCGGCCTCTCGCAGAGGGAAGGATCCTGGTTCAACTCCAGGAGCGAGATCAGTTCAACTCCCCGTCCCGGGGCCAGGCCCGCTGCTAGTGGAGGAAGAGGAAGGTTCGACTCCTTCCAAGCAGCTTTGTGTGGCTCCGGGACGGGGAGCCCGCCGCCGATTAGATAGGTTTGGGCTCTTTCCCCCGTTTATTTCGTGCGGGGGAAAGAGCCCCGATAAAAGGAGGGAGGATGAAGAAGGAAGTGCGGGTCCTGAGTGTTGCGTTGGAGGCGAACATCCCGGTACTCCTCTTAGGGGCACCGGGCGTAGGGAAGACCACGATTATCGAGGCCATTGCCAGAGCTAAGGGCTGGCCCTGCAAGACTATTATCGCCAGCATCCATGATCCCACGGATTTCCTGGGCTTGCCCTTGGCCCAGGGGGACCGGACAGCGTTTTTGCCTCCGGAGTGGGCAGTGTCGCTATTGAGTTCGGACGAAGGAGTTCTCTTCTTCGATGAGTTCACCCTGGCTCCTCCGGCTATTCAAGCAGCTTGCCTCCGAGTAGTCCTGGAGGGGACCGTGGGGAACCTGCATTTGCCTCCAGGAATCAGGAGGGTAGCGGCAGGTAATCCCGAGAGTGAAACGGAAGCAGCTTGGAACTTGACACCTCCGATGCGGAATCGGTTCATGATGCTCAACGTTAAGCCAGTAGTCGAGGAAGTAGTTGACTACTTCCTGGGCGGAGGTGGTGTCTCCATTCCGGAGGTGAAGGAGGATTGGAAGGATAGAATTCCCGAGAAGAAGGCCCTAGTGGCAAGTTTCATCCTCCGGAACCCTGGTCTTCTCTACACCGAGGAGACCTCAAAACGGGTAGGCCAGTTCCCTTCCCCACGGGCTTGGGAGAAGGTTGCCATCTTCTTGGCCTGTGGCGAAGGCGTCCTCTCCGATGAGGAGTTATTCCTGGGCATCGCAGGCTTAGTCGGGGAAGGCGAGGCTGTGGAGTTCCTCAATTTCATAGCACACTTGGACATTCCCAGCCCGGAGGATCTTCTGTCAGGCAAGGCAAGGCTTCCATCTGAGGAGGACAAGCTTCTTGTGGCCCTGAACTCCCTGGCTTCCTACGTCGCGTCCAACCCAAAGGAGAGCCTGTACATTAGGGCCTGTGATCTTATCTCCGAAGCGGGGAAGGACAAACCAGATTTGGCCTTGCCCGCTTTGGAGAGGGTTGTCAAAGTGGGGGACCAGAAGGGTTTCAAGGTTCCCAAATCCATTGGAGTCTTCGGGCCACTGCTCCGGAAGATCTACCTTGGAGGTGAGTGAAATGCACCAGGAAGTACGGGAGGCGAAGGCCTGGGTATTCATGCATTACCCGTACTTCTCCGCAGCCCTCTCCCGGTTCCGTTATGTTCATGTTCCTGGGGTAACCGCATTTGTCAGCGAGAATGGAGTGATCGGGTACGGGGACTGGTTCCTCTCCCTCCCGGTATCCCAAAGGGCCGGGGTCCTCATCCACGAGTGCATGCACTGGCTCTTGGAGCATGCTCGAAGGAAAGGGAACCGGGATGGAGGAAAGTGGAACATCGCGGGAGATCTGGAGATCAATGATGACTTTGAGGCCATCCTCCCCCGGGATGCCCTCACTCCATGGAGACTGAATCTTCCTCCGCATCGAACCGCGGAGGAGTACTATGAGGCTCTCCGGGACAAAGTAACCCAAGTTCCTGTTCCCTGCGGGAGCGGAGCAGGGAACCCACATCCTGCAGAACAGGGTCTGAACGAGGATAGCGGGATAAGTGAGGTGGAAAGGAAGCTAATCGAAAAGAACGTGGCTGAGGAGGTGAAGAAATCCCAAGGACGGGGCAAGGTGCCGGCATGCTTGGCCCGCTGGGCTGAGCAGGTTCTAGATCCAAAGGTGGACTGGCGCAAGCTCCTCCTCCAGCTAGTGCGCGGTGCTTGTGCTCACTCCAATCTGGCTAAGTTGGATTACACATTCCGTAAGCCATCCCGACGCAGTTCCGAGTTCATCCTTCCCTCCCTCAAGACTGACATCCCCAAGGTGGCCTTGATAGTGGACACCTCAGGGTCCATCTCCGATAAGAACATTTCCCAATTTAAGGCAGAGGTAACTTCGATCCTTAAGCTAGTTGGGAGGCTGGAGCTCATTACATGTGATGCCAAAGCTCAACGGGCAAGAGTAAATGGCCCCTGGGAAGGTGGAGGTGGAACAGACCTCCGAGTTGGGATCGAGCTAGCCCTCAAAAGCCGGCCTGACGTAGTGGTGGTCCTCACCGATGGCTTAACTCCTTGGCCGGAGAGTCCTTTGCCCATCCCCCTCATTGTGGCCACCACCTACAATGAAGGGCCCCAGTGGGCCAAGACCGTGAAAATCGGGGATTAGGGCCGCAGGCGGTGCGTTGCAAATCAAGGCAGGAGGAAAGGGTCTGCGGCCCTTTTTTCCAAAGGAGGGAGGAATGAATTGGCCCGCAATGCTTGAGAATGACCTCAACTTCGCAAAGAAACGCTTCGAAGTCGAGCCTTTTTCCCACGAAGTCTTCGGGGAAGGTTACCTTGTTTTCGTCCGGAAAGAAGAAGCAAAGGCTTTTCGGAGTGCTTCCTTCGCCTTGGCCATCCCGATCTTCTCCCCGGATTCCTACGTCTTCTTCCTCCCTAAGGAGGCGTATACAATAGAGCCCAAGGAGATTTGGGTCGGGAAGGATAAGGTGATCTTCCACTACCCAAGGGTAAGGGCATTTGATCGGGAAGGAAGGGAGATCGAGGAGAGGGCAAAAGAGGAAGCTTTCATCCTCTCTGGGCTTTCTCCTTTTCGCTCCGAGCTTTTTGTTCTCGTTCCCTACGAACTCCCCTACCTCCTCCGCACCGTTCGGGGGAGGCTCTGGCACAAGGTGAGCTTCACATACATCGTGACGCGGGATCTTTCTCCTTCGGAGGGGCTGGAGATGGGAAGGAGGGCAGCCCTGAAGGTTGTGGCAAGGAGGATGCTTGTAGATTTGGTCCACAAGCACCCCTGGCTCCAGGAGAAGGTACCGATGTCCCTAGACCACCCGGTGAAATCCCTCTGGAACATTCGAAAGTTCCTGGAGGAAAGTGACGACGAAAACTTAGTCAGAGAGATCTTGACGCGCTAGCGCCCTTTTCTTCTCATGCGGGCGCTAGCTTTCTTAAAAAAGGAGGGAGGATGAAGAACATCGAGGTAATCCAAGCTTTCTTAGAGGGGAGGACGAAGGGGAAGGGACATAGCCTGGAGATCCGGGACGGGATTCTCTACGACTACGGTTGGTACCCAATGGCCAAGATCTACAAAGAGCTTCCCGCAGGTTACCAGAAGCTCATCGAGTGCCACAGGTATATTGAAGTTCTTCCTCCCTACGACTCCCGCACTTCCCATACCCATTACCACATGCTCCTCTCTGAACTTTCCCGTCGAGGGGAGAATAACATCGTGGCCTACAAGGATCCCTTCGGGGCTCTATTTGGTTATGTTCCCAGGCTCCAAGGGCTCTTTGTGGTGAAGAACTTCTTCTTCCCTACATCCTTGGGCCTAGCTTATTGGAATGGGAACGAGCTCTGCTGGAAGAAGACTCTGGGTGAGCACGAGATCACGATCCACTGGAAGCCCTTAGACGACCCGGCTTTCTTCATCCATGGGCCGGGATACATCACCCTGGATCTCCCTTGGAATGTTTCCTTTTATCTTCCTTCCCTGCCAAAGGATGAGGAGATCCAGAGGATGTATGAGCGCAAGCTCCGGAGGATGAAGGAAGCGGCTTATCTCGTGGGTAAGTATGAGGACTTGGCGGAAGCCCTGGGATTGGCATATGAATTCGGGCGGGCAAAAGGGAATTTCCCCTACACCTCGGGAAACCTGGGGAAGCTAAGGAAGCTCGCCCAGAGGGTGGAAGAGATTTTAAGCTCGGACGAGGAGTTGGTTCACCAGGTGCTCCAAAGGGTCTAAGGGAGGGAGGATGGTCAAGATTGAACAGTGCCTCGAGGCGTTCTTCCTTTCTGACAGGAAGGGCTGGTGCTGCCTCCATGGGAAGAAGGCCAAGGCCTCGGGAGTGGAGGCCAAAGAAGGAGCCATATGGAGCAGGGGCGAGAAGATCTGCGAGGCCCTGGAGGAGCCACCCGAAGGATTCCAGGTCTTTGGGCAAAGGCCCGTTTACTACCAAGTCTTCAAAAGCTCGGTCTCCTCCAGAAATCACTTCCGCACCCTGACAAAGGTGATGGAGACGTACGGCTTCGGCTGGATTTTGGGGTACAAGGATCCGTTCATACCCCTCTTTGGTCGCCCTCCGGACATCTGGCTACCCTTTGAGGTGGAGACCTCTTACGGCGTAGCGCAGCACCTAGGCAGGGCATTCTTCTTTGTCAAGAACCTGGAAGATACGAAGATCTTTGTCCGCTGGAAGCCCTTGGCGGAGAAACCTTTCCTTTACAGTGGGCTTGAGCAGGTGACCGAAGATCTCATTTGGCGGGTGGAGTTCGAAAGCGATACTCCCTTGCCGGAAGAGGAGCTTTCTGCAATCTATCACCGAAGGGAACGGAAGTTAAAGGAGGCTGCGAAGATCATCGCTGAAGTCAGGGAAAAGGCCAAATACCTCGGCCTTGGGGAGGAGCTCGAGGAGGCCATGGGAAAGTTCCCGAAAACATCCGGTAACCTCCCGAGGCTAAGGAAACTAAGGGAGAAGGTAAGGAAGGTCTTGGGCAAGGACGAGGAGCTTGTGAGGCATCTCTTGGGAAGGAGGCCCTAGCGTTTGGGCCCCATTCCCTGAGGGCGAAGGGCCCAAACGCCCTCAAAGGAGGGAGGATGTTGAGCACTCAAAAGTGTATCGAGGCTTTCTTCCGGGCAGAGAAAGTGGAGGAAGATTGGTACTACTATTGGGGCAAGAAGGCCAAAGCCGCAAGCCTCGAGGCCAGGGAAGGAGCCATCTGGGATTACGGCTGGTACAAGATCTGCCAAGCCCTGGAGGAACCACCGGAAGGGTTCCAAGTCTTCGCCGAGCGCCCTCTCTACTACATGGTCTACGAGAGCTACGACTCCGTCTCATCTAAGCGCCACTGGAGAATCATGGTCGAGACCATGCATAAGTATTTCCTGGACTGGATACTCGGGTACAAGGATCCCTTTATCCCGCTCTTTGGCTTCCACACCTCCCAATGGTCTCCATTTGAGGTGGAGACAAGCTACGGTAGGGCCACCCACTTTGGGAACCACTTCCAGTGGGTGAGGTACTTCGACTCCAAGAAGGTCTATATCATCTGGAGGCCACTGGGAGAAAAGCCCTTCCAGTATGCCGGGGAGGGCTTTCAGACTGACTGGGTTTTTTGGAACGTCGAGTTCTATTCTGATGTGGCACTAACTGATGAGGAGATTTTCGAGATCTTCACCAGGAAGGAACGGAGGATGAGGAAGGCTGCGGAGATCATCGCCGAGATCAAGACCGATGCCAAAGCCTTTGGCCTCTTTAGGGAGCTCCAGGAGGCGATGGGTCGGTTCCCTGAAACCTCGGGGAACCTTGGGAAGCTCAAGAAACTCCAGAAGAAGGTTCGGGCTCTGACGGGCTCAGATGAGGAGCTTGTCCAGTATATCCTTTCGGAGCGGAAAGATGAAGTTTAAGGAACCCAAGAAAGGCCACGAGATCGAGATCGAGGCGGATGAGATCCACTTCTTAGCCCATGCGGTGGAGGAGGAGCTTTTCCTTTCGGATTGCGATTGTAAGTGGGTGCTTTGGGCCTGGGAGAAGGCAACTCCCATGGACTTAGCTCACTCTATCTCCTTTTTCCTCTTTTACCCAGAAGAAGTCCGAGAGGCCCTCTTCCGCAGGGCAGCTAGGCGGAAGAAGGCCGAATATTAGGGCTTATAAGGCGTTCCGTGGGCCAATCTCGGTACTTTTATCCTCCTCCACCCTTAGACTGCCTTTAAAGCGATTTTAGAGGGGGTGAAAGTGAACTACGGGGATGAGCTAGCAGAAGGGCTAAAGAAGTTCCTTCTCTCCCAGGGTCAGGAAAGCTTTGTCTTCCGGCACTGGAGAATTGCGGAGAGGTGTGAGCTCCCTGAGGGAGCTATCCCGTTAACTCCTCCACCATATTTCAGAATTCGTGAAAGCAAGTTCGATCCCTGGGTAAAACCCCTCAAGCGGGGTTTGGCCCTGGGAGCTATTCTTCCCAGGGGAGGAGAGAGATACGAGTTCTTCTACTCCTTCTCCGGTTTCCCCAAAGATGGGGAAGTACTTCCCGGAGTCTTCCTCAAGGAGGGCTGGTTAACCTGGAAGAAGAGGGTTCCACCATTCGATATCCAGGTTTTCCTCCTGCCCGATGGCACATACTTATACAAGGGCTCCTTCGGGGAACTCTGTGCCCACATGATTCGGCATGAGCCACTTCGGGAGAAGACCCTGAAGAAGGAGATGCGCAAACTTCTCCGGGAGGAAAAGCTCCTTAAGCGATACAAGGAGCTCCTCCAAATGGATTTCCTTAGCAATTTCTCCTACGAGGATTGGCACAGTTCCCGGTACCTGGTCCGGGAGGATCCGGTCATGGCCCTCACCGTCCTCTATCGGCTGGAGCTGCTCCGGAAGGTGCGCCAGATGGAGGACCACCTCCTCGTGGGTACTCTTCTAAGAGAGGAGGGGTGATGGAAGCTCTCCAGGATGAGGATGGAGTTATTGCCGAGATCATTGACCTCCCTGATGGCTTTGTCCCCGTGAACGAGGGCCCGTACTTCCGGGTTTACCCAACTCACCCTTCTTTCCCCGTTACCCGCCTACACCTGGCCAAGATGGCCATTGGAGCGGTCCGAGTAAGGGAGGATGGGGTGGAAATCATCCACTCCCTTTCCCAACCCACGGAAGGGAGGAAGAACCTTGGGCCGGGAATTTGGTACGAGTACAACAGGATTTTTCAAAACAAGGTTCTCTTTGGGATTGAGGTCCAGATTATCTACCACCCACACCTAGATGTAGCCTTTTACGTAGAAGGGCTGGGCACGATCTTGGAATGGAGGTTCTTCCTTCCAGGAAAAGAGAAGGAAAGGAAGGAGGCTATCCGTAGGTTCCTTAGGGATGCTAGGCTCAGGTTGGAAGTTGGGAAGATAGATCGGAAGGTATTGGAAGCCTTTCGGGAAGCCCTTCCCTTGCCAGATAACCCGGTCCTATCTAGCGGGCACCTCGACTGGGCCCTGGATCTCTATCACTGGCGCCTGATTCAGAGGATGGAAAGGAGGGATGAAGAGTTAGTTAGAAGGATCCTGTCAGGAAGGAAGTAGTCCCTCGCGAGTCCGCCTTTTCCGGGGCGAGCGGACTCGCTCAAAAAAGAAAAAAGGAGGACAAGATGGTGAAAGTGGGAAGCGAGGGGAAAGAGGTTTCTATCTCTTTCTGGAATGCGTTCGACAAGGTAAGGACGAAAGTTGCAAAAGATGAGGACTGGGCTTGTCTCTCTATCCAAGCTGACAATCCCGAGGTGTGTGAGAAGGTTCTTGTCAAACTTATCGAGGACCTCAAGGAGGCTCTCATCCAAGTACGGATCCAGTCGGTGATGCAGAAGAAGGTTGAGGAAATTGAGAAGGAGGTAAGGAATGGAGCTCCAGCTTCGTTGGCAGGGTGAAGGAAAGTATCGGCCCACCCCCGCCGGGATCGTGAAAGGAGAGAAGGGCGAGGTCCTGCGGCAGCCCAAGGAAGCGGTGAAGCTCTTCTTCACCAAGCTCCGCAAGGATGGCTTCTGGCAGTGCTTCTCCTGTCGGGAGATGTACCCAGATAGCCTACTTGCGGATATTGAGGTGGAGTACGAGGGCACCGTCTACCGGGTGCCCATCTGTTTAAATTGCCTTCAGGAATGGAAGAAGGTTGATCTCATTTTCCGGAAGGAGGGAGGAATGATCTGGAGGAATGGGGATCGGCTTTATGTGATCGGTGAGGATCCTCAGGGTGAATTGGAGATCCTGGGGAAGAGGTATCGGATTATCAAGGAGGTGACAGATCCAAAGGAGAGGCTTGCTCTGGATCCGTTGGGTGAGCTTGCCCTCTCCCTGGGTTTAGAGGAGTGTCCTTATCATCCAGGGATCTTCTACCGGGAGTTCTGTCCCGTATGTTATGAGGAGATGGTCGATCAACTCCAAGGGGAGAGGCATGACATGGAAAAGGCTCGGTGAGTGGGAGGGCTTGGAGGTCTGGTCGGATGGAAGGAACGGGGCCTTGGTGGCCCTTTTGAGCCCAAGGGAAGCCTCCCTTATCCTCTTTGCCATGAGCTTCCCTTGGTCTCCTTGGGCAGGAGGGGTTCTGGGCACAGAGAACCCCTCCCTCTCCAGGACCCTGGAGGATAAGGGGGTCCTGAAGCTCGTGGTCTACGAGGGACCCGCTTATGAGGTGGAAAGCCTTCTGGAAGGAGGGAAGGTATGAAGGTTCGCGTGGTTTACGCTCAGAAGAGTAAGGACGGGAAGAGCCTCCGCGTGGGCTTCCGGCCTGCGGAAGGTGAAGGCGAGGTCCAGTTCGTCACCGTGGATGGGAACTTGGATCTCCAAAAGGGACAAGTGGTGGAGTGGGACGGGAAGACCTTCGCCTTAGGGAAAGAGGAGAAGGCCCCAAAAGAGAAGTCAAACGGGGAGAGGATCAATGCCTCCGTGGCCCTGAAGGCCGCAGTGGACCTGTACGGCCACCTTTTGGTGGCCAACGCCGTGGACGTGGAGAAGCCCACGGAAGTGGTGAAGAAAATGGCCGAGGATCTCCTCCAGTGGCTCTTGGCAAAGTCTTCCGAGTAGATGGCCTGCCCTCAACTTTCTTCGTCCCCTCAAGTACCCGTGAGGGAGTGGGCTACCTCGTTCGGCTCACTCCCTTTCCCGCTTGTACCTGCCCAGGGTTCAGATACAATGGACGTTGTAAACATATTCTAATGGTTGAGAAATATCTCGGTTTGGGAGGGAAGGAAGATGGAGCTTCTCAAGATCTTAGAGAGGCCGGAGAGGAAGCGTAGGCCAGGGATCTTCTGGGTCTCCGATGCCTGCGAGTGCCCAAGGAAGGTGCTCTATGCCATCCGCGGGGAGGAGAAAGGGAAGAAGCCAAGGAGGATGTTCTACCGCATGATCGCCGGCCTCGGGGCTGAGAAGGCCCTCCTGGACCTCCTTCCTAAGCTCGATGAGACCAACTCCCAGCACATTGTCGAAGCCCTACCAGATTACCTTTCCGCTGAGGACCTGGAGTATGCCCTGGGAAAGGGTCTAGAAGGACAAATTGGGAAGAGTTATGTCTATCAATTCCCCTTCCGGAGAGCAAGGGATGGGACTGAGATCCATGGTAAGGTAGATTTCCTGGCTCTCCTTAGGGATGAGCTCTATGTCCTTGAGGTCAAGCAGACCCACTTTCAAGGGGAAAAGGAGATAATCCGGAAGGGGAAGATCTTCCCAAGCTTCCTTGCCCAGCTCTCCTTCTATTCCGAGGAGCTTGGAATTCCCGGGAAGCTCCTCGTCTTCACCGTGAATGGGGAAGCCCGGGAATTCGAATTCCGGGGAGGAAAAGTGGAAGGGAGGGAGCTCAGGATCGGAGGGCTCCCTCCGCACGAGTTCGTGTGGCAAAGGCTCAGCTTCCTCCGGGAGGCTAAGCCCGAGGACTTCCCCATCCGGAAGGAGGGGCAAGTCTTCAGCCTTTCCTTCCCTGAGGGCTTTCCTACCCACGAGGAGGATACTTATGCCCTTGTGATCAACCGATTGGGAAGGCCTGCAGGGGAGGCCAGGGTCAAAGGGAAAGCCCTGAAATCCTTCCGTTGCCACATCTGCGATTACCGCCTCCTCTGCTACCCTGACCTTCCCTGGAAGGAGGAAGAATGATTTACTTCTGGGTCGCCCTCTCCATGGGCCTTGAGCTCTTCCTTTTCTTTGGGATGACTTTCAGGAAACAAAGAAAGAAGGGAGGTAAGCGTGCATATTGAGCTTTGGCAGATTACAGAGAACCCGGAAGTCCTAATCGCTCGGTGTGCTAGAGTTTCCCGGGGGAAGAATGAGGCTCCCACCCTTCCGGAAGCCCAGGATTTTATTCGGAAGCTCATCGCTAAGGGACACGAATCGGTCCTCGAGCATGCTTATGCCACGTTCTATGTCTCGGGAATTTCACGGGTAACTATGGCCCAAATTACCAGGCACCGGTTGGCTTCTTTTACCGTGGAATCCCAACGTAGCGTCCGACCCAAGGAGGAGGTTCTGGTACCGGCGTCAATCAAGGCCGTACAGAATGAAAACCTCATTCAAATCCATTTGAACAATGCCTTCCTCCTCTACGATTACCTTGTCCTGTGGGGTGTGCCCAAAGAGGATGCCCGGTACTTCCTTCCCCAGGC
>Ga0123519_10013013_pt1 | contig 12010 bp, 24 predicted proteins | sample YelNatPaOPRAMG02_FD_87396 | JGI IMG/M metagenome (GOLD analysis project Ga0123519, IMG submission 87396) | Hot spring microbial communities from Yellowstone National Park - Yellowstone National Park OP-RAMG-02 (version 2) | ecosystem: Environmental > Aquatic > Thermal springs > Hot (42-90C) ... | reverse complement strand
TCAGATGCTTGCACTTTTATAGCGACTCCTGCATCTTTTGTAATAGAAGCAAAAGGCTTAAACTCTGCTAGGATAGAATTCTCATCAGATGAAATAGAGATTCACTCAGACAACTCAACAGCCAGATTCTCGCTTGAATATCTAAACAAGTTTATCAAGGGTGCAAAAATTTCTTCGAGAGTAGCCATAAACTTTTCAGACAATCATCCAATGAGAATAAACTTCTCAACAGGTGATGTGGTTCTTTCTTTCGTTCTCGCGCCAAGAATCGAGCAAGAATAATTAGCTTAGTTTATTTGATTAGCAAAATAGGTCTAAAAGTTTCAAATATAAACAAAGAAAAAATATTATGAGTTCCTTAAATTTATCTTTCAGAATCTCCTCCAATCTTCCCAACAGGTCCTGCAACAGCTAAACCTCCGAATAATCCTACAAGGCCCAATATTTTGCTTATTTTCATTTTATTTTTAGCCTCCAAATTTAATCTATATATTAAATATAAACGGACATCATCGCAGCTAAAAACTCAATCCCCAACTATTCAATGGAAACTAACAGGGCTTAACTGACCTCGCTCGCCTCAAATTTTACCCCCTTTCTGAAAAAATTCTCAGCCCTATCGGATTTTCCACTTTGTTATGCATCTGAAAAATCAGATCTCCAATACCTTTATATACCCTTATTTTTATCCAATATTAGGGTAGAATCTATTAGAACCACACAACCAACAAATATACTGATAATATATTGGGTTGTTTATTCTGAGTTGCACTTCACATATAAACATACAATCAAAAACTAAAATGCCAACAACAAGACACCCAAGATACGGAAGCCTGCAGATTTGGCCTAGAAAGAGGGCTGCGAAAATTATCCCGGATGTTAATTGGAAACCTTTAAAAGGCGATGGAAAAACTGATTCTCTGCTCGGATTTATACTTTACAAAGTAGGCATGAAATCTGCGGTTGTTAAAGATCTAACTGAAAAATCTCTAACCCACGGAAAAAAAATCTATATTCCTGTTACAATTCTTGAAGCGCCAAATATGAAGGTTTTTTCAATAAGGTTCTATAAGAATGGCGTTGTAACAAAAGATGTTGTTGTTTCAAATGATAAAGAATTAAAGAGAAAATTGAATGTTCCCAAAAACCTTAAGCCATTTGAACAAGAAATTCCAAAGAGTTATGATGATATAAGGTTGGTCGTCTATTCTTTGCCTTCTCAAACTTCAATAAAGAAAACACCCGACTTGGTTGAGATAGCAATAGATGCAAAAGACAAGCTTGCGTTTGCAAAATCCCTCATCGGGAAAGAAATTTCATTGAAAGATTTTCTCAAATATCCTCTCTTGGATGTAAGAGGAGTTACAAAAGGAAAAGGAACTTCTGGTCCTGTAGCAAGATTCGGAATTGGACTCAAAGGGCATAAAACAGAAAAAGGAGTAAGGCGCCCTGGGACACTTGGCCCATGGCATCCTGCTCACACATCTTTTAGGGTTGCTCAGATGGGGCAGGAAGGATTCTTCACAAGAATTCAATATAATTCAAAAGTTATTTCATCAGGGAATATTACAGAAAAAGACATTAATCCTCAGTCAGGATTCCCTCATTTTGGCAAGATAAAATCAAATTATCTAATCCTCCAAGGTTCTGTTCAAGGCCCGCAAAAAAGAGCAATTCTTGTCACGCCTTCATTTAGAATTACTAAACAACAACTAAAGAAAAAATATGAGTTCATTAAGTTAATATGAAAGCCACATTATATGCATCAGACGGTTCAAAGAAAAAAGAAATAGCCTTGCCAGAGATTTTCTCTTCTGATATAAGAGAAGATATTTCTGCAAAGTTCTTTGAATCAGAGAAATCTTCTCAGCCTTATGCTCCTTTCATAGAGGCAGGAAAAAGGCATTCTGCATCAGGAACAATCTCAAAAAGAAGGCACAAATGGAAGGGCTCGTATGGGAAAGGAATTTCAAGAGTTCCAAGAAAAAAGATGTGGAGGCGCGGAACGCAATTTTATTGGATAGGTGCTGAAGTTTCTGGAACTCGTGGCGGAAGAAGAGCGCACCCTCCAAAAATAGTCTATACCCCAATAAAAATTAACAAGAATGAAATTAAGATTGCTATGGCTTCTGCAATTGCTTCAACCGCAAATCCAAAGGTCATTTTATCAAGGTATTCTTCATTAAAGGAAATAAATGCTCCATATGTGATAGAATCGCTTCCAACAAAAGCAAAAGAGTTAATTGCCACATTGAAAAAAATCTTTGGCGATGCATTTCCAATTGTAATGAAAAATAAAGTAGTGAGAGCAGGAAAAGGAAAACTAAGGGGAAGAAAATACAAGTCAAATGCGGGTTTGTTGGTTGTCATAGGAAAAGACGAGAATGTAAAACTAAAAGGCATTGATATAAAAAAAGCAAACGAATTAACGATCTCTGATTTATACCCTCTTGGCAGATTAACTCTCTATACTCAAAAAGCAATTGATGAACTTGGAGGAAAGAAACAATGATAACGCTAAAACCTATAACTACAGAAAAAGCAGTCAAATTGATTGATACAGAGAATACTCTGCTCTTTGAGACAGAACGAAAAGCAACAAAAACAGATATTAAGAAAGAGATTGAAGGATTGTTCAATGTTAAAGTTGAAAACATAAGGACGCTAATAAAACGAAATAAGAAATTTGCCTATGTAAGATTAAAAAAGGCAAATCCTGCAATCGATGTCGCAACTAAACTTAGTATGATATAAAATGGGTAAGAGAATAATTTCACAGGCAAGAGGGCACGGAAGTCTTACTTATCAAGCCAAGAAAACCTCATTCATTTATAAGATACAATATCCTCAAGGAGAAGGAGAGGCAGAAATCCAGAAATTAATCCATTCAGCAGCCCATACAGCCCCATTGATAAAAGCAAGGTTAGGAAAAGAGATATTCTTCATTCCTGCTTTTAACGGCGCATTTGAATCACAAAAAATTCATGTTGGAGGCAATGAAATAAAAGATGGAAATATTCTCATGCTAAAAAATATCTCTCCTGGCACAAGAATTTATAATATTGAAAACAACCCCGGCGATGGCGGCAAAATGATAAGAGCTGGTGGTTCTTTTGCAATAGTCTCAAAGAAACTTGAAAATAACAAGGTTTCAGTAGTTATGCCAAACAAAAAAGAAGTCATCTTTAATGGAAACTGTAGAGCAACTATAGGCACAATTGCAAATGCTGGCAGGATTGTCAAACCATTCATGACCGCAGGAAGAAAATTCTATAAGATGAAAGCAAAGAATAAGTTGTGGCCAAGGACATCAGCCGTTAAAATGAATGCCGTTGACCATCCATTTGGTTCTGGCAGAGGAAAAAGAATTAAATCCAAGATAGCAAAGAGAAATGCTCCTGCAGGCGCGAAAGTCGGCCACATCCGTCCAAGAAGGACAGGGAGGAAAAAGTAAAAATGGCAGAAGAAGTAGTTGTAAAGGCAAAAGAACTCTTTTATAGAGGCAAGCCTCTCGATGAGTTGAAGGCTCTTGATATAAGAGAGTGTGCAAAATATCTTCCATCTAGAAGCCGAAGAACAGTGCTGAGAAATTTCCAAAAGATAGAGAAGTTCGTTAAGAGATGCGAAGCAACTATCTCGGCAAAGAAAAAAATCCGCACACACCTAAGAGATATAGTTATTGTTCCTCACATGGTGGGCATGCAGATTGGAGTTCATAATGGCAAGCAATACAACGAGATAACAATCTCTCACAAGATGATAGGACATAGGCTCGGAGAATTCGCACCAACAAGAACTAAAGTTCAGCATGGGGCTCCAGGTATAGGCGCAACAAAGAGCTCTGCTGCAATGCAAAAGTAAAATGACTAACAAAGAAAAACCTCAATTGGAAGAGAATAAAGAAATAAAAAACGAAGAACTAAAGACAGAAGAAAAAACCAATAACAAATCTGAGGAAAAAAAGCCAAAAAAGACAGAAGTTATTGCAAGAGGCTTAAACCTCCATGCATCCAAAAAGCATTTGATGTATATTTCAAGATTCATAAAAAACAAGACAATAGACCAAGCAATTTCCGATTTGCAGGAAGTTATTAAATTAAAGAAAGCTGTTCCATTTAAGGGAGAGATTCCTCACAGGAAAGGTAAAGGTATAATGTCTGGAAGATATCCTGTAAATGCCTCAAAATTAATAATTAATGTTCTCAAGGGATTGAAAGGGAATGCAATTTCTGCCGGCATGGATTTGGATAATACTCGGATTTATTTTGCGTCTCCTAATTGGGCGTCTCGTCCTTATAAACGGGGCGGAATGAGATTTAAAAGAGCAAACATTCTAATAAAAGCAAAATTATTTGAAGAAATTAAAGAGAAAAAACAGGAGGAAAAGAAATAATGGAAGAGAAAAAATTCGTGAATTTTAAGAAAGAAGAATTAGGGGTTAAAGAATATATAAAATCCTCAATTGGTAAGGGCAGAATCAGCAATGTTTCAATAGAATACACTCCTGTTGGAGAGAAAATTGTTATTGCAACTTCAAAGCCCGGATTAGTCATAGGAAGAAGAGGCGAGAAAATAGACGAATTGATTAAAATCCTAAAGAAGCAGTTCCATCTCGAAAATCCCCATATTGAAATAAAAGAAATAAAGAATCCTTATCTTGATGCACAGCTTGTCGCAGATGAAATTGCGATTCTTCTTGAGCGGCAGGGTGCTTTAAAGTTTAAGATTATTGCTTACAAGATGCTAACTCAAATAATGTCAAGTGGAGCATTGGGTGCAGAGATAGTTTTGTCAGGAAAATTGCCAAGCGAAAGAGCACGTTCTTGGAGATTTTCGCAAGGTTATCTGAAGAAAACAGGAAATCCTGCGAAAGTAGTTAATAGGGCAATATCTCAAGCAGTAACAATTCCAGGAGTTGTAGGAATAAAAGTTAGTATATTGCCTCCAGATGCGCCCATCCACGACAAGATTGAAATCACAGATGAGTTAAAAAAACAAATTATTCTCGCATCAAAAACAAAAGAAGAAGAAAATAAAACTAAGAAAAAAACAAAGAAAAAATCATCTGCCAAGAAGGAGGAAAAGGAATAATGGCTCTATTAAGATATAAAGATATAAAAAAAATGGATAAGAAAGAATTAGAATCAAAATTAAAGGATTTAAGATTTGAATTAATAAAGGCAAATGTAACCTCACAAAAACAAAATGCAAAAACCAAAGAAATTAAAAAGGCAATTTCGCGCATACTTACATTCACTATCTCCAATGGAGGTAGTGAAAAGTCAAAATAAATATGAATGTAGAAGACACATTTGGTTTACCAACGCAGGATATCTTCAAGGAGATAGATAAGTCAAAGCAGAAAATAACTGTATCAACAGTTTCAAGAAGATACGGGAAGGTAATAACCCTCGTATCAGGTTTTGACAAAAGCTTTGACATTATAGGAACAGCAAAACACCTAAAGGAGAAGCTTGCATGCGGCGGTACCGTCAAGGACAACATCATAGAGCTCCAAGGTAACCACCAAAAGCAAGTTAAACCTATATTGGTTAAACTTGGTTTCCCTGAAGATTCAATAAGCGACTAATAACAAACAAAATGGCAAGAAAGAAAGAAGAAAAACTATCAGAATCAAAAATCTTAGTTAGCACTCCAATTTTAACCCACGGAAGAACTTTTGAGGGTAAGGTAATAAAGAAATTCCCTGGAAGAGTTGTCATTGAGTTTGAAAGAACTGTTTATGTTCCAAAATATGAACGTTTTTACAAGAAAAAAACAAGATTGCATGCAAGATTACCTTCAAATATTGATGTTAATCTAAATGATATTATCAAGATTGCAGAGTGTCGCCCAATAAGCAAACTTGTTCATTTTGTAGTCGTAGGCAAGGTCCTAAAGGAGGAAGAAAAATGAAAGCCTTAACAGCAAGAGCAACTCGCGGATTAAACATTGGCTCAGAAGTTTTAGTAGCTGACAATAGCGGTGCGAGAGTTGCAAGAATTGTTAGTATTAAAGGAGGTAAATCAACTAAAGGAAGACAGAATTTTGCGAAAATATCTGACTGGGTTAAGGTTTCTGTAAGGGAAGGAAAGCCTGACATGAAGGGCGTTGTTTTTGACGCTGTCGTAATAAGAATCAAAAAGCCATATAGAAGATATACTGGAGAAAGGGTCTGTTTTGAGGATAATGCCGTTGCTTTATTAAAAGATGAAAAAGGAAATCCAAAAGGCACACAGATTAAAGGTGCTGTCGCAAGAGAAGTTCAGGAGCGCTGGGCGCAAGTCGCGAAAATCGCCCAATATGTACTATGAAAAAAGAATTTTCATCATTATGGGTTTCTAGCAAGCAGCCAAGAAAGCAAAGAAAGTATGCAGCAAATGCCCCTCTTCATAAAAAGCATAAGTTTTTAAGTGCTAATTTATCAAAATCTTTGAGAGAGAAGTATAACAGGAGAAGTCTTCCCCTTCGAAAAGGGGATGAGGTGCTTGTTATGCGAGGCTCCTTCAAGAAGAAGAAAGCTAAAGTTTCTTCGGTGGACTTAAAGCATACGCGCGTCTCTCTCGAGAACATACAGAGAACAAGGAAAGACGGGACAAAAGTCAACGTCTATTTTCACCCCTCTGTATTGCAGATACAAACCCTAAACCTTGACGACAAGAAAAGGCTCGAGGTTCTGCAAAAAAAGACTTCTTCTATTACTTCCTCAAAGGAAAAGCAATAAAATGTATCAGACAAGAAAAGCAAGTTCAATAAAACTGCCTATTCCGAAAAAAGGCACAAAGTATGTAGCGAGAGCATCATCCGATTTAGAAAATTCAGTCCCTCTTGTGATTGCGATAAGAGACATTCTCAAATTAGCAAAAACAGCAAGAGAAGTTAAGAAAATGATTAATGCAGGATTATTAAAAATAAATGGAAGGAAAGCAACTCATCTTAATGAGGCAATAAAATTATTTAACATCCTTGAAGCAGATAAAACTTATAGACTAACTCTCTTACCAACTAAGAAATTCAGTTTTGAGGAAACTAAAGAAAAAAACAAATTATGCAAGGTCATTGGTAAAACACTGCAAAGAAAAGGAAAAGTTCAATTTCATCTTCATGATGGTTCTAATGTTATCTCTTCTCAGAATATAGCAATAGGTGATTCTCTAGTAATTGATTTTGACGGAAAAATAAAATCCCACATACCTCTTGCAAAAAATTCAGAAGTTTTTGTCTTTAACGGAAAATATGCGGGCTTGAAAGCAAAAGTTGAACATATTGAAAACAAAAAAGTCAGAATAAAGATTAATGGCATCTCCACAATAATCCCCGAAAGCGAGGTAATTGCAATATGAGCGAGAATGTAATGAGGCACATCAAGATTGAAAAAGTTATTCTTAGCGGCGGCGCTGTTGACAAGGATCTGGAAAAAGAAAAGAAGCTCCTTGAGCTTATTTCTGGAAAAAAAGCTCAAAAATTAGCATCCACAAAAAGAATCCCTGAATTTAATGTCCGCCCAGGATTAGAAGTTGGAGCAAGAGTTACATTGAGAGGAAAAGAGGCGGTAGAATTATTAAAAAGGCTTCTCACAGCAATTGACAACACTCTAAGGAAAAAGCAGGTTTCCGAGAATCATTTTTCTTTCGGGATAAAGGAATATATTGAAATTCCTGGAATAGAATATCAAAGAGATATCGGAATTCGCGGGTTTAATGTTACTGTAGTATTTGCAAGAGCTGGCTTAAGAGTAAAGAGAAAAAAAATAAAAATGGGAAAAGTTCCAAGAAGGCAGTTTGTCTCCAAGGATGAGATAATCAAATATATGGAGGATGTCTTCAAGACAAAATTCAAGTAAAATGATAAACCAAACCCTAACAACTAATGATAGCAAAATCTATTCGCATAGAACTGATTTTGGAGAAATTGAAGTTCTTATGAGAGAGGTTAAAATTGCTCTTGAAAAAGCAAAACAAAATCCTGATAATTGCGGAAGATATTTATTTGCAATAAGTAAATCTCCGTCCAATCTCGCTTTTTGCATCGGTGATTTTGGAGATTGTATTCTAGCAAAGTATATGCTAAAAGAAAATGAACGCATAATTTTCGGGAGGATAAGATGACAGCAAGTGACTGGAATAAAATATTAAAGCAATTGAAGGAAAAGCCGGAGAAAATGCAGAAGTTTTTAAGACACAACAAGCCGATAGAAAGGACAACGGGCTTGGCAAAAAAGAAATGCGAGCGCTGTGGCAGATTCGGTGCCCATTTATCACAATATAATCTAAATTTATGCAGGCAATGCTTCCGTGAGATAGCGGAAGAGATTGGCTTCAAGAAGTACAATTAAAATGTCACAAGATATAATTTCAGACGCTCTAAACAACATAATGAATGCAAATCGCGCAGGAAAGACCCACTTAGAGTTAAAACGCTATTCAAACCTTCTTCTTTCAATTTTAGCGATAGCAAAAATGAAGGGCTACATTGCAGATTACGAAGTAAAAAACAAAATTCTTAGTGTTAATATAGGAAAATTGAATTTCTGCAAGGCAATAAAGCCGAGATTTGCTGTTCAAGTCAAAGACATTGATAAATATGTAAAAAGATATCTTCCTGCAAAAGACTTAGGCACAATCATAATTTCAACCCCTCAGGGATTAATGTCTCATACCACTTGTCTTGAAAAAAATTTGGGAGGGTGCCTTATGGCATATTTCTACTAAAATGAAACGAGAATATGTTGAAGAGATTGAAATTCCATCAGGGATAGAATGTGAGATTAAAGATAGGATAATCAGATTCAAGAAGGACTCTGTCCAATTAGAAAAGAAACTATCATTCCTTAGGACAAAAGCTTATATAAAAGACAACAAAATTGTTTTTGAATGCAAATCAGGCAACAAGAAAGATTATGCTATAATTAAGTCCTATATTGCTCACATAAAAAATCTTTTCCGTGGTTTGAACGAGAAATATGTCTATACTCTTGAAGCTGTATTTGTCCATTTCCCTATGACTTTGAAAGTAGAAGGCAGGAAATTAATCATAAACAATTTTCTAGGAGAAAAAACACCAAGATACGCAGAAATCCTTCCAAATGTTGATGTAGAGATAAAAGGGCAGAAAATTACAATTTCATCTCACGATAAAGAAGCAGCAGGACAAACAGCGGCAAATTTTGAGAGAGCCACAAAAATTAGGAATAAGGACAGGAGAATTTTTCAGGACGGAATCTTCATTGTATCAAAACCGGAGGGAGTTAAAAAATGAAAAAGCCCAAATTCCTTAGGCAAGAAGCAGTAAGATATCTTAGATTGGGAAAGAAAAAAAAGAGCCTGAGAAAATGGAGACGTCCGAGAGGAAAACAGAGCAAGATTAGGCTTCATAGATTTTCATATCCGCCAATGCCGACAGTAGGCTATAAATCTCCAAGAAAAGAAGCAGGGAGAATACAAGGATTAATTCCAAAACTTGTCCATAACATAAAAGAGCTTGAATCTTTATCAAAAAATAACATAGCCATACTCGCTTCAAGAATTGGTGCAAAGAAAAAATTAGAATTAATCAAGAGAGCAGATGAATTAAAAATCAAGATTCTTAATGTAGGAGGGAGAAGATGAATCTAAAAAAGAAAAAAGCATTTGCAGCCAAGGTTTTGGGAGTAGGAAAAGACAGGATAATCTTTAATAACGAGAGATTGGAAGATATAAAAGAAGCTCTTACCCGCAATGATATCAAGGATTTGTTTAATGAAAAGGCAATCTTAATCAAGGCAAAGAAAGGGAAGAAGAAGGTTGTCAAAAGAAAAACAAGAAGAAGGGCAGGAAGCATAAGAAAGAAAGTCAAAGCAAAGAAAAGATCTTATATATTAAAAGCAAGAAATTTGCGTTCGTATATTAAACAATTAAAGAAACAAGGTAAGATAACAAGAGAGCAGTATTACAAATTAAGGCAAGAAATCAGAGCATCTTTATTCAAGGATAAATCACACTTGAAAGAAAGAATTAAACTTTTTAATAAATAAAAAAACAAAATGAAAACAATAAAACGAAGAAGGCGCGAAGCAAAAACAGACTACAGAACAAGATTGACTCTCCTTAAATCAGGAAAGCCTCGCATCGTAATAAGAAAAACAAATAGATACATAATTGCACAAATAGTGGTCTCCGATATCGCTCAGGATAGAGTTGTTGTCGGATTAACCTCAAAAGTGCTTCTTGAGAAAGGATGGCCGAGAGAATTGTCAGGCTGCCTAAAGAATCGTTCAGCAGCATACCTCACAGGATTCTTGCTTGGAAAAGCAGCCCAAAAGGAAAAAATTAATTCAGCAATTTTTGATATGGGCATGAACAGGAATGTTCCAAAATCAAGATTATTTTCAGCTTTGAAAGGAGCAATAGACTCTGGGCTTAAAATTCCGCACAAACCCGAATCTCTTCCTTCAATGGAAATGATTAAAAACGAAAAGACTTCAAAAATCTTTGACAAGATTATAGGAGAATAAGATGGCAGAAAAAGACATATCAAAAAAACCAAAGGAAATATACGAGGCAACTCCAGAAGAGCTTGAAAGAATAGAGAAAGAGGCAGCAGAGCTTGCAAAGAAAGAAGAAATCCCTATTGAAATAAAAGAAGAGACTGCAAAAAAACTCTTGGAAAATCAGAGGAAAGAAGATATTCTTGCTGCGTGGGTGCCTAAAACTGCTCTTGGAAAACTCGTAAAATCAGGAAAAGAAAAAGACATTGACAAAATACTTGCTGAACACAAAAAAATACTTGAGCCAGAGATAGTGGATTCTCTTCTTAATCTTGAAACAGACTTGCTTCTTATCGGGCAGTCAAAAGGAAAATTTGGCGGAGGAAAAAGAAGAGCATGGAGGCAGACCCAGAAAAAAACAATGGAAGGAAATGTCCCTTCATTCTCATGCATGGCAGTAGTAGGCGACAAGAACGGGCATGTTGGTATTGGAATGGGTAAGTCAAGGGAAACTCTTCCTGCAAGGGAAAAAGCAATCCGAAATGCTAAGCTTAGCATAATAAAAGTCACAAGAGGATTTGAATCCAAAGAGGCTCCTGACTCTGTACCGCACACAGTCCCTTTTGTTGTTCAGGGCAAGGCAGGCAGTGTAAGGCTAAAATTAATGCCTGCTCCTCGTGGCACAGGGCTTGTTGTAGGAGATGAATGCAAAAAAATCCTAAGGCTTGCAGGAATACAAGATGTTTATGGTTTTGCAAGAGGGCAAACACGAACGACATTTAATCTTGCAAAAGCATGCATTGATGCTCTAAATAAAACAAACAAGATGAAACTATGATTTTGGTAATAAGAATCTCAGGTTTAGTAGAAATGCCTAGCGATGCGCAGGAAACATTATTCAGGCTTAATCTGAGAAAAAAATATTCGTGCATCCTTATGGAAAAAACTCCTGAGAATCTCAAAATCTTAAATAAGATAAGGAATTTTGTTTCTTACGGCGAGATAGATTCAAAAACCGCTGAAGAAATTTCCAAGAAAAAAGGAAAGTCGCCCTGCCTTCATTTGCATCCCCCAATAGGAGGCATAAATTCAAAAGCGCACTATCCTAAAGGAGTTTTAGGGCACAATGAGAAGATATCTGACTTATTGAGGAGGATGATGTAAAATGAAAATAAAAAAACGAAAGAAAAGCACAAGGTATCGCGGCTCACAAACTCATTTCAGAGGGCATAGAAAAAGAACAAGGGGTTTAGGCAACAAGGGCGGAGTTGGAATGTCAGGAACAGGAAAGCGTTCTGGACAGAAAAAAACTCTTGTTATGAAACTTTATGGTGCAGAATATTTCGGCAAAGACAAAGCTCTCAGGAGAGGAAGAATCCCTCCCAAATTAAAAGTTATGAATCTAAGCGATATTAATGCAAAGCTTAGTACATTCAAAAAAACAAATAATGGCTACGAGATTAATCTTAAAGGTTATAAGATTTTAGGCGACGGAGACATAACAGAAAAGTTAATAATAACAGCTTCTTCTTTCTCTAAATC
>Ga0123519_10013012_pt1 | contig 12010 bp, 8 predicted proteins | sample YelNatPaOPRAMG02_FD_87396 | JGI IMG/M metagenome (GOLD analysis project Ga0123519, IMG submission 87396) | Hot spring microbial communities from Yellowstone National Park - Yellowstone National Park OP-RAMG-02 (version 2) | ecosystem: Environmental > Aquatic > Thermal springs > Hot (42-90C) ... | reverse complement strand
GCGCTCGAAGTACTCCTGTCCCAGGGGCTCCGGGGACGTCGCGTCGCGCTGCATCTCCTGATAGGTGCGGTCGCCGGCCGCGATTGTCGCCTCCACGCTGAAGCAGTCCACGCCCAGCGTTTTGCCGTAGTAGCGGCCGCCGGGCAGCAGCTCGGGGAAGAACTCCACGACGTGGCGGTCGTTCACGGCGGGGTAGGCCCCGAACAACAGCAACAGGTGGAACGAGAAGGGGTTGAGGGCAGCGACATCCGCGTCCTGCGGCCCCTTCTGGGCGGCGCGCGCCACGCGCTCCCGCGCGATCTCGCGCAGCCGCGGCAGCGCGTCCTCTCCTCGCACCCTCGCCTCGATGAACCACGTGAGGTGGTTCAGGCCGACGGCGGTGTACGCGAAATCGCGTTCTGATACCCCGAGCACCTCGGCGAGATAGCGCGCGACGCCCTTGACCCCATGGCACAGCCCCACCATCTCCGCGCCTGTGGCCTTGCGCACCGCCCGGCACACCGGCGTCATCGGGTTGCCGTAGTTGAAGAAGAGGGCGCCGGGGCACAGATCGAGCACGTCCTTCGCCACCTCCACCATCGCCGGGATCATGCGCAAGGCCCGCGATGCGCCACCGGGCATCACGCTGTCCCCCACGGGCTGGTAGATGCCATACTGGCGCGGGATGAAGACATCTTGCTCCCACGCCCGCCGCCCCCCCACTCCGACGGTGCAGATGACCGCGGTAGCCCCCTCGAGCACATCGCGGCGGTCTGTCGCCGCCGTCACAGACATTGGCGCCTGCCGCGCCTGGATCATCTTCGTGGCAAGCCCCTCGGCAACGGACAGCGCGACAGGGTCAACATCGACCAGCCCCAGTTCCACCTCCCATCCCGTACGTATCAGGTCTGCGACCAGCCCCCGGGTGAACACAGCGCTGCCCGCACCGACCAGAACGATTTTCTCCTTCATCCCGCACCTCGCGTTCGTGTTTCCTTGTTCCGCGGACGCCGCCGCGGCGCCCGCGGATGGTGCACTATTCGGCACCGCCCCGCAGGTTCTTCCTCGCTCTTTGAGAACTACATACCGACCAGACCGACAGGAGGTCAACACGATGAGAGATGACCCCCAGGCCGACCGGCCCGCGTACCTCGATACCTCGCTTCCCATCAGCGAGCGCGTCGACGACCTCGTGTCCCGGATGACGCTGGAGGAGAAGGTTTCCCAGACCATCCACGCGGCGCCGGCGATAGAGCGGCTTGGCATCCCGGAGTACAACTGGTGGAACGAGTGTCTGCACGGGGTGGGCCGCGCCGGCCGGGCCACCGTGTTCCCGCAGGCCATCGGCCTGGCCGCCACGTGGGACGTCGAGCTGATGCACACGGTGGCGACGGCGATCTCCGATGAGGCGAGGGCGAAGCACCACGAGTTCGTCCGCCGCGGCGTCAGGGACATCTACACCGGGCTGACCTTCTGGTCGCCCAACGTCAATATCTTCCGCGACCCGCGCTGGGGCCGCGGCCACGAGACCTACGGCGAGGACCCGTACCTGACCGCGCGCATGGGCGTGGCCTTTGTCACCGGCCTGCAGGGCGACGACCCGAAGTACCTGAAGGTTGTGGCGACGCCCAAGCACTTCGCCGTGCACAGCGGGCCGGAGCCGGCGCGACACACCTTCGACGCGCGCGTCGATCAGCGGGCCCTGAGGGACACTTATCTTCCGGCCTTCGAGGCCTGCGTCCGGGAGGGGAAGGCGCACTCGATCATGGGCGCCTACAACCGCGTCAACGGCGCCCCGGCCTGCGCCAGCAAGGCTCTGCTCCAGGATATCCTGCGGGATGAATGGGGCTTCGACGGATACGTGGTCTCGGACTGCGGCGCGATCCGCGACATCTACGAGAGCCACAAGGTGGTCGAGACGCCCGAGGAGGCGGCCGCGCTGGCCGTCAGGAACGGCTGCGACCTCAACTGCGGCGAGGTGTTCCTCTTTCTGGCCAGCGCTGTGCAGAAGGGCTTGCTGTCCGAGGAGGAGCTTGATCGCTCGGTGAAGCGGCTGTTCACGGCCCGCTTCCGGCTGGGGATGTTCGATCCGCCCGAGATGGTCCGCTACGCTCAGATCCCGTATGAGGTCAACGACTGCCGCAAGCACCGACGTCTCGCGTTGGAGGCGGCCCGCAAGTCCCTGGTCCTGCTGAAGAACGAGGGCGGGCTGCTACCTTTGCGAAAGGACCTCGACACGATTGCGGTGGTCGGGCCTTACGCCGACGACCGCGCCACCCTTCGCGGCAACTACAATGGCACCCCCGCTGAAGAGTGGACCGTGCTCGACGGCATCAGGCACAAAGTCGCCCGGCGCACCACCGTTCTCTACGCGCCCGGCACCGACATCACGGGCACCGCCACCGAGGGGTTTGGCGAGGGGGTGACCATCGCGAAGCAAGCGGACGTCGCCATCGTCGTCCTCGGTTCGTCGCCTCTCCTTGAGGGTGAGGAGGGGGCCGTGTGCGGTCTGCTGGGCGATGGCGACCGCCATTCCCTTGCGCTGCCAGGCCGGCAGGAGGACCTGCTGAAGGCCGTCTTCGCCACCGGCACCCCGGTGGTGCTCGTGCTTACCAACGGCAGCGCCGTCGCTATCAACTGGGCCGACGAGCATGTGCCCGCCATCCTCGAGGCCTGGTATCCGGGGCAGGCGGGAGGCGCGGCGGTCGCCGACGCGCTCTTCGGCGACTACAACCCCGCGGGGCGACTGGCGGTGACCTTCTATCGGTCGCTCGAACAGCTTCCCCCCTTCGACGACTACAGCATGACCGGCCACACGTACCGCTTCTTCCGAGGCGACCCGCTTTACCCGTTTGGCTATGGCCTCAGCTACACGGAGTTCCGCTACCGCGACCTCAAGCTCAGCCCGCGGCGGGTCGCGGCCGGCAAGACGGTCTCCGTCAGCGTCGTCGTCGAGAACACCGGCGGGCGCGCGGGCGAGGAAGTGGTGCAGCTTTACCTGACGGATCGGAAGGCCTCGGTGCCGGTTCCGCTGCGGCAGCTCAAGGGCTTCCGGCGCGTCCGCATTGGCGCGGGCAGGAGGCGTCGCGTTCGCTTCACCCTCACCCCCCGCGACATGTCCATCGTCGACGACAGCGGCCGGCGGCTGGTGGAGCCAGGAGAGTTCCAGGTGTCCGTGGGCGGCTGTCAGCCGGAAAACCGCGGTGCGCTTCGCAACGTGAACGTGGTCACCGATACGTTCGAGGTTACTGGAGACATAACGCCGGTTGCCTAGGGCCGGCGGGCCAAGGGGGTTTTGCGATGTCACAGATAACCGGGGCGCGCGCCGTCTCCTCGGGGTCGGCGCGGTCGACGCAGGCGGCGCTTCGCGTGATGGAGGAGGGCGGGAACGCCTTCGACGCCGGAGTCGTGGGCACGCTGCTGCTGTCCGTGATCGACAACTCCGGCTTCTGCTTCGGCGGCGAGGTGCCCATCCTCGTGCGGCCCGCGGGAGAGCCCGAGCCGCTGGTGGTCTGCGGCCAGGGCCCCGCGCCGCGGCGCGCGACCCTCGAGCACTTCGTGCGGTGGGGCGGCATCCCCACCACCGCGCTCCCGGCGGCCGCGGTCCCTGGCCAGCTCGACGCTTGCTTGTTGGTGCTGGAGCGGTGGGGGACCCGGACGTTCGAGCGTTGCATCTCGCCCGCCATCGAGCACCTCAGCGAGTCGCCAGTGGGGTGGAAGCAGCGGCTCATCAGGACGCTCGAGCGGCTGATCGACGCCGAGCGCTCAGGGGGAATCGACGGGGTCCGGCGGTCGTTCTACGGCGGGGAGGTCGGCGCCGAGCTCGCCCGGTGGTGCCTGGAAAGCGGCGGCCTGATCGGCGTCGAGGACCTCGCGGCCTACCGGGCCCGGGTTGAGCGGCCCGTCCACCGCAGCTACCGCGGCTGGGAGGTCTACAAGTGCGGCCCGTGGACCCAGGGCCCCGCCCTCCTGCAGGCCCTGGCGATGCTGGAGCGCTTTGACCTGCGCGCCATGGGCCACAACAGCGCGGACTTCGCGCACACGGTCATCGAGGCCCTCAAGCTCGCCTTCGCCGACCGCGACGCCTACTACGGCGACCCCGAGTTCGTGGAGGTGCCGCTCGAGCGGCTGCTCAGCGACGGCTATGCGGAGGCCCGCGCCGCGCTCATCGATGCTCGCCGCGCCTCCCTCGAACCGCGGCCCGGCTCGCCCGCCGATCTCGGCCTGCCCGCGCCGCCCGGTGGCGCGTCGAACCCCAACCGCGCGCCGCAGGACACGACGACCTGCACCGTAGCGGACGAGAAGGGCAACATCTACGTCGCCACCCCCAGCGGCTGGGGACTCGACCTCGAGCCCGGCCCCACGGGCATCTGGCTCGGCACTCGCCTGCAAAGCTTCAACATCTGGGCGGGACATCCCAACTGCATCCAGCCGGGCAAGCGGCCCCGGATCACGCTGACGCCCACCCTGGTCTACCGGGACGGCGAGCCGGCACTGGCCGTCTGCGTCGCCGGCGGCGACCTTCAGGACCAGGCGACCCTCAACGTCTTGCTGGCCCACATCGACTTCGGGCTTGCGCCGCAGGAGGCGGTGGATGTTCCCCGCGTCGCTACTCACCACCACGTGAGCTCCTTTGGCCAGGGCGCGCTGCCCGTCGGCCGGGCCTCTGTCGAGCAGGGGATAGCGGAGGAGACGATCGGGGAACTCCGCAGCCGCGGGCATCTCATCGAGGTGGCGCCCGCGAACCTGGGGATGGTCTCTGCGATCGGGTTCGCCCGCGGCCGCCTGTCGCCCGCGGGCGAGTGGGAAGGCATGGCCGGCGTCGCGTAGGGCCCAGTGCCCGCCAGCTCAACGGGGATGAAAGGAGCCTGCCCCGTGGCGGGGCCCGCCTGGCTGCCAGGGGCGCGCGCCCCTTACCCGGGCCCGGCCACCTCCATTCCCCGCGCCAGCGCCCGCTCGTTCACAGCTATCAGCCTCTCCTGCCCCTTGCCGGCCAGCACCCGCATCGCCTCCCGCACGCTGTCGGGCGACACGATGGGCCGGCGCGCGAGGAAGGCGCCAAGCATCACGACGTTGGCGACCCTGGGGTCCTCCAACCGTTCCGCCTCGTCGTTGGCCGCTACCTTCACGACCTCACACGCGTCGCACTTCGGCCCCGTCGCGATGAGTGAGCTGTTCAGGACGAGCAGGCCGCCGGGCCTCAGGCGGGCTCCGAAGCGTTCCACCGAGGCGCGGTCCATCAAGAGCAGCGAGTCCGCCAGCGACACCTCGGGCGAGCCGATGCGCTCCGAGGCCACGATCACCGTGCAGTGCACCTCTCCCCCGCGCATCTCCGGCCCGTAAGAGGGGGCCCACACCACCTCCCGCCCCTCGGCCAGGGCGGCCGATGCCAACAGCCGCCCCGCCAACACGACGCCCTGTCCCCCGAAGCCCGCGATGAGCACCTCGTGGTGAAGCTGCTCGCGGCTCACAGCTCCTCCTCGAGCCCTTTCGCCACCAGGAACTCCCGCAGCGGGTAGTATGGCACCATCTCATCTTCGATCCACTGGAGCGCGGCCTGGGGCGCCTTGCCCCACCGGGTCGGGCAGGTGGAAAGGACCTCGACCAACGAGAAGCCCAGCCCCCGCTCCTGGGCCTGGAACGCCCGTCGGATCGCTCGCTTCGCCTGCCGCACCCGCGCCGGCTTGGTGACCGTCACCCGCGCGAGGTACGCGGGCCCCTCCAGCGCGCTCAACAGCTCGCACACGCGGATGGGGTTCCCCGCCAGCTTGGGGTCGCGGCCGTAGGGCGTCGTGCTTGTCTTCATGCCCGGCAGGGTCGTGGGCGCCATCTGGCCCCCCGTCATCCCATAGACCGCGTTGTTGATGAAGACGATGCTGATGTTCTCGCCCCGGGCCGCGGCGTGGATCGTCTCCGCGATCCCGATGGATGCCAGATCGCCGTCGCCCTGATACGTGAACACAAAGAGGTCTGGTCGGACGCGCTTCACCCCAGTGGCCACCGCGGGTGCCCGCCCATGCGCGGCCTCGATCATATCACAGGCGAAGTAGTCGTACGCGAACACCGCACACCCCACCGGAGCGATCCCCACCGACCGCTCGACCAACTCCATCTCGTCCATCACTTCCGCCACCAGGCGATGCACGATCCCGTGTGTGCAGCCGGGGCAGTAGTGCATCCGCACCGGCTCCAGGGCCGCCGGCCGCTGAAAGATCACCTGCTCCGTGCTGGTCTCCATCACGCGGCTCCCGTCTCCACCGCCAGCTTGCGGATTTCCCCCAGCACCTCCGCCGGCGTCATCACGATCCCCCCGGTCCGGCCCAAGAGTCCCACCGGCCGCCGCCCCTCCACGGCGAGCCGCACATCCTCAACGAGCTGCCCCAGGCTCAGCTCCACCACGAGCACCGCCTGCACTCGTTCCGCCAGGTCGCGGATCGCCTGCGTCGGGAACGGGTATAGGCTGATGGGCCGCAACAGCCCGGCGCGGATTCCCGCCTCCCGGGCCTGCTGGACCGCGGTCAGCGATACCCGGGCCGCGCTGCCGTAAGCGACCACCACCAGCCGTGCGTCCTCAAGCCGCTCCCCTGCCCACCGAACCTCGTTCGCCTCCACCATCCGGTAGCGCTCCTCGATGCGCAGGTTCACCCGCTCCAGCTGGGGCGGATCGATGTAGAGGGAGTTGATGACATTGTGCCGCCGACCCTTCGCGCCCGTGGTCGCCCACGGCTTCGGCGGCAGGGAGGCGGGGTCTACCACCTCCTCCGGAAGCACCATCGGCTCCATCATCTGCCCCAGCAGCGCGTCGCCCAAAACCAGCACAGGGCTGCGGTAGCGATCCGCGATATCGAACGCCTCCCGCGTCAGGTCGTACAGCTCTTGCACGGACCACGCCGCGAGCACCGGCGTCCGATAATCTCCATGGCCGCCGCCCTTGACGGACTGGAAGTAGTCAGACTGAGCTGGAGCGATGTTGCCCAGCCCCGATCCCCCGCGCATGATGTTCACGATGACGCAGGGAAGCTCTGACTCGGCCAGGTATGAGATGCCCTCCTGCTTGAGGCTGATTCCCGGGCTCGACGAGGCCGTCATCACCCGCGCCCCCGCGGCCGCCGCGCCGTACACCATGTTGATGGCAGCGACCTCGCTCTCCGCTTGCAGGAAGACGCCGCCGACCTCGGGCATGTGGGCCGCGAAGTAGTCCGGGATCTGGTTCTGCGGCGTAATGGGGTACCCGAAAAACGCGCGGCAGCCCGCGTCGATGGCGGCCTGGGCCACCGCCTCGTTCCCGCGCATCAGGATTCGCTTTCCCCGCGGCACCGCCATGCGTCTTCCGTCCCTGTCTCCCCGGCCGGCGTCGGAAGGCCTGTGGGCCCGGCTACACGAGCACCAAGTTATCCCGATGGATGGCCTCGTCGAAATCGCGATGCCCCAGTTTCTTCGGGATGTCTTCCGACCGACACCGTTGTATCCTTCTCAGGTCCCCGGAGCTGTAGTTGACGAGCCCGCGCGCGATCTCCCGCGCGGCGCCGTCGGTGCGCGTGACCACCGAGACCATGTCTCCTGCTTCGAACTCGCCCTCGACCTCGGCCACTCCCACCGGCAGCAGGCTCTTGCCTCCCTCGATGAGCGCCCGCGCCGCGCCCTCGTCGACCACCAGCCTCCCTCGGGGCACGGCTGCATAGGCGATCCAGCGTTTCCGCGATCGCAGCTTCTCCGGCCCGGGCACGAAGATTGTCCCGACCTCCTCCCCGGCCATGATGCGACGGATCACATCCGGCTCCCGCCCGTCCGCGATCACCATCACCACCCCGGCCGCCATTGCGAGCTTCGCCGCCTCGATCTTGGTTCGCATTCCCCCTCGCCCCGCCAGCCCGCTGGAGTCGGCCGCGGCCCGCTCCATCTCGCGGGTGATCTGGCGCACTGTGGGGATCAGCTTCGCGGTCGCGTCGCGGTTTGGGTCTCCGCTGTAGTAACCCGCCACGTCTGACAGCGACAGCAGCACGTCAGCGTCCAGCTTCGAAGCGACCACGGCCGCCAGGCGGTCGTTCTCGCCAATCTGGACGCCTTCGGCCGACACCGAGTCGTTCTCGTTGAGCACGGGGACCACCCGGTACTCGCCCAAGAGGGTGCTCAGGGTGTTGCGCAGGTGAAGGTAGCGGCGAAAATCCGACAGCTCGGCCTGTGTCAGCAGCACCTGTGCGATCGGCTGGCCGCGCCGGCCGAAGACCTCCCGGTAGCGCCACATCAGCTCAATCTGGCCGACTGCCGCGGCCGCCTGTCGCGCGGGAAGGTCCATGCGCCGGTCCGTGATCCCCAGGCGCCGGCGTCCGGCGCGGATGGCCCCGCTGGTGACCAGCACGACCTGTCGGCCGGCGGTTGTCAGCTCGACGACCTGATCGGCAAGGTGGGACAGCCGAGGCTCGTTGACATCGCCGTCATCGGTTGTGACGACGCGGGAGCCCAGCTTGATGACGAGGCGGGAGGCCGCCTTGAGTTGATCGCGTGTGGACTGCACTGCCGAGACCTCTGCTGAATTGTAGCACTTCGCGCCGCGTGCTGTCGAACCTGCGCGGAGGCGGGGGTGCCAGGTCTCATGGGAAAAGCCGCGTGGATGTGGCATAACACCATGGACACGCCTCTGCGTGCCCCTGGTCCGCGCTGCGCCCGGGCTGGCCCGGGCGCAGCGCCTTGCCCTTGGTGCTACCTCTGCCCCGCCTCGTCGCCGAGCAGCCAGCGGTCCAGCCAGTGGTAGGCGCGGCGGCGCATCTCGTCTGTGAACTCGTGTCCGCCCGGCGCCACGAACAGCTCCAGCGCGTCCGCCGCACCCAGCCTCCGGTACAGCAGCCCCGCCCGCGTCGCGACCTCTCTGGCCCCGGACACCGGGAACCCGCGGTCCTTCTGGCCGGCCAGGATAAGCAGCGGCCGGGGCGCGATCATCGAGACCACCTCGGGGATGTCTCCCCACTTGAGGATTCCCGGCACGTAGAAGCCGTAGTTGTGGCAGACCTCGGCCGCCAGCACGGCCGCATACGTCGTCGTCCCGCAACTGACCGCCGCCGCCCTGATGCGCGGCTCCAGCGCCGCACTGAACCAGGTCTCCACGGCCCCCAGCGAATGGCCGATCATCCCGATTCTGCCGACGTCCACCTCCGGCCGCGTGGACAGGTAGTCGAGGGCGCGCATCACGTCCCAGATCATCTTGCCCTGGAGCGTCCAGCCCGCCAGCAGCAGCTCGTGGGCCAGGAACCGCTCGTACTCCGGGCCTGGCAGGCGCGGGTGCCCCCGCTCCTCGAATCCGATCGCGTCCGGCGCCAACACGACGTATCCCAGGGCGCACAGCTCGGCCGCGTAGGCCTGCTGCGGGTTCCCCCGCCACCCCACCACCTCGCTCTTTCCCAGCTCGTACTGCCCCGCGTGCTGGTGGTGACACAGGACCGCCGGCAGCGGAGGTGTGCGATGTCGCGGGATCAGCAGCACCGCCGGCACCACGTCCCCCGGCTCGGTCTCGTACCGCACCCACTCGACGATGCGGTTCTCCTGCTCTTCTCGCCGCACGGTCTGCGCGTTCAGCGGCTCCCGCGAGGGGAATCCCCCCAGCAGTCGGGTTAGCTGCCTCCGTTTCGCCGCCAGCCACCCGGCGTGTTCGCGGGGAGACGGCAGGGTGATCGGCGATTGCCGCGAGAAGCTGTCCACCTCATCCGCCCCCTGGCAGCACGTCCTCGAGGCGGGCCGGCCGCACGCCCAGCGCGCGCGCCACCGCCTCGTGCACCACCCGTCCCGCCGCCACATTCACGCCTCGGGCAAGCATCGCGTCTTCACGGGCCGCCCTGGCGATCCCGTGGTTTGCGATCTTCAGCACCCAGGGCAGGGTCGCGCTGGTGAGCGCCTTCGTCGCCGTCCGCGGAACCGCCGACGGCAGGTTCGTCACCGCTGCGTGCAGCACGCCGCTGCGGACGAAAGCCGGCTCTGCCGGCGTCGTCGCCCGGATTCCCTCCACACACCCGCCCTGGTCGATCGAGACATCCACGATGACTGCCCCCGGCTTCATCCTCCTCACCATCTCCCGCGTCACCAGCTTCGGTGCCCGTGCCCCCGGCACGAGGGCCGCGGTGATCAGCAGGTCGGCCCTCTCGACGGCGCTTGCGATCGTGGCGGCGCTTGCGACCTCGACGTCCACCGCGTCCCCAAGGGCGCGCCGCACGCGATCCAAGGCCTCCTGCCTGACGTCCAGCACTGTCACCCGCGCCCCCATGCCGTGCGCCACCGCCGCCGCGCTCCGCCCCGCGGTGCCCGCCCCCAGGATGGAGACGATGCCCGGCGGCACGCCCGCCGCCCCGGCCAAGAGCGTCCCTCGCCCGCCACACCAGGCCTGCAGCAGGTGCGCTCCCATCTGCACCGACAGCTTCCCCGCGATCTCGCTCATCGGCGCCAGCAGCGGCAGCGACCCGTCCTGCGCCTCCATGGTCTCGTATCCCACCGCCGTCGTGCCGGCCGCCATCAGCGCCTTGGCCAGCCCCCGCGCCGCGGCCAGGTGCAGAAACGTGAACAACACCTGCCCGCGCCGCATCAGCCCGTACTCGGGCGGCAGCGGCTCCTTCACCTTCACGATCATCTCCGCCCGCCGCCAGACCTCCGCTGCCTGCCTGACGATGCGCGCCCCCGCCTGCCGATACTCGCGGTCGGAGAAGCGGCTTCTCCTGCCGGCCCCTGCCTCCACCAGCACGGTGTGCCCGGCCTGCCGGAGCGCCGCGGCTCCCGCCGGCACCATGCCCACGCGACCCTCCCCCTCCTTGATTTCCCGGGGGATGCCGATAACCACAGATGGACCCTCCGTGCCGCGCCTGGCTGCCCGCGGCCCGGCCGTGGCGGGCGCTCCGGCGTGGCGGTGATTCGGGTTCAACGACCCGGCACCCGTTCCTTGTGCCGACTTCCGGACGCTACCGGCCCGCAAGGGGGTTGCTTGACAGGCCTGGTTTGCATATAATGCGGGCGGTTGCGGCTGGCGCCGGGAGACGGGGACCAGCCGGTGGGCCGCGACTCTGGGGCGGCGCGAGTGTCTAAGCGGTCGATTGCGGGCGACGGCGACGCCCCAGTGTGTGAGACCCGCGGCCGAAGACGTGGCATAGTAAGCTGGCCGCATCGGCGATGTGTTGCACCGTTGCGGATGTTGGGCCGTCGGCCTGGCCGAATCGCAGCGCCGGAAAGGAGGTGCTGGGCGAGAGGCGCCCGGTCCGGCTGGTGGCAGACTCGACTGGCGAGGACGAGGAGTGGCGAGGACTCCGGACCTGAGGGAACTGGGAAGCTCAGGCAGGCCCTGCCCCTCTCCCCGACTCGCCGATGACGACGATACTCTCTAAGGAGGAGAGCATGCGTAAGGTAGGGCTTCTCCTGGGCGTTCTGCTGGCGTTGGTTCTTGCCGGCGCTATCGCGTACGCCCAGCAGCCCTTCTCGGATGTCCCTCGCGACCACTGGGCCTACAATGCGGTGAACCGGCTGGCCGAGGAGGGCATCCTGGAGGGGTATCCGAACGGGACGTTCAAGGGTAAGAACACCCTGACCCGCTATGAGTTCGCCATGGCGATCGCCCGCATGATGGATCGCGTGGAGGCGATCGCGAGCCAGGGGCCTGCGGGACCTCCGGGACCTCCGGGACCGGCGGGACCTCCAGGACCTCCAGGGGCGAGCGCAGGAGGGCTGACGCCTGAACAGCAGGCCTTGCTCGATCGACTCGCGAAGGAGTTCGCTCCCGAGCTTCGGTCGCTGCGCTCTGACCTTAACAGCCTGACCAAGCGCGTCGACGCCCTTGAGGCCGCCAAGCCGGCGGAGGGGCCGATGATCAAGGTCAGCGGCGATCTCAACTGGCGGATCGGCCTGTACGGCACCGAGCTTGGGGTCGAGGACACCGAGTCCACTGGCTATCCGTGGCTTGGGGCCTACCTCGAGGAAGGTGGCATCGAGCCCATCCCCGTCGAGGGTTCTCGCCACGGGCTGTTTGAGGGCGGCCTGCCGTACGGCGCGATCAACCTGCCTG
>Ga0123519_10013010_pt1 | contig 12013 bp, 12 predicted proteins | sample YelNatPaOPRAMG02_FD_87396 | JGI IMG/M metagenome (GOLD analysis project Ga0123519, IMG submission 87396) | Hot spring microbial communities from Yellowstone National Park - Yellowstone National Park OP-RAMG-02 (version 2) | ecosystem: Environmental > Aquatic > Thermal springs > Hot (42-90C) ... | reverse complement strand
TCGGTGGAGAGCGCTTGTGACCTTAAAGTACTGAAGATTCTGAGCCTAAACTTCGATGGTCCTGTTGATGTGCCGCTCTATTAGGTAAAGAAGGTGCTTATTCTTTAAAGATTCGTTCGTTTCAATTTCAAAATCTGCGTTAACTCTTAGGGTAGCGTCTTCTGATGATGGGCATCTGTGATCTAGCCGATCTCCAGCAGACACAGTCATCAAGGACCACTCAACGCTCTTTCCGCTTCTGCAGATGAGGACTGCCCACTTTGAACCGCGCTCAGCTTCTACGAAGCCTAGCTTGCTCGAAACTTCGGTTGAACCCCAGCGCTTCTCTTCGCAAAATAGTTCCTTGCATACGCTGCATACCCACACATCAACCACACCTATAACGTCTCCGTTGTGCATGAGGTTAACAGCCCCAGCGTAGACAGGTGTATGCTTGCAGGTCACTGAGCTTTCACCTCTTAGCTTCTAGATCTTTAGGTGTATAAGAGTCTGACCATAGGTAGTCGAAGTAGTTCTTTGCGAACTTCGCTAGGCTAGTATGGGCTGACCAGATGGCGAGTTGGGATTCGTTTTCAGAGCCTCCACCTAGCACGAGGATGACTTGGTTGGTGTCCGCAATCACTCCTCCGCCGAACATCTGATCCCTAAGTCTTACTTCACCTAGTCTTGCTAGGGCAGTGATTATGCTTCGGTCGATGTTGGTTGTGAGTAGTATGCGAACCTTAACCTTTTGGGTTAGCTTTGTGAAGGTAGGTGTGAGTAGGTTGGCTAGTCTTGTGGAGAGGGTTGGTATGGCTACCAGTAGCTCTTTTTCGCAAGAGGATATTGTTTCTTTGATCTTGCTTAGGATGTTGTGTTCGCCTCTTATGATCCAGATCTCAGGCATCTCTCTTACGCCTCTTTGCTCGTAGATTGGTGTGAGTTCCTCTAGGATTCTCCGCTCGTTTTCAGCCATCTCCTTCTCTAGCCTCATCTTCGTGATCTCTATGCAGGTTGCTGGGTGCTTGGGGTAGAATCTGCTCGGTCTTGAGCGGTCAGAGGCTACCCAACCCTTCTCCTCCAAGCTGTTGAGTACCTCGTAGATCTTTGAGTACGGTACAGCTGATTTTCTGCTTAGCTCGGCTGCGGTCTGCTCGCCGTACTCTACTAATGTTGTGTAGGCTCTTATTTCGTATTCGGTTAAGCCGAGTCCTTCTAACGCTCTGTATACGCGCTCGCTTATAGGCAGCGATCCCCACCTTATACTAATAATTTGGCTGGCAACTCTTATTAACCTTAATAGTGGCAGATCGAGCCTCAAACACAACATTTATCTAAATTGCTGGGTGTTGTGTAATTTATGCGAGAGGAGCGTTGGCAGAAGCTATTGAGGGAGGAGCGTGTGGCTAGGTTAGCTACGCATGGAGATCAAGGTAGGATTCATCTGGTGCCTGTGTGCTACGCTTACGATGGTAAAGATATCTTCGTAGGCACGAGCCTAGATTCTAAGAAGGTTAAGAATGTGAGGAGGAATAGTAGTGTTGCGTTTGTCGTCGACTTCTATGTTGAGGATTGGTCTAAGCTGAAGGGTGTTATGATACAGGGGAGGGCTGAGGTTATTGAAAGGGGTAAGGAGTTTGAGGAGGCGAAGAAGCTACTTTATGAGAAGTATCCTCAGTACGAGGCTACTGCGCCAATAGAGGAGGGCGAGTCAGCAATCATAAAGATTAAGCCTGAAAAGGTTGTGTCTTGGGATTATGAAAGTTAGAGTGTGGATAAACTTTATCTTACGCTTTATGCAAGGGAAGAATTAGCCGGGATCGCCTAGACTAAACAGGGGGAGAAATCTCCCCAGCCTGGTAGGGCGCAGGCCTGCTAAGTCTGTGACCCGCAAGGGTCTCGGGGGTTCAAATCCCCCTCCCGGCGCCACTTCAGGTACAGTTCTTCTATCATCATTCGATCAAGCTTTCCCCAGTCCACGTGCTGAGATTTTGGTTGACCAAACTATATAGATCGTTGAGTTCTTTGTCGCTGAACTTAACTTCCATAACTTGTAGGAAGTCTTTGTCGATGCCTTCTCTAATAGGGTCTGTATCGTTTGGTTTGAACTGCTCTGGTAGCCTACGCAGCTCCTCTCTGCAATATTTGTCGAAAACTGAAGCAAGCCCTCTGACTTTCTCTTCATCAAGTCTTGTAACATCTAATATCGGCTGGAGTCTCCAGTGGGTCATCTTAAGATCAATCCAACGCCCTCTAGTCTCTGATCTATTCGCTAAGAGTGAGAGTATCCCCCAAGTCGTATTCAGCCATAGACATAGAGCCTTCACCCTATCCTCATCTTTGCCGTTTTTGAGTCTAAGCGCATAGAAGATATTCGAGAGAACCTGTTCAGCGGCGCATATAGCTATAACATGAGCGGTGTCAACCCAAATTCTGTCTGGGACAAGGAGTGTGCTTGAAAACTCATTAAATAGTCTCTCTCCTGGTCTTCTTACTTCCCCATCCTTCGACCTCGCTTCTCGTGACATTATTCTGGTGTTAGGTTCTGTTAGCATTCGTGACCTTATTTCCTCTTCACCACCGTAAACAGCTGGATAAGAGCCTGGGGTTCCTTGAGGTACTCTTTGGAAGGCTTCGTGGAATTGGTGTCTGTCGATACCTATTGTTGCTATTTCGCCCAGCCTTGCCATCGGAAGATTTGTGTTGAATATTATTCCGTCTAATACATCGCTTGCTATTTGCGTCAGCTTTGGTTCTGGGAAGGCTAGAAGGCTCCCCCAGTTAAATATCCTTTCAGCAAACTTCTTCCTCGAAACCCTATAAGCGTAGGCTCTAGACCCATTAACCTCAAGGTAACCACCATCTTTTGTTGCAAGTATCTTGAACGCTAAGGCCCTAGCCTCCAAAGACGTCGATGGCTTTCTAAGTAAGATCGTAATGGTGGCCTCCTCATCTTCCTCAAGTGGTTCTCTCCGCCTCGCAACTACAAGCGCCTCGCTTAAGCTTGTCGATTCAGAGAAGTTGTAGCCGTTTTCCGCATCATAGCTCACTACTATATGCTCAAGATGTAACTTTCTCAACAGTAGGTTGCGTGCTAAGAACCAGCTTACACCAGTCAAAAACGATTTGGGTAGTACGAAGGCTATCTTACCACCATCCCTAATCAGTTTGGAAGCTAGGTAGAGGAAGAGAAGACCCTCACCAGCCTGACCTATATTATATACTTCCTCAACATCAAGCTTGGGTATAACGGCGTATTGCTCATTTAACTCCTTGAAGCCACTTAAGGTTGTTAGTCTCTCTTCCGGATATGTCAACGCTCGAAGGTTTCGCTGTATTATCTCTCTCACATCACTATATTTATCTAGAACATCTTTTCTCACCGCTTCATCCACTATGAAGCCGAAGAGACCTCCCCTCTCCCTCCCCCCTCTACCCGTGGCTCTTGTGAAGGGTGGGTTCATGATTAGAAGGTCGAACTCAGGTATCTCCTCCGGCACTTTCTCAGCCTCAGTTATGGATGCTGCTTCAGCCCCCTCTGCAAACTTTTGAGAAGCCCCCTCAAACCACATAGCTATCGATGGTATTCTTCTACCTTTCACGAACTCCAGAGAGCCTAACGTTACTTTACTATTCTCTTTCCCCAAAGGTATAGTGTAGGTATTCATGTGGCTTACTTTTGTTGTTGGATCTTGCAGCGCAAGGTTTGTAGAAGCTATCTGAACAGCATACCTTAAGGTGTCAATACCCCAAATGCCTTCCTCAAGCATCGACTTATGGAAACCTTTGAGATCTACTTCACCTCTTCTAAACCTCGAATATATGTATAGATCCTTTAATGCGTTATATGCTGCCGTCAATAATGTTCCGCTCCCACACGTAAGGTCTCCAACTACAATCGAATCCTTAAACTCTTCAAAGATGCCAGTTCTTGTAAAGACAGTAAGGTAAGCGAGGAGGTAGGCAGCTGGAACCGTGGTAAAATATGTTGCGAAGCCCTTCCTTACAGCCCAATCCCCAACAACCCTATGATAAATCTTACCGGAGAAGTCCTTCTTAAGAAGGGTTCTTTTGGAGGCACATGTCTCTGCGAGCTCAACAATCTTCTTGAGGGCTAGGGTTATGTCTGGAGGCAAGGCATCAACGACTTGAATAGCTAAGTTATAGACTGGTTCGTAGTCGACTTTTTTCGACATCTCCTCGAAAGCCCTCCTTAACCCAAGTTTGAAACCGTACTGACTACACAGACTACTTATACTGCTTAGCCCTAGCTGAGCGTGTATAGACTCGTAGAATGTTGTGCTAAGCAGTACTGTTAGCGCAGCCTTAGCGTAAATCAACTCCCCTATATCCGCATAATTACCGACGGAAAGCCCATACAGCTTATAAAATATGTCGTAAAGGTTTCTAGCTATCTGTTTTCCTTGGTCAACGCTACTCAAACTTTCAACAAACTCGTTGATTTTCTGCTCAATCTCGCCGATTACGCGTGTAAAATCTTCCTCACTTATTATGAACTGTACAGCTTCATTCAATATGGAGGTCAGATCTGTAATCCTTGCTTCCATCCAACCAGTAACCCATCTAGACTCAACTTTTTTACTGGTTAAATAAGCGAGCAACACCGCTGAGATATCTGCTGGGGCTATCAACCTAACCTCAAAGACGGAGCTCTTCAATCTCTCTTCGAGCTCTGACTCCGTAAGGTTCGAGGGAAAACTTTCCTTATAGTAAATCGCTACACCCAAATCTCCAAATTCTTCTTCAATTCTACGCTTCACATCATTCTCTGCGTCCACCCGCGAATAAGAACCCTCTAAAACCACCTTCACACCATTTACCCATACCACGACATCAGGCCTACCCCTACCTGATAGATGCTCACTCACAGCTCTAAAGCGTAGCTCACTACTCAACAGACGACCAAGAAGCACGTTAAGCCTACTCTCAAAAGCCCTCCCAGAAGATTCAAACCCCAACTGAATCCTTCACCCTCCCCAATACGCGCATCTTCCTACATCTTCCCCTGTTTCTACACATCTACTTCGCATAAATGATACCCCATCTAATTGATCAACTCACCTTATAAGGGTTATTACTACACACAAAAATACCCCCAACATCTCAACCACACAAAGGCTTGGTGCGGGATCCGGGATTCGAACCCGGGACCACCAGCTTGGGAGGCTGGCATCCTAACCACTAGACCAATCCCGCTCCACAAAACACTACCCGAACCCTCCTTTAAACCATTACCCCAACCAATCTCAAACTATGAAGCGTAGATGTGAGCAAAATCTTTAACCTAATCTAAACCACTAGTTAACGTGGCGCCGCGGTCGCCTAGACAACAAGGGGGAGACATTAGATGCCCCAGCTCGGTAGGGCGCAGGCCTGGAGCCTAGGTAGCCCGCGAGCCTGTGACCCGCAAGGGTCTCGGGGGTTCAAATCCCCCCCGCGGCGCCAAACCTTAGAGTTAGCAGGCGGTTTCAAAGGCGGTTAATAATATTAATTTTTTATATACTGTCATACATCAAGAGTTCTTTGGGTGGTTTATGATGCTTATCGATGATGTTGTCTCTTCTGGGAATCTTTTGGAGTTTTTAGAGCATATGGATAGGGTTCTTGGGGTTTATGGTGGGACTAGAAGGAATGAGAGGGTTGCTGCTGTCGCCCTCCAGAATTCCTTGTTCCCTCTATGCTCGCTATGCGACCCCGATTACAGTAAGCAGCTGCGTGGCAGCATTATGGTTTTGAGGAATGTGAACATAAGCCCAAACATTTATTCGAAGATCTTTCCACCGGGAAAATGGGGTACTGAGCTCGATCTGCTCTTTCTTAATGTGCCGACCGTCTTCGGCCATAGTCTTGATGGTGGATTAAATTTTCATGTTGAGGTTGAAGTTGGGGAAAAAGCTGATATTGGAACAGAGCTCACACGTTTAGCGAAGATTAGCGAATACTTTAAGAATATGGGTATGCAGATTAATCCCGTGCTTGTCTGTAAAGGATACAAGTCTTGGGATAGATCCTTTAAAACCCCAGTGATCGACATAGCTGACCTCGAAAAGATCGTCGAACTCAACCCGCCTACCTCGCTTGAAGACATACCCGGCCTATCCTATGATTGGGCAGCCTCCTCCATCCAGATTCTTGAGTATGTTGCTGAGAAAAGCAGACTCAGAAATGTGAAGGATCTTTGGGGTAGCTGCATAAACCTAAGGCAGATGAACCACGACAAATTTCTAACAAACGGGAGGATCGACAAAGGAGATCATGAAGACTACGACACCTCATTCGCACCGAGAATAAGCCAGATACTTGATAAGATGTGTAAGAGCGGGTTGCTGAACAAAGATGCACAAGGTGAATACGAATTAACTAGAGATGGGAGAGATATCTTAGCAACCTACTTCAGCCTCAAAGGTGAAGCATAATGGCTTACACCTTGTCTGTAGAAGAATTCGAGCTATTAAGGTTAGCAAGACTCTTAGGTGGGGCTAAAAAAGTTAAAGAACTACTTAAGATCTTGGAAAAACATAACACCAACCTAGATGACCTTATAAATTACCTTAAAAGCGTAGACTATAAGGTTCCAAGCCAGCTAGAGTTAAGAGTCGAAGAGCTTGAAAAGAGAATCTCAGCTTTAGAAAGCGGAAAGCCCCCACCACCGGTTCAAAAAGTTGAAATCACTTTGCGAAAGAGTGCTGTTGAATATAAGCTTATAAATATTCCGAAGAAGTTTAGACCGCTCTTTCCTGGCTACAAAATACCGTTTACTTTAGAAACAAATATTGGGGAAATAGAAACCTACATCACTGGAGGATATGCTACTGACAAAAAGGGAGATCCGAACGCTGGAGAGTATTTCACCAAAGGGCTGAGTAAATGGTTTGATCAGAACCGTGTTAAGGAAGGAGACACAGTTATCGTTGAGATAGTCGAACCAAATAAACGCTATAGACTATACAAAAAGACCACCACAGCCACCTAGGTTCTACAGTTATTCTGCGCTGCTAAAAGATTATAGGCTTCGGAATCTTTTGCATAAGGGGAATGGATAGGTTTAGGGTTGGCACATCCGGCTACAGCTACTTCTGGAACCCGGGTGTGCCGACACCCTTTGAGTGGTATCTTAAGCAAGGCTTCAATACCGTTGAGATTAACGCTAGCTTCTACCGATTCCCCTCACCGAGTTGGGTGAAAGCGTGGGTTAAAGCGCCGAGAGACTTCGACTTCTCCATAAAGGTGCACCGCTCGATAACCCACTACACCAAACTTTCAGAGAAAGCCCTCAGACTGTGGAGCAGATTTGAGGAGCCGTTCAAGCCCATCGGGGATAGAATAGCGTTCTGGCTCTTCCAGATGCCCTCAAACTTCAAACCAAACGAAAGAAACATAACCAAACTAACACACTTCTTCACAAGCCTAAACCTAGGGGAGAGGGCAGTTGTCGAATTCAGAGAGCGAAGCTGGTGGCGTAGAAAAGACGACCTCAAGACCTCTGGGGTCTCTTTCTGCTCAGTAGACGCACCAGACCTACCAAGAGACATAATCACCCTAAACGACCTGATCTACCTTAGGCTACACGGAAGAGAGGAGTGGTATGCCTACGTGTATAGTAGAGAGGAGCTAGAGGAGATCGTAAAGAGGATAAAGGAAGCAAACGCTAAGATGGCTTACATCTACCTCAACAACGACCTCGGGATGCTAGAAAACGGCAGACTGCTCATGAAGATGCTGCAGATTTAGGTAAGTTTATCTAACAATAAACCATATAGCCTTCTGCCCACGTTGACTCGACGACGCATCTACCTAATCGTCTTTCTCATCCTAATAGGGTTCACAGCACTCGGCTCAGCGACAACCGTAGATAGAAGCGAAGCAGATAAGATATTAGAAGATGTGAGAAAGACCGTGCCAGCCACACCAAGCATCATAGATATCTTCAGCAACAACATAAGAGTAGCGCTCCTCATGCTCATCCCAGGGTTAGGGCTTATCCTAGCACCATACGTGCTCTACAACACAGGACTAGTCTTCTCAGCATCTGGCGTAGTAAATAATATCTCCGGCGTTACACTCTTCTTAACCACTACTATCTTACCATTCTTCTGGCTTGAGTTTGCAGCCTACGCAGCCTCCATAACCCAGAACCTCTATCTGATCTGGGCGATTAAGTCCAAGATTCTAAGATATGAGTTACGCAACCTCGCTTACACACTAATCGCTATAGCTGCTCTTCTTCTGCTAGGCGCTTGGGTTGAAATGATCTTTATTTCATCTTAGCTTTAACTCTGTTGTTAGCCTTTTCGAGCAGCCAAGGCATATACTTCTTAACCAGCGCAAGCATTTCATCGTTCCCAATTCTGGTAAGCCTGCCCTCATCATACATCGCCTTGATCTCATTATGGATCTCAACCACACCAGGCGTCGATTTAGTAACCTTGTTATCACCTGTGAGCCTAAAGTAGTGGTTTATCCAGAAGACTACACCAGCAAGACCAGAGTATTCTGAGACAGCCACACCAGGCGGTCGATCTAGAAGCTTCTCTGTGTCAAACGGTAGGTACATCTCTATGTTTTTGAGAAGACCATCAGCATGTATACCAGCCCAGGTAATGTTGAAGTTTTCACCTACAATAGGGTAGTAGGGTGGGATGCTGTAGCCTACTTCTTCCTCATAATATTGGGCGATCTTCGTTATCACCCTAGTATCCATACCATCCAAGTCACCTTTGATGGTCGCATACATGAAGACCATCGCCTCTAGCGGCACATTTCCAGCCCTCTCACCTATCCCAAGTAGGGTGCAGTTGACTAATGATGCACCGTAGAGCCAAGCGGAAACAGAGTTTGCAACACCCATATGAAAGTCGTTATGCCCGTGGAACTCCAACTGCTCCGATGGGACATCACAGAGGTTGTTTATGACCCAGATGAGCTTCGGAACACTCCTCGGCAGGGCTCCAGCGTCCCAAGGTAGTCCTATACCTAGAGTATCACAGACCCTTACTTTAAACGGAAGCCCGTATTTGCGTGAAAGCTTCGTAAGCTTCTTGATAAACGGAACCACTACTCCAAATATGTCTGCCCTCGTGGAGTCTTCTAGGTGCACACGAGGCACTATACCAAGCCTAAAAGTCTCCTCAGCCACCTCAAGATACTTTGAAATCACCCTCTCACGACCTAGCCCAGGGAACTTATAGAAGATGTGGTAGTCACTGACAGGCGTAACCATGCCGCACTCCTCAACCTTACTCTCCTTTACGAGCTTCAGATCTTCATAGGTTGGTCTCATCCAACCAGCTATGATCGGATATTCGTAGCCGAGGTTTCTACAAGCCTCAACAGCTTCTCTATCCTTCTTGGAATATAGAAAGAACTCCGATTGTAGGATCTTTCCCTCTGGGCCGCCTAGCTCGTGAAGTAAGGTGTAGAGATCTACGATCTGCTTGACAGTATATGGTTCACGTGCTTGCTGCCCATCCCTGAAGGTCGTGTCAGTTATCCAGATCTTCTCAGGTGTCTTGAGTGGGAGGAGTACGCCATCGAAGACTGTTAGCGGCGGTTTATCCCAAGGAAAGAACTCTTTGTAGAGCTTTGGCTTAGGCACGTCAACAACCTCATAGTCAGGAAGATCGATGGACTCCTTCCTAAGGTATGCGAGGAATTCCCTTCGCTTCTCCTGATCCAGATACTTTATACTCAACTTCCCCTAACATAACCTATTGGATAATAAGTATATTACCTTATCGGTCATATGGTCAAATTAACAGTTGGACATCTTCCTGCTTAGCAAACGTCAAGCGGTGCCGACACTCGATTAGACAAGTGGTTATCGTACATGGCTCGGCTCAAATACCTTCGCCTTGTTACTATCCTCATATTTGTGCTGAACAATAGACCAGATGGTATTATAGCTGAGAAAAGTCTTGTTGACGACTAACCGTAGTCTTAAAGCAACTGGGAAGTAGAGAGAGGGCGCTCTGCTGCGTAAGGTTTAGAAGGGTACGTGGATAGGCTTAAGATGGTGGGCGTCAAGTTGGTTGTTGTAGTTGCAATTGTTGGTCGTAAGAAGTCTGGTAAAACTTGGGTGATGGAGTACCTAATTTCAAGACTCGCTGGGATGGGCTTTAAAATCGGTGCTGTGAAACATATACACGAGGAGGGCATAACGATAGACACCACCGGTAAGGATACGTGGCGGTTTGCCAAAGCGGGTGCTAAGGTCGTTTTAAGCGCTTCACCAGACGAGTTGGCTTTGATCAAAAGATCCAAGATGTACTACAGCAATTTAGATAGCATCCTAGAGTGCTTGAAGGGTGAAGATTTAGATTTCATATTCATAGAAGGGTTTCACTCCCTTGTAGCGAAGAGAGCGGATGTATACAAGATCTTGACAGCCAAAGATGCGGAGGACTTAAATGGACTTCTCATAGGTACCGAGCCTCCTATTTTAGCCGCTACCGGAGTTATAGGTGAAAGTGTAAGTCGGCTAACAGATCAAAGCCCACCCATAATCAATCTGAAACTGAATGGTGAGGAGCTTGTTAACAGAATCAAGGCTTTGGTTCAGAAGAAGGAAGAACCGTAACCTCGCCTATAATATCTTCTTCGTTTGCCAAAAGAACCTCCTTGGCGTCGCGGAATCTCCTTGAGTCTGAGAGCCTTACTCTAACCGCTTTACCTCTATAGGTAAAGGTTGCAGTACCGTCGATCTTCTCTAAAGCGCGGAACCTTTTGTTAGTAGCACCCATCGCGGCTTGAATGCCATCAGCGACACAGGCTTTTACAGCAACGACAGCCTTAAGCTCTTTATCCCTTGGTTCACACCCTAGCTCGACCGAGGCTCGATAGAGCATTCTGACACCTATTGCTACTCCGGCACACAACTCGCCGTGGAAGCTTTCACCAGCCTTGAGCATAGCTTTAAGCGCCTCACTCTTCGGCATATTTAGTAATCTTTGTGGGAGAAGTGCACCATATACGCAGTCTTTGAACGCATCATATGGCTGTATGTGTATAACATCTACGCTTTCTTTCAAACACATCTTAACATTAATCACCTTATTCCCGTAGCTGAGAACTCTGGCAACGCGGGTCTTGGTCCCCTCATCGCTATTAGAATGGGTTACGATGATTAGATGCGAATAACCTTTAAATGCATCGACTACCGTATGGGCGTCCTCAAATATCTCGATCGCAGCCTCCCCCTCTTCGTCAAACGTTATCGGCTTTGCTACACCTATCCGCTTAATCTTTAACCACAAGCTGATCTATCATCTACTTGGGGTTAAATAAGATTTAAACATCTCTATCCTTCCTTACCCCGCTGTTGATGCTGCTTCATATTGATAGTAGTAAACTTTAATGTTTAAGGAATCTTTATTCCACCTAAGTTGGAGCACAAACTTAAGGATGGTCGCTCTCTCATCATAAGGGAGGCACGGCTGGAGGATGTGGAAGCGATATTAAGTGTAGTAAAAGAGGTGGCAGCGGAAGAAAACCTCATCTTATTGGATAAAGGAGAGTATGATTTAAGATCAGAGATACGCCACATCCTTACAGCCAAATCAACTGGTAAAACCTTGATACTGGTAGCCGAGGTAGACGGCAAGGTGGTTGGTGTAGGAGAAGTAAAGGTCGGCGTGTTTAAGAAGAACAGCCACACCGCAGAACTCGGTCTTGCAGTCACAAAAGCGTTCAGAGGGCTAGGCGTAGGTAAAGCCCTCATGGATGAGATGCTTAGCCGCGCAGAGAAGAGTGGGGTAGAGAAGGTCTGGCTCAGCGTCTTCTCAACCAATGATGCCGCTATCGCGCTATACAGAAAATTCGGATTTATAATCGAGGGAATTAGGAAGATGCAGTTTAAAATCGGCAACACCTACGCAGATGAGCTGTTAATGGCGAAATTCCTACCCTTTAGAGAGACGCCTCCACCCGATAGGTAGGCGTCTTCTGCTTACAATTTTATTTAAACCTTTTATAAAGAATCTGCATAAGCAACATTTAGTGGGGCTCGTTGGTTCAT
>Ga0123519_10013007_pt1 | contig 12014 bp, 7 predicted proteins | sample YelNatPaOPRAMG02_FD_87396 | JGI IMG/M metagenome (GOLD analysis project Ga0123519, IMG submission 87396) | Hot spring microbial communities from Yellowstone National Park - Yellowstone National Park OP-RAMG-02 (version 2) | ecosystem: Environmental > Aquatic > Thermal springs > Hot (42-90C) ... | reverse complement strand
CTTGTCCAGGTCAATCTGGTAGGTGGCAACGATGAATTGATCTTCGACGGGCACAGTGCAGTGTTAAACAACAAAGGCGAGTTAGTTGCGCTGGGCAAGGCATTTGCCGAAGACATAGTCGTGGCCGATCCAGACGCGCAAGCTGCGTCCGGGCATGTCGTCTGGCCGGCGACCGAACAACAGCTTTTTGACGCGCTGCAGCTCGGTGTGCGCGATTACGTCCAAAAATGCGGGTTTAGATCGGTTCTGATCGGGTTATCTGGTGGGATTGACTCGGCTTTAACGGCAGTGTTGGCTGTCAATGCGCTCGGGCCGGAGAACGTGTTGGGCGTGGCCATGCCCGGGCCGTATTCGAGCGAGGCAAGTCGCACCGATGCCGAACAGTTGTCGAAAAACCTCCGCATAAAGCTCGAGGTGCTGCCCATTGTCTCGGCCTATGAAGCGCTCAGGCAGCAGTTGGCCGGTGTGTTTGCCGGGCGCGCCCCTGATGTAACCGAGGAAAACATTCAGTCGCGATTGCGCGGGCTGGTATTGATGGCGTTATCGAACAAGTTCGGCGCACTTGTGCTGACCACGGGCAACAAGTCCGAGCTTGCTGTTGGGTATTGCACACTTTACGGCGACATGTGCGGTGCGTTGGCTGTGATAGGCGACCTGTTCAAGACCCAAGTGTACAAGCTTGCCCGGTGGATCAATAGCCGGACCCCCGTTATTCCAGAAAACTCGATCACAAGACCGCCAAGCGCCGAACTGCGGCCGAACCAGACCGACCAAGATTCGCTTCCGCCGTACGAAATACTCGATGGTATTTTGGAATTGTACATCGAGCGCAATCTCGCAAAAGACGAGATCATCCAGCTCGGATTCGACCCGCGCATTGTCAACGAGGTGATCAACAAGGTCACGTTCAGCGAGTTCAAACGGCGCCAGGCTGCCCCGGTGCTGAAGGTTACATCGCGTGCATTTGGCATGGGCAGGCGCATCCCAATTGCACAACGGTTCCGCACCGGTAAATCATGATCAACGTGACCGAAATCCAGTGTTGACCAATGAAATTCTCGATTGTCACACCCAGTTTCAGAAATTCGCAGTGGCTAAAGCTGTGCATTGCATCGGTTGCAGATCAACAGGGGGTTGAACTCGAGCACATCGTCCAGGACGCCGGCTCAGACGACGGCACGCTCGATTGGTTGCTGCATGACCGGCGCGTGCGCGCGTTTGTCGAGAAAGACAACGGCATGTACGACGCTGTAAATCGCGGTTGGCGGCGTGCAACCGGCGAAATTTTGGCTTACATCAATTGCGATGAACAATACCTGCCAGGCGCATTGCAAGCTGTAGCAGAGTTCTTTCGTGCGCATCCCGAAGTTGACGTTGTGTTTGCCGACACAGTGGTGGTTGACAAGGAGGGCCGGTTCATCTGCTACCGCAAATCGCTTGTGCCATGGCCGCACGTTGTGTGGGTTTGTTTCCCGATCTTAACCTGCTCGACCTTCCTGCACCGGCGCGTACTCGACCAGCACGGCGTTTTCTTTGACACGCGCTGGCGCGACCTTGGCGATTTCTTTTGGGTACACGAAATGATGCAGCGCAAGCTTAAGATGCGTGTGCTGCGACATTTTACCTCAGTATTCACCGACACCGGCGTGAACATGAACCTCGGGCCAAACGCACAACGCGAACGACAACTGAAAAATGAGATGACACCGCGCTGGATATGGCAGTTGCGCTGGCCGCTTGTGCAGTTGCATCGCGTGCGACAGGTATTGCGTGGGTTGTACTTCCAAAAACCGTTTAGCTACGCGATTTATACCATGCAAAGCCCTGACAAACGCGTCGAGTTCCACGTGCAAAAACCGACCGGTATTTGGTGGAGCCGGCACTGAACCGACACTACGGACACGCAAAAAAACATTCTCTCGGTGACACAGCACAACCAGTCAATTCAAGAAGAACAACGCACCGGGTTCAGTCGTTTTATCACGGCGGTGTTCGATGGCTGGAGTAATGCGGGTGTGGACTTTGTTGTTTTACGTAATTACGAAGGGTTGCCGCACAAGACAACAAACGACATTGATGTGTTGGTGGCAAGAGACCAACTCAAACTTGCCGAACAAACACTGGTTTCAGTCGCAGCGCACGAGGGATACAGCCTGGTTAACAGGGCCGAATTTGTCCCTGTATCACTGCATTTTGCGAACTTGGAAACGGCCGACCAGATACATTTCGACCTGTTCATTGACATGCGCTGGCACAGCTTCGAGTTTGTGCGGTGCGCGGATTTCCTCGGCCGCAAAATTCAACGCGCAAATTTCTGGATACCGCACCCGGCGGATGAAGCGTGCACAAACCTGCTCGGGTTCCTGATCTATCAGGGGCGGGTCAGAGACAAGTACAAACGCGGGATCGTGTCCGCATTTCGTATCTATGCAAATGCTGCCCAGGCACTCCTGGCCGAGTCATACGGCGATGCACTTGCGCAGAAGCTTGTCAGGCTGGCGATTCAAGAAAAATGGGCTGACATCGAACGCATGGCGCGAAAACTGCGAGTGACACTGCTGGTGGGTCTTGTTGGCCGGCATCCGATCAAGACCCTGGCTGCAATTGCAACAGATGCAGCCCGGTTCGTGCGCCGCATGTTTCAGCCAGCCGGGCTGATGGTTGTATTGCTCGGCCCGGACGGCTCTGGCAAATCAACCATTGCAAAAGCGGTTTTAGAGGGTCTAACGGGCACATTTTACACGGCAAAAAGCGTGCATTACCACTGGAAACCGAAGCTCGTGCAACGAAAAGCGTACCACGCGCAGGCTGTTGTCACTAACCCGCATGGCCGCCCCCCGCGTAACCTGGTGCTCTCGATTTTGTTTTTTGGGTTGCACTGGGCCGAGTTCGTGCTCGGTTCGATACTAAAAATCTGGCCTGTACTGTTCCGAGGCGGCCTGGTGCTGATCGAGCGCTACTACCACGATTTTTTTGTTGACCAGGCACGATACAGGTTGCGCGTGCCGCGTGTTTTGGTCGAACTGGGCTATCTGTTTGTCAAAAAACCTGATCTTGTTTTGGTCCTGGACGCACCTGTGCACGTGTTGCGCATGCGCAAACAGGAAGTGAGCGAAGGCGAAACTGAACGCCAACGCCGCGCGTATATCGAGCTTGCCACAACAACAAAAAATGCAGTTGTGATCAACGCAGAACAACAACCTCAACAGGTGACCGCACACGCAGTTAAAGCAATCCTCAACCACTTGGCTGCACGCGCACAACGTCGCGCAGGTCAGTATCCGAATGCCATGTCGCCTCAAGAAATAACCGGCACTGCAACTGAGCTCACGCCGCCGGACCAACCCACCGGGGCTGAGGGTTGAACAAATCAGATTGCCTTCGGCCCGTTTCATTGCGCACACTTTGCAGGTGGCCATGATCAATCGGCTAAACAATCTCTGCCACAACCGGTCCGACAGCGCATGAAGGTACTGAATCTAGGTTGCGGCGCGCGCACGTGTCCGCGTCCGGAAGTTATCAACATTGATTGGTCGCCGTATCTGTGGCTCAAACGCAACCCTGTACTGCGGCATGTGGCACCACTGGTGTTGCGTGGTGAACAACTCCAGCGTTTCAAAGCCGTCAGCACAAATATACTTGTGCATGACCTGCGCAAGCCGTTGCCGTTCCCGAACGACTCGGTTGACGCAGTGTATCACTCGCATGTGCTGGAGCATTTCGACCGCGATGTTGCCGAGGTTTTCCTGTTGGAAATCAAACGTGTGCTGCGCCCGGGCGGAATACACCGGATTGTCGTGCCCGACTTCGAAAAGCTGTGTCGCAGTTACATCGAACACATCGGCGCAGCCGAGGCTGACCCCGCCCAAGCGCAGGTGCACGAACAATACATTGCCAATATCATCGAGCAATCCGTCCGACGCGAAGCATTCAGCACGCGCAACCTGCCACATGCGCGCAAACGGCTGTTAAACCTGATCTTCGGCGATGCTCGCAGACGCGGTGAAACGCATCAGTGGATGTACGACCGGATCAGTCTGGTGACGCTGCTTACCCGGCTTGGGTTTCGTGACCCGCAAATCTGCACGGCCGATACAAGTGCAATACCTAACTGGAACGAGTACGGCCTTGACCGCAACCCGGATCGCACACCAGCAAAAAAGAATTCGCTCTATGTCGAAGTACGCAAGTGAACCAACCCGGGCGTTGGGCCGGAGCCGTCAAACAGCGCCGGTACTACCGGTTCGCTCGATTTTACCACAACGACCTGCGGATTTGGAAATCACAATGATGGGCGGTTCATCGCACACCGATTGGCCGTGTGCTACACCATTCGTGCACGGGCTGGGTCGGATACCCGCTGGCACGCAATATCAGGTCAGACCTGCTCGAACAGTTCTGTGCACGCCGGGCCGGGCTGCCAACATTCCAACCACATCATCGGGTAGGGCGGGCTGTTCCTTGCCTGCCGCATTTGCCCACGCCGTGCAGCACATGCTAAAGAACGCGCTCGCAGTGCCGTACCTCAGCCATCCGAACGACGCGCGCGGCCGGAGCGCGGCCAAAGCCCGATTACAGCGGAGCATTCAAGCAATGCGCAGCTTGCCTGCGCACACATGACCGACCCGATGCACCCCAATTACGGCACACAATGGGAACAGTTGTTTGGTGTGCCCATTGACGGCAGACCGGTTGTACGGTTCAGTTGGTTTGTCCTGCGCAAACATGGTCATGCATTTCTGTTTTTGCCGAGCGACCGGCGGTTTGCCTGCCAGGCACTGATGCTGTACCCGGCCCAGACACCGTTTGCGCGTGCTGCACGAGCGCTGTTGCGTCAAGTGGTCCGGTTGCATCTGCCCATGCCAACAATCGAACGCGCAAGTTGGATTGCATCTGCCGAAAATGAATTCGTAAAGTTTACGGCTGAGCTGGTTGGGCTTGCACCGTCTGCTCTGCCTACCCCGGCTGTTCTTGCTGGCAATCCCGCAGGGCCGGGGCCACGGTACATGCTGCTGTTGAGCGACAGCGACGGGCTGCCCAAAATTGTCGTTAAAGCCGGCATTTCACCCGCAGCAAAGGAATTGATCCGAGCCGAGAGCAACATACTGTCACGACTGCCGGCTGGCCTGGCCGGTACACCCCGTATTCTGGCTAACTTTAAGTCCGAACAGGTCGAAGTATTCGCACTGCAATACTTTGCTGGCGATTCACCACGCACAAACGACCCGCACATACTCGGCGCGCTTCTCGAGCGCTGGATTAACACAAACCAAACCGTGCGCATCGCAGACGTGCCGGCCTGGCAACGGTTGGCGCGCGCCTGCGCCGAGCACGACATTTTCAAGTGGCTTGCCGGGGTATTAGCCGATCGGGTCGTGCATCCTGTCGTCTGGCACGGCGATTTTGTGCCGTGGAACATCAAGGTGAATCCGAAAGACGGTCGCTGGACAGTGCTTGACTGGGAACGCGCCGAGCAAGTGGGCATGCCCGCATGGGACTGGTTCCATTACGTCATCCAGACCGAGATTCTGGTCAATAAACGTTCCGGTATCGACCTGTTTCGTGCGGTTGAATCGCTATTGGGTACCGAGCCATTCCGTGCTTATGCAGCTCGGGCACGCATTACCGGACTGGAACGCTCGCTACTGCTTGCGTACCTGCTTTACAACAACCACATCATCCACCCGGCCGAAGGACTTGATCATGCGATCGAACTGCTCAAATTGATTAAACTTGCAGGCGGTGCAGGAGCCAAAAAATAAACAACCGCAAACAACGTACCTGCCACAAATGCAACCCCGTAACCGGTTTTGTTCAGTTGGTGAATGGCCGAAAGACCCCACCCGATGCAGTGCAAATAACCGTACAAAATTACCCACCAGCCTGGTGGTGAGAGTGTTATCAGTCGGTTGAGCTTTTTCATTGCAGTCCGCCCGAAAGTAAAACAGGTATTTGCTGATGCAAATTGCGTCACGGAAAGAGAAGGGTGATTTTGTTGCTGGACCTGACTGATTCTGAGCTTGACACACTATGAAAGGTGATTGACTTTCTCGACGCATGGATCCAAGGTTGCTGTTGGCGCTCTGCTTGCTTGCTTGGAGCTGCATTCCAAGGAGTCTGTTGGCCGGTATCTTGGACGATAGCTCTTACGGGTACATGTTACCCAGCCCACCTGAAGTGGCCGTTTGGTGGTGTGAAGCCACGTGGAAAGTCGGGCGCGAACGTGCACTGCCGCAGGCAACAAATGAGGCTGTCCAAATCGAGGCTGCGCGCAACGAATACGAACCGTTCCAGCTTGTGCTCCGAGCGGAAATAATCTTGAGCAATGTGACCGTCTCAGTCACGGACTTTGTCCGGCAAGGCGACTCTCCAAATGGCAAAATTGCAGCCACAAACGTGGACGTGTGCATTGTAGAGTACGTGCCGGTGGTCCAGCCAAGCGACAGTTACTGCCAGCCAGGCAATTATCCGGACCCTATCTTACCATTAACAACCACGGTTGACATATGGCCGGGAACAAATCAGCCGTTTTGGTTTACGTTGTACGTGCCAAAAGACGCGCCGCCCGGCATATATCGGGGTGAGGTCCAGTTTAGCTCAACTTCACTTTCGTCCTCGTTTACCGTGCCTGTGCAGTTGAGGGTGTTTTGTTTCGGATTATCTGATGTGACTCACACACGCACAGCTTATTATGTGGACGTGGACCGGAACGGCGCTGCATGGCATCAACTCTCCACATTGGAACAGAAGCGCTATGTGTGGGATCTGTATATGCAGAACCATCGTCGCCATAGGGTCAATCCTTATTCCCCACATTTCTACGCCCAGATCGCATGGACGCTTACTGGCACAGATTTCAGTGTGAATTTTACAGATTTTGATGAGGCTATGCAGCGTTACCTAGATGAGTTCGACTTCAACGCGTTCGGTCTTTTCGGCCATAAATGCCAGCCTATTCCAACCAGTTTGGGAGGTTTTCCTGCGTTTAGTCCGGAATACCGACAGTTGTTTTCGCGTCTCATGGACAAAATAATGAACCATTTGAGGGAAATGGGGTGGTCAGATAAGGCGTATTGTTACTTGATTGACGAGCCGAATCTTGAAAAATATCCATACCTGCTTGAGGGCGGAAATGCACTCCAAGAGTGTGCCCCCGGATTACCCCGATTGGCAACAATACTCTCGTATCCACCAGATGAAATTGACCCGTTACTCAACGGCCTAGTGGACATCTGGGTACCGCTTCTGCCACTTGCGGGAAACCAGCGTTTTCTAGGTCGAAAGATATACGGCGAGGAAGTCTGGTGGTACGTCTGCGCTGGGCCAGCCTCACCATATCCAAACTTCTACATTGACCAGCCTGCCGTAGCCCACCGAATCCGATTTTGGATGGGCGAAAAGTACGGCATCGGCGGTGACCTTTATTACGCTGTAAACCAATGGACAGGGCGTAACCCGTGGACACAAACTCGCACGTGGGATTGGTCAGCAGCAAACGGAGACGGCACCTTAGTTTATCCGCCAACGAAAGAGCCGCCTACGGAACCGGTATTAGCACCGCCCATCAATTCGGTACGTTTCGAACTGACACGTGAAGCACTCGAGGACCTAGAGTACTTTTGGCTGTCAAAGGAGCTTGTTTCTGCGCGCGAACCCGAGCTTGGCTCTGACCATTGGTTATTGGCGCAAGCACGCTCAGCCAGGCAAAATGCACTTGGACTCATCACAAACCTTACCAGTTATTCTATGCGGCCCGGTGCGCTGTACGAAGCTCGGCGTGGCTTGGCGGAAACAATTGAACCATTATATACGGGTGCTCCATGGTTTGTGCGGCAGCCTGTGTCACGGGGAGTGTCGTTCGGCCAGACGACCTCGCTTTATTCAGAGGCGCTCGGCTGGCCACCACCACTTTATCAATGGCAACGCAACGGAATTGAGCTGCCTGGCGCAACCAATGCCGCGCTCACAATAACCAATATCGGGGAGGCCGAGCTTGGCGACTACACAGTTGTTGCGTGGAACGAGCTTGGCCGAGCTACCAGTGCCGTGGCGCGCGTGCGCGGGCGTTGGCTTGAGTCGCCTCAAATTGTTGCCGAACCCAGGAGCGCGGTAAAATACGAAGGTGATTACGCAGTCTTCTCGGTGACAGCCGTAAGCACCAATCCTTGCACTTACCAGTGGTTCAAAGACGGGACACCGCTGGATGGCCCTTACTCGACAAATTCTGTCCTGCTTATCACAAACTTGAGCTGGCAGCACAACGGCTATTACACAGTTTTGGTCAGTAATGCTTTCGGCGCGACTACAGCGGGGCCCGCTCGGCTGGTTGTGCTATGCGACCAGCAGGGTAAGACTGTATTCCCGACAGCTTCTGTTTGGCGCTATCATGATCTGGGTCAAGGTCTCGGGACGAACTGGGTAAACTTGGACTTCGACGATTCGAGCTGGTCTGACGGTCAAGCACCACTCGGTTTCGGCACAGGACGCGAGTCAACCCTGATCTGCACCGGACAAGTGACAACACCAACGACAGTTTATTTCCGCTGCACCTTCGACGGAGCCGCTTTACCTCAAGATGCAACCTGTTTTGCCCGGTTGCGTTGTGATGACGGTGCGGTTGTATATCTGAACGGAACAGAAGTTTTCAGGTACAACCTTCCCGAGGGCATTATTTCGTTTGACACGTCGGCACTTACGCCTGTGGAAGGCACAAACCAAGACACGCTTGTTGAATTCGTAATTCCAACTAACCTATTCATGCCTGGCGCAAACCTCCTTGCTGCCGAAGTCCACCAATGCACCAATGCTGCAAAGCCTATTGCGTTTTGGACACTGGACGAGTCGGAGCCGCCTTGGCGTGACACAATAGGCGGACACGACTTAACTATTATATGCACAAACATTGTGTCGTGTGCCGGCAAAGTAGGCGGTTGTGTTTCAAATAGTGCATCTGCCACAAGTTGGCTCACTACGCCTAACACTGTTGCGTTGCAATTTGGCGGGCCATTTACGGTTGGCGGTTGGTTTGCCTTTGGCCAACAGTACGGCAATGACCCAGCAACAACGTGCATCCAAAAGGAGGGAGAATTTCGGCTCTACTATACCGGGACTGTGACAAATCGCTATCGGTTCCGGGTCGGCCAAACCGAGGTACAAGATCAAACGCCCGGCACTGTATCCGGCCAATGGCGGTTTGTAGTCGGGTGGTACGATGGCACAAATGCGTATATCCAGGTTGACAACGGCCCTGTGTATAGTGCACCGGCCGAGCCACCCGACCCAACAACAAACCCTGTCGTGCTCCTGAAACGCTCGGGCACAGGTGGCTTTGCTGCCGACGAGGTCTTTTTCTACAAACGTGTTCTTAACGCACAAGAGAGAACGGCGCTTTATACGCAGGGATTACGCGTTGTGCTTTCAAGTATGGTGGAAGACCTTTTGTTTGACCTCGAAATCTTCGCAGTTGCTGCGCAGCCACCTATATTCATTGATGCACCTGCAGACTTGACAGTCTGGGAAGGGCAAAATGCAGGGTTTAGACTACTTGCCTACAGCAAAACATCCGTGACGTATCAGTGGCTGTTTAACGGTGTGCCGATTGACGGCGCAACAAACAGTCTGCTGTTTTTGGCTGCGGTAAGGCCGGAGCAGTCTGGCTTGTATTCATTGGTGGCCAGCAATATTGGCGGTGCTGTGACCAGTGCACCTGCGTGCCTGACAGTGCTGAGCTTGCCACGGCTTGGGGCACATTTAGGTGATGGCGGGGCACTGGTATTGGAACTGCCGGCGTGCATAGTAGCCAGCACTGTTTTGACTTCGACAAACTTGATTGACTGGGAACCTGTGTTAACCCGGGAGGCCGGTGCCGGGCCAACCAACCATGTGGTGGAAATTGTGCCTACCGAACTGCAACGGTACTACCGGCTGCGGCTGGACTGGTAAGTTGGCCGAACAGACCGTATAGGCGACCTAAACTGTGCAAGCGCCGACCACGTACGCTCAATGCGGACCCGGCGAATGGACTACGCGCACGCTCAATTGGGTCCCGGTCGGCAGAGTCTGCTTACAATCTAGCCCTTGTGGAGTCGATTTTGGCCATTGTAAACATCAGAAATGTTTTCCGGCAGCAGGAACGAGACCACCACGGTTTTATGGCAGAACAGGCCACAAGCGAAAGAATCGCATGTCGGTTTGGGGCGCAAACACATAGTGCCAGTTTCCCGATTGGTAATCGAATGGGCCGGGGACGGTTTCCCATTGTCCGTTTTGTATCACATTTGCCCCCTGCAGCTCGAATCCGAGTGATTGCAAAGGCCACTGTAAAACCACGGCGTTTGACCCGTGTGCATGCTCGATTGTGAGTTGCGGTGGTTGGATCCACCTCGCCTTGTACAACCGTTGTCCCGGCAACGTGATAACCTTGGCAGGCTCAAGGAAATACAGCCGATCTGACCACCATTGCGTCTCACCGCGCACATAAACAATCTGGCCGGTTACAGGGTGCACACTTACACCCTTGACACTGCTAATATCGCCCAATAACGGATGTTTCTGGAATGTTCTTGTATCGCGATCAAACAACCAACAGTTTGAGCCAGTGGTTACTACCAGCTCTGCAGAATGTGGCACAGGGTACATGTCGTGCCCACCGATCCCAGGCAATGCATAACGTGAGACCAATTGCAGTTGAGGATTCGATGTGTCCCAGTTCACCAGCAGATAGGCACGGATTTCGTAATCGGCCAGTGCCCATAAAAGCTGGCGTTGGTCGTCCCAGACAACACCATGGCCCCCACGCAATTCAGTCCTGAAAAGCTCTGTGTCCGGCTGGGAGAGGTCAAAAACCACAAGCCGGTTGCCGTTCGTTTGGTAGGATAGAGCCACCGCAATCCGGTCACGGGGTAGGAGGTCGGCCGAGTGCGCGTTGGCGGCGCAGGCGTAGAAAACCGCCTGGGTCGTTTGCACTTGAACAACAGCGACACCACCGTTCATTGAATCGCCACCCGAAGAAGTAATCACAACACGCCCATCCCCATAAGGCTTGCAATCGTCGGTTGTGGCAAACAAAGGCCAAGTCCACTCCGGGAGATTGCTGTTCGAGGCAGTCCACTTCCACAAAACTGTTATGTTTGTGCCGACAATTCGTAGGGCGCGCACTTCATCCCATCCGCACGTGAAAAGGTCTTGTCCACGGGCCCCTGCAAGTAGTTGGCAAGCAAGCCCGACGCATATCGTCCACGAAAAGATTACTCCGCGTGTCAGTGGTTCTGATGGCATCTTGGCAACACACTTGGATTTAAGCGTTTGGGATCGAAACCAAACGCGCCCTTCCCGCATATCTTATGCGAATTTTTTTGCGGACCGCAACCTTTTGGCGTCAGATCGCTGCGCTTCCTTCCCGGTTCCGTCTATTTTTCGCGTTCGAGCCGGCGCCTCTCATTGGCATGGGATCGGAGCGTAGCATTCTCGCTCTGCTCCAAATACTTGACAGGCGCGTGAAGCATCTACACGGTTAGCCCATGGCCTGTCGGCAGGTTCAGTTTTTTTTCCTGCTTGCAGTTTTGTACACTGCAGGCTCGCCAAGGGGCTCGATACTCGACGACAGTTCATACGGGTACATGTTGCCCAGCCCACCTGAAGTGGCCGTTTGGTGGTGTGAAGCCACGTGGAAAGTCGGGCGCGAACGTGCACTGCCGCAGGCAACAAACGATGCTGTCCAAATCGAGGCTGCACGTAACGAATATGAACCGTTCCAGCTTGTGCTCCGACCTAACGTTGTACTGAGCAATGTCACCGTGTCGGTCAGCGATCTTGTCCGCTCAGGCGCGCCTCCTAATGCAATCATCTCGGCAACAAACTGCCAGGTTTGTCTTGTAGATTATGTGCCTGTGACCGAGGCCAGTGATGAATTTGGCGCGCCGGGTTGGTATCCGGACCCGCTGTTTCCGTTGACTGGTCCTGTGGCACTGGCTGCACAGACAAATCAACCTTTCTGGATAACGGTTTATGTGCCG
>Ga0123519_10013005_pt1 | contig 12014 bp, 8 predicted proteins | sample YelNatPaOPRAMG02_FD_87396 | JGI IMG/M metagenome (GOLD analysis project Ga0123519, IMG submission 87396) | Hot spring microbial communities from Yellowstone National Park - Yellowstone National Park OP-RAMG-02 (version 2) | ecosystem: Environmental > Aquatic > Thermal springs > Hot (42-90C) ... | reverse complement strand
GTTTTAATTAGTTGTTAATAAATAGACAATTACCCAAAGTTATTTATTCCCTCTATACGATATTCTGTATTAACAATTTTTAATATTTCCTGCAGAAATACCCGGATAATAAAATTTACACCGGTTTTCTCGTTAAAAAACAGGTCCGAACTGTATTGCTGTGTGTTTCTAAAAAACATCGGATAGTTAAGAACAAAACAAATCATGTTCCTGTTGTTAATAATAGTTAAATGTTAACCTGCATATAGTGCAGGTTTTTAATTTTTTAAGTAAATTTGTCTTTGTTTTAAATGATTAATAAATAGAGGAATGAAAAAGTCGCTGATTACAACCGCTATTGTAGCGGGCAGTCTTATCTTATTGTTGCTGGTAATTGATTACGTTTCAACCCTTAAGAAACATTCGTTCTGGTTTACTGAAGCAAAGCAGGGGAAGTTTGAGGTTACACTGACTGTTACCGGGGAAATAGTAGCTGAGAATTCAGTTGATATACTTGCACCAAGTGTAGTTCAGGAGGAGAATCAGCAACAACAGCAGCAACAACAGCAGCAGCAAGGCCAGCAACAGGGGCAGCGGCAGTTTGACCGTAGTCAGAGTGGCCAGGGAAGTCAGGGTCAAGGAGGACAGGGAAGACGTGAAAGTTCCGGCGGGCAGGGAACTCAGGGTGGCCAGCAGGGGCAGGGTGGAGGAGGCTCCCAGGGTTATATTGCCGGATTAACAGAATGGGCCGGCAGAAGCGGTTCATTATCTCCTATGCTTACACAGGGTTCTTCCAGAAGCGGAAGTGAAATACGACTTGCCCCCCTGAGGATAACCGACCTTGTCCCGGAAGGAACGATTGTGAAAAAAGGAGATTATGTCGGCCAGCTAGACAAAACTGAATATGACAATACCCTAAAATCGTACAGGGAGCAGCTTACAAACCTCAAATCTCAGCTTGAATTGCGAATTCTCGACAGCTCTGTGGTTTTAAGCGGCCTGAGAGATGATATAAAAAACCAGATTTTCCTCATAAGTGAAGCCGAAATGAAATACCGCAACTCCAGATATGAGGCACCCGATATTATCAGAAAAGCTGAAATAAACCTTGAAAAAGCAAAAATGCTCCTGGACCAGAAGCAGCGTTCCTATGTACTCAGAAAAGCCCAGATTCATCAGAATATACTCAATCTGCAGTTTCAGGTCGAACAGCTCGAAGGAACCATTGAAAGACTCGAGGAACTCCTTAAGGAATTCACCATCAGGGCACCTATTGACGGAATGGTGGTATATAAACGTGATCAGCTGGGAAATAAAAGAAAAATCGGCTCAATGATTCTGCCTTTTGACAGGGTAGTTGCAACAATCCCGGATCTGTCAGTTTTACTTTCAAAAGTTTATGTGTCAGAAATTGATATCAACAAGATAAGCGTGGGCTTACCTGTTGAAATCACACTCGATGCTTTTCCAAATAAACGGCTTAAAGGTACAATAACAAGCATTGCAAATATTGGTGAAACCCTGCCCAATGCCGATACAAAAGTTTATGAGACTATTATAAAAATTGACGGTTCGGACCCTGATTTAAGACCCACAATGACAACCACAAATAAAATAATAATAAAAGTTAATGATAATACCGTTTATATTCCCATTGAATGCCTTCATTCAACAAAGGACAGTATACCCTTTGTTTATACGAGGAGCGGTTTGAAGCAGATTGTAATACCCGGAGATTATAATGAAAAGATGGTTGAAATAAAACAAGGTCTGAAACCGGGTACACGTCTTTATTTAATTGAACCTGAAAAGCCTGAAAAGTTCAGACTTGCAGGTAAAGACCTTATCCCGGCAATAAGGGAAATTAACAGGGCAAAGCGGGAATACACTTCATACAATAACCGGTTAAACCAGTGAATCATATTAATTCAGGCTTAATATAAAAAAGAGGGCTTTTGAACAAACCCTCTTTTTTGTTTTTATTTACTCAGGCCTTTCTGATTGCATCAAGTACCCTTCCTGGTGTGAGAGGAACTCTGAAAACCCGTGCGCCTGTTGCATCGAACAGGGCATTTGCAATAGCTGCTCCGACGGCAATTATTGCAGGTTCTCCACCACCCTGAGGCGGCTTGTCCTTTCTGTCGAGTATCACGCAATCAATCTCAGGAACCCACGAAAACTTCGGTATCTGGTATGTGTCAAAATTCAGGGTCTTTATATTGCCGCCTTCAAAAAGTACCTCTTCAGCAAGCGCATAGCCGAGTCCCATGGTAAGGCAACCCTCCATCTGGAGCAGGGCTCCCTGCGGATTTACACATAATCCCATGTCCTGTGCACAGGCAAGACGCAGAACTGTTATTTTTCCGGTTGACCTGTCAACCTTTATCTCAGCCATGGTAGCCTGCCAGGTGCCTGCATCAATTCCGCAGGCTATCCCGATACCCCTGCCTGATGGAAATTTTGAAGGAGTGTAACCGAATTTCTCAGCTACGGCTTTAAGGCAATCTATCATTTTCTGGTCCTTAAGATTTTTCATCCGGAACTCAAAGGGATCCATTCCGGCTTTTGCAGCCATTATGTCAATCTGGCATTCCCTTGCAAAAGTATTGGTGTTGTTATTTGGTGCCCGCCATGGACCGGTGGCAAATGGATGAACGGGCGGAGCATTTCTTGCCCTGCTGTAACTTGTAACCTTTCTGTTGGGTACATCATATATGACTTCGGCTCCTCTTGTGCCGGCCATCCATACATGGTAATCCCAGAAGGTTATCCTTCCTTCACTGTCAATTCCCGAATTAACTTTCACGACAGCTGAAGAGTGGAAATTGTCATAGAAAAATTCCTCTTCACGTGTCCATACCACCATCACAGGTTTCCCCGTGAGTCTTGCCAGCCGCGCAGCTTCAATTGCCTGCTGATATGCATTTTTCCCTCCGAAACCACCTCCCACAAAAGGAGTTATTACCCTTACATTATCCCGCGGCATTTTAAACTCATTTGCCAGTGAATCCTGAAGAGGAAACGGCTGCTGTGTTGATGCCCATACAGTAAGCTTTTCTCCTTCAAACTGAGCCAGGGCAGTATGTGTTTCGATGGGAGCATGAGCAAGATACACGTCATGAAACTCCGTTTCGAATATGTGCTCCGACTCTTTTCTGCCAAGCTCAATATCGCCGGCACTGTTCGATACGCTCGAAGAAGTCTGGGCTTTTAAAATCCATTCAAAGATAGTCCTGTCATTTACAGGCATCTCATTGAACTCATATTCTGCCTTTATCTTAACTATAGCCTCGTCGGTTTTGTCTTTGTCTTCGCTAACTACTGCAATCAGTCCGTCGTCGTGTACAACCTTTACTCCTTCGATTTTTTCAGCTTCCGAGGTGTCTGCCGATTTCAGTGTAGCACCGTGTGAAGGTGGCCTCAGTATCCTTGCAAAAAGCATTCCCGGCAGCTTCAGATCACCTGTGAATTTTGCCTCGCCTTTCACTTTTTCGACTGAATCAACTTTTTTGTAAGGCTTTCCGACATAAGTGAATTTTGTATAATCTTCAACCGGAGGCTTTACTTCAAGGAATCTCTCGATTCTTTTGCCTTTTGTAAGCTCTCCGTAAGTCACTTTCTTTGACTTATTCCCCGAAACAAAAACTACTCCGTTTTCTGCAACAAGTTGCGCGACAGGCACTTTAAGCCGTTCCGAAGCAAGTTCCATAAGCACACCCCTGGCTTCTGCAAGTGCTGCTCTCATTGCCGGGCCAAAACTTCTCGTTGTAAGGGAGCCGTAAGTGCCCTGGTCGAACGGGCATAATGCTGTATCGCCCATAATCAGTTTTACCTTTTCAAGCGGGACATTCAGTTCATCTGCTGCCATAACCGGCAACGATGTAATAATACCCTGCCCCATTTCAATTTTGCCTGTATAGCATGTCACGGTTCCGTCTTCGGCTATATGAACAAAAGCATTAAAGTCTTTAGGCAGTGACCGCGCCTGCTCTGCAGGCATCTCCATCAGTTCAAGGGCATCCCACGGAGAGAAGAAAACAATTATGCCTCCTCCGAGCAGTCTGAAGAAATCGCGTCTTCTTAAACCTGCGCCATTACGGTTTGCAGTACCGGTAATTTCTGTCTTTTTCATTTTTACTTCCCTCCTTTCATTTTAACAGAAGCATCTTCAACTGCTTTTATTATACGTACATGTGCACCGCACCTGCAGAGGTTATCGTCCATAGCCTCAATTATCTGTTGTCTTGTCGGGGCAGGATTCCGCTTAAGCAGGGCAAGTGCATTCATTATCATGCCGGGAGTGCAGAACCCGCACTGAAGAGCCTCGTTGTCAACAAACGCCTGCTGGAGCGGATGCAATTTTCCGTTAACAGATAGGCCTTCGATGGTCAGGACGTTTTTCCCTTCAATGTCCCCGACCGGAAGCTGACATGACCGGACAGCCTCATTATCTATCAGAATGGTACAGGCTCCGCAGAAACCAATGCCGCAACCAAACTTTGTTCCGGTAAGCCCGAAATGATTCCTGAGTACCCACAGGAGATTCTGCCCGGGATCAATAGTAACAGTAGTCTTTTTTCCATTCAGGGTAAACTGAATCGTTTTTTCCATGACTGTAATTATTTTTTTGTTGCTTTATTATAATCTCCGACAGTATCAATATCGAAGAAAATATTCTCATCATCTGCAGGATATTCAAAAACGTCGTTGCTGAATTTTTCAGAAAGTGACCTCAATCCAAGTCCGGGATCGAGTTTTTCTACTTCAGAAAAATATTTTCTGTCAATCAAAACCGGATGCCCTCTTTTCCCCCTGCACACAGGTATCACTATTCCTTTGCCTGAATTAAAGTAAGCCTCAGTTATATTATCCAGCAAACTTCCAGGAATGAAAGGATAATCAGCAGGATAAACTATTGCTGCGCACACGTGCCCTGAAAGTGACCTGATCCCATGAATTACCGATGAAAGCATGCCTTTCTCCCATTCTTCATTAATGGTATAACCAACAGGCAGATTTCTGATTTTCTCAAGAATTTCATTCTTCCAGGCACCAAGTACTACAATGATATTTTTTATACTTGATGCCAATATATTTTCAATTACCTTTTCAATCAGCGTTTTCCCCTCTAATGGAAGGAGCATTTTCGGACTTTTTATTCTGGCCGATTCTCCTGCCGCAAGCAGGACTACACCTATTGATGAATAATCCCCGGCTGTTTCCTTTGTTTTTTCCATTGCCTGCATTTCATTTATCAGAATTCTTCAACCTTAAGCCGGTGAAAATCAGAAATCCCGGCTACGGTTACGACAATAGCTTCAATTCTCTTTTTATACTCAAATATACTTAAAAATTATATTACAGGCTGCCTTTCATCCCTGTTTTTCATCATAATCAGTTCCGCAGCAATGCTTATTGCAATCTCCTCCACGCTTTTAGAATTGATTTTTACCCCAATTGGAGAATGTATCTTTGCCCATTGCTGTTCGGTAGCCCATCCTTTTGACAGAAAATCCCGGCGCATCTTTTCAACCTTAGTCTTGCTTCCTATCATACCTATGTAAGCTGCACTGCTGTTTATGCATGCACGGAGTGCTTCAGCATCTTTCGTATGACCGCGAGTGACTATAACTATATAAGTATTGCTGTCTTTTCTGATTGTTCCGATTGCATTTCCGATATCATCTGTAATAATATTATCTGCATCCGGCAAATTGACCGGGTTGGCAAATTCTGGCCTGTCGTCAATAACTGTAACTTCAAAGTCAAGGAATTTCCCGAGATGACTCAGCGCCTTACCGATATGTCCTGCCCCTGCAATGATAAGCCTCGGCTGAGGGAAAACCGGTTCGATCGCCGCCATTATTTTCTCACCTCCGGGAAGAGCCTCTGCTTCAAGCAGAACCAGCCGGGCTGAATCTTTATCAGTGAGTAGTTTTTCTGATTCACACACAAGAAAATCCTTATATTTCTGCGGTAGATTTACACAGGGGAAATCTTTTGCCACAACATATTTTTCTGTTCTGACTTTTTCTCCTTTTTCAGGATATATCAGAGTGACGACGGCAAAAGGTACGTTTCTGCCAGAAATTTCTTTGAGACTTGAGATAAAATTTCTTTGTTTACTCACTGAAGGGTCAATTAAAACTCTGACAGTTCCTCCGCATATTGCTGATTCAAAATCATTTGTGGTGTTGTCAAGATTAATGCTTACAATCAGAGGCATTTTTTCTGTAATTGACTTTATTGATGCAGATTTTACTGTTTCTTCGAGAATGCCGCCTCCTACTGTCCCTGTTTCAAGCCCGGCAGAACTGAAGACAGCTGAAGCCCCCTCTTTCTGAGGCGCCGAACCTGTGGACGATATTATTGTCGTGAGAGCCAGTCCCGGCTTTTTATCACACGATTCGAGAATAAACCTGTAAATATTTTTCATTATTCGCTGATTTTTCAGATAACGGTTAAAATTAAAAAGTATGTTCGAAAATGCAGTTTATTGCTAATTCTTTGAATAAAATATACTAAAGACCATATTTTGTTTAATATTTCAATTTTTTCATATTTTTGAAATTCGGAATCTGAAAAAATAGACATTTTCTGGTTGAAATATTAAAATAAAGAACAGAAAATGTGATTGCTTCAGATTGTTAAAAAATGTTACCGGTCACTTATTTTTATGATATAAGTTGGTGTCCTGAATCGAAAAAATAGGTAACTTTGATAAAACAGTAATAAAATAAACAAAATACAGCCATGAAAAAAAGTGTTGCCATTTTGTTTTACTTTGCGTTTATCGTTTTTTCGGTTAATGCACAAAAGGTTACCAGCTATACTTACAGGCTGGATAACGGTATCAGCGTAAAAATGGAAAAGGCATGGCCTAAAGTATGGGTTCAGCAGACTCAGGAGGCCTTCAGCGCTTCGGAGCAACCGCAATCGGTAGTTGTCAATATGAGAATAATGGGAGAACTTACCAAAGGTCATGCTTTTAAACTTACAAGCGGCTCCAAAGATGTGAGGCTGAAAGATGCCTTACCAGGTACCTACGATCTTAAAATTACTTCAACTCTTTCCGGCAGACCTGGCAATATTGTTACGGACATCAGCGGAGTGGTGGTAAAGCCAAAGATGAAAACATCTGTAAATGTGACAATATACGACTATCAGATTCTGATTGAAGAGACGCCACTTACAGCAAATGGACTTGCTAGCTGGACCTTTAAGGTAAACAAGTATAAAGGCAACAGCGACCAGACTTATAACCAGCCTGTTGCATCATTTTATGCAAAGGGAGCAAGAGACAATACCATAACTCCGGATGAATCAACAGGCAAAGGCGCCGGAAAAATAAAACCCGGAACATATGATGTACTTGTCACTATTGAAATACCCGGCTTTAACCAGAAAGTGTGGCTCGAGAATTTTACGATGAAAGCGAATGTAAACTATAAGGTTACAATTAATATGAATGCCGGAGAAGTTATGTATGCAGGCACCTCGAAGGAAGTTACAAAACTTCACCTGTATCCATCAGGTACAGCCGACAAAATGCAGGGCGTGGCAAAACCTGACAGAACTCTCGAATTCCTTGTAGTTGAGCCTGCAACAGCAAAATTCCCGTGTATGCCCGGAACATTTGACGTTCTTATTAACTATGGTAATGGTAAGAAATATGAATGGAGAAAAGGAATAGTAGTCAGAACAGGAACGATTGCAACAGTTAAGTAGCTGAAACAAAATATTGATTTTTTTCCTGATAAGCAGTCCGGCTGTTGAAATGACAGCCGGATTGCTGTTTTTTAATTCCGGAATGAACCAGCCATTCAGGTTTTTTCCAAAAGGTTTGTATTTAAATAAATCCATTATAAGTCTAATGTTTCTCATTGCCTTATTTCTCATTTAAATGCATCTTTGCGAAAATATTTTACAGGATATGGAAACATCTTTTTTTAACAGTGGTTTGTTCAATTATCTGATCTTACCGTTACTCATTTTTTCAGCAAGGGTATGTGACGTGTCGATCGGAACCATGAGATTGATATATGTATCCAAAGGCAAAAAAAATATTGCGCCCTTTCTCGGATTTTTTGAGGTACTTATATGGATTATTGCTATTAGCAGGATAATGCAGAATCTTAATAATTATGTATGTTATGTAGCTTATGCCTCAGGTTTTGCAACCGGAAATTTTGTCGGAATGCTTATTGAGGAGAAACTTGCCGTAGGTTCCCAGTTATTAAGGGTAATCGTATCACAGGGAGGAAAGGAACTTATGAATCTTCTGAATGCCAATAATATAGGTGCAACATGCATCGAAGGCCAGGGAGCCCGTGAAAAGGTTCAACTGATTTATATAATTGTGCATAGAAATGATCTTGCAAGAGCTGTTGAACTTATAAATACTTTCAATCCTGAGGCTTTTTATACAATTGAAGATATAAGGGAAGTAAACAAAGGAATCTTTCCGCCGGAAAAGACAGGTAACAGTTTCTTTTTTGTTAACATACTCAGAAGATGGCGCGGAGGAAAATGATACAGGTTTTACATAAACTTTTTGACATTATCGTGAACATTAGTAAAATTGCAGATTTGTTTAATCAGTTAAAATTTGAAAGAAAATTCTCCATCAGGAAATCTGATGTTTTCACTTATCATTGCCCGGCACCGTCTCTGGGGCACGGTGCTTGTACCTTATATTTTTTACAATAACACACAGAAAGGTTATTACCAAATCAGGGAGGCGCTATTCCCTTTCCCGTCCCGCGATACACTTGTTAATCTTCTTCCCGAAGAAAGAGAAATAGTTTCCATTATTAACCAGTATTCCGAAAGAGAAATTTTTAAACTTTTTTCAAAAGATAAAAATGTTAAGGAATTTTTAAATAATGTTACCGAAGAACATATTGAGAAATATATCCGCCCATATATAGAAAAAAGAATTTTTAAAAGCCTCGAAATTGCAAGAAATGAATCAATAACGGTTTTTTATCAGAAATCGGACATAAAATCATTTCATGAAGAAGACCGCGTAATAATTGAACAGGAAAGTGCCAGACCTTTTTTCAGATTCGAAAGGGGAAGAGAACATAGTACATACAAACTCCATATTGAAATTGGAGGAGAGTTTCTCGATTTTAGGAAATGCCAGACGGAAATTATCTGCAATTCTCCATGTGTAATCCGGTACAATCACAGAATTATTTTTGTTTCCGAAATTGATGGTGCAAAGCTGAGTCCCTTTCTGACAAAAGAATCAATAGTGATTCCAAAGAATTCGGAAAAGAAATACTTTTCCACATTTGTGCGGAATGCAGTTAATCAATACAGGGTAGAAGCCAAAGGTTTTGAAATTACAGAAGCTGAACCCGAAAAAGAAGCTGTTTTAAATATTGAGACAGGCTTAAGTGGAAATCCTCAGCTTGTTTTAAGTTTCAGATATTCAGCCAGCAATGTGTATTCCGGTGACAGGGAGACTGCATTCACGGAATTTGAGGAAAAGAACGGTGAATATGTATTCAGAAAATACCGCCGTGATTTAAACTGGGAAGAAGAATGTATTAAAACGCTTGGTGGGCTGGGATTCTATTCAGATGACGGAATACATTTTACAATAAATACACTTTCAGGTGATTATACTAAAGACCTTCATGCAACAATAGAAGCAGTCAGCAACTGTTATGATGAACTTACCCGTGCAGGGTTCCGGATAAGTTCAAAGATCACGGGCAAAAAATATAATCTTTCTCCTGTTAAACTTTTAATTGATTACCGGGTAGCCGAAGACTGGTTTGATATACGGGCAATTGTTAAAATCGGACCGTATGAAATTCCGTTTATCAGGTTAAGAAAGCATATTCTGGAGGGTAACAGGGAATATCTGCTGCCCGATGGAACCACTGCCATCCTTCCTGAAGCATGGTTTGCACAATACAAAAATTTGTTTGAGTTCGGTAATGTCAAAAATGAAACTCTGAAGATTCACAGGCAGCATTTCTCTATCCTTCAGGAGATTCTCGAAGAAAAGGGAAGAGACATCAGTCCGGGACTTAAGAACCTCCTTGTTCCGGAATCAATCCCTTCTGTAAAGCCTCCGGCAGGAATTAAAACAGAATTAAGAAAATACCAGATGGAAGGACTTAACTGGCTGGTATGGCTTCAGACGGCAAATCTCGGAGGCTGCCTTGCCGACGACATGGGACTGGGCAAGACAGTCCAGACCCTGGCACTCCTTCTTTACAATAAGGAAAATAAAACCGGTGCACGGAGAATCCATCTCAGGGCCCAGCTCTCCTTGTTTGACCCTGAACCGGAAGGCTCGACTTCCCTTATTGTAGTCCCGGCATCACTGATCTATAACTGGGAAAACGAAATAAGAAAATTCACCCCTGATTTGAGATTTTTTACCTACAGGGGAAACCAGAGAAGGAAAAATGTTTCGTATTTTAAAGATTATGATATTGTATTGACAAGTTATCATATTTTACGCCAGGACATTGAAATTTTTTCCCGGTTCCGTTTTAATTATGTTATCCTCGATGAGAGCCAGGTGATTAAGAACCCTTCTTCGATGATTTTCAGAGCTGTTTCAATGCTAAATTCTGATTACCGCCTGGTGCTTACCGGTACTCCGATAGAAAACTCACTTTCAGATCTATGGACACAGCTGAATTTTGTGAATCCAGGTCTGCTTGGCACGCTGGTATTTTTTAAAAGAGAATATGCCAGACCTGTTGAAAAAATGAAGGACAGCAGAAAGGAAGATCAGCTCAGAAAAATAATCAAACCGTTTATAATGAGGCGCACCAAAGAGATGGTAGCGCCTGAACTGCCGCCATTAACCGAACAGACAGTATTTTGCGACATGACCGAGGAACAGGCTGAAATATATGAAAAAGAAAAGTCGGCTGTAAGGAATTCCATCCTTAGATGTATGGAAAATCCGGCGCATGAGCAGAATGCCATTCAGGTTCTGCAGGGTTTGATACGATTAAGACAGATATCGAACCATCCTGCAATGGTTATGGATGATTACACAGGCGGCTCCGGAAAGTTCGAAGCAGTAATAAGGGATATTGAGAGCATTCTGGCAGAAGATCATAAGATGCTGATTTTTTCATCCTTTGTAAAACACCTCATGTTGTACGGAGAATATTTTAATGACCGCAAAATAAAATATTCCTTACTTACCGGTTCAACTACTGACAGGGGTAGTATAATAGAAAAATTCCAGAGAGACCCTGAAAACAAAATCTTTCTTATTTCACTCAAAGCAGGTGGAGTGGGATTAAATTTAACTTCTGCCGATTATGTTTTCATTCTTGATCCATGGTGGAACCCGGCTGCCGAGATGCAGGCCCTCAGCAGAGCACATCGTATAGGGCAGGATAAGAATGTTTTTGTTTTCAAATATATTTCAGGTTCTAGCATCGAGGAAAAGATTGTAAGGCTTCAGGAAAAAAAGTCAAAGCTTGCCGGTACCTTTGTTCAGAGCAATAATCCGTTGAAGGATATAGATCTGAAAAGCCTGCTGGAAATAATTGAATAAAAAATGAAATATCATGTGAATTAAAAATGTATTAAAATTGTATTAAAAATTTATTAAAAAATTTTGTTGATTGAACAAACAATGATTATATTTGCATCGGTTTTCAAAACAGAAAATCCTTATAAATAAATTTAAATTAACCAAAAAGTAAAAAGGTCAGAACAATGAAAAGTAGAATTTTAATGGGTTTTGCAGCCATCGTAATGGTTGCTCTTATGTCGGCATGCGGAAAGCTGCCGCAGGCTCAGATCGACGAAGCTAATGCTGCCATAGAGGCCGCTAAAGCTGCTGAGGCAGAAGTTTATCTTCCTGCTGATTTTGCTGCCCTTCAGGATTCAATGAGGGCTGTAAATGCTTATATTGAAGCACAGAAATCCAAACTGTTCAAGAAGTATGGTCCAGCAGTTGAGGACCTTAAGGCCGTTGTCACCATGGCAAAGACCGTTCAGGAAAATGCTGCCAGGAGGAAAGAAGAAGTTAAGAAGGAAGT
>Ga0123519_10013003_pt1 | contig 12015 bp, 8 predicted proteins | sample YelNatPaOPRAMG02_FD_87396 | JGI IMG/M metagenome (GOLD analysis project Ga0123519, IMG submission 87396) | Hot spring microbial communities from Yellowstone National Park - Yellowstone National Park OP-RAMG-02 (version 2) | ecosystem: Environmental > Aquatic > Thermal springs > Hot (42-90C) ... | reverse complement strand
TGCACGAACCCCTTCTTCCCCGGCTCGATCTCCTGCGCTCCCAGGATCATAGCTCTTCCGAGCACCTCGGCTGTTCCCAGGTGCAGCCTTATCCGCATCCTGTTCGAGAGCGGTCTCGGGGCTTCTTCTAGGACCCTTATCGAAGCATCCAGCCTCGTCGTTGCTTGCAGATATCCCGGCGGAACGAGCACATCTCCGCGCTCGAGGTCCTCTACATCGCCTCCTGCCAGGTTAACCGCGACCCTCGTCCCCGCCGGCACCGTTTCCTGTTTCTCTCCGTTGACTTCGAGCTGTCGGATCCTCGTCTCACGTCCTTGCGGAAGGATCCTCACCGGATCGCCCGGCTTGAGCGTCCCCGATACCAGCGTTCCTGTTACGACGGTTCCAAATCCCATAACAGTGAACACCCTGTCGATAGGCAATCTGAACGGACCTTCCACGGGTCTCTGCTCCGCGGCTTCCGCGAGTTTATCGATCTCCTTGATGAGCTCGTCAACGCCTTCTCCCGTCACTCCCGAGACCCGCACGATCTTCGCATCACGAAGGAATGTATCTTTAAGATAATCGCGAAGATCGTCCTCCACCACCTCGATCCATTCATCGTCCACCATATCGATCTTGGTGAGCGCAACCACTCCCTGTTTGCTTTCAAGGAGCTCAAGTATTTCAAGGTGCTCTCTGGTCTGGGGCATAACGCCTTCATCCGCGGCGACTACGAGTAGAGCAATGTCGACTCCACTCGCCCCAGCCAGCATGTTTTTAAGGAACCTTTCATGCCCGGGGACATCGACTATCCCCACTAGTCTCCCGCTCGGTAGTGTAAGAAAAGCGAAACCAAGGTCTATTGTAAGACCTCGTTCCTGTTCTTCTTTCAAGCGATCGGGGTTTGTTCCGGTCACAGCCTGGATGAGGGTTGTCTTGCCATGGTCGACGTGACCCGCTGTCCCGACTATGAGGTGCTTGGTCTCTTTCCCGGGAGCCATCCGTTCCTCCGTGGTATTATTGATAGACGCGTACCGCGCTCGCTGCTTACCTGGTGTATCAAAGCTTTAATCACATATATCAAGTATCGATTCAACGCTCTTTCGCCACGCTCATTCTACCCCCAGCTCCGCCCCCGGTCAAGAAATCTCCCCTCTGGACAATGTGACAAGCCAATTCATAATCATATCATCCTGAACGAATACCAGCAGTGGTATCAATAATTAGCGAAGCGCCTTTAGGGTGCGGCGGACACAGCGCACTCCAAAGGCGCTTCGCTGGTATTAGAGAGCATTGTGCTTTAGTTGATAGACAGCAGTAGACTATGCTTCGGGAAGCTCTATTCACCGAAGCATACGCCACTGACCATCACCTAAAGCCAATACTCATTACTATCAGCTATCCCTCTTCCATCACCAGTAATACTTAAGCACTACTCCACCCTACTACCCCGGTAGCACTTAAAAATACAGCTTAAAGCTAATTGTGATGGCGAACCCATGAGGGTATCCTATGATTAGCCGGTGATTGGACGGTATGATTAAGGGAACTGAGGCGGAGTAACCGAGATCATAGAGCCATCCGGGTGAGACTTTCCCAAATCTGCCTGCCCGCAGAGTCGAACTCGGAACCAGGTAAGTCCTATCGCGACTTAGTGACCTGCCAGCACGCCGCAGCAATATTGGACTGTCCCTGGCGCCGGCTGACTCATATCTCCTTCCTTTCAGTGTAGGATGGCCGTGAGGGTATTCCCCCACGGCCATCGCGCGTACGTCGGAGGATAAATTCTTGTGCGGGAAATTTGTTCACGCTTCACGCTTGCAGAGAGCTTTGGCGGAACAGATTTCCGCCATACATTCCGGCGGGGGAACGGATTTCCCCGCCGATCACAACTCCGGTTCTTCCTAACTTTCGATAAGATTGATTCGGAGATCCCTACTCATCAAACATTGAGACTCCTACCCATCAAAAATATAGAAGTAGATTCTCCTTTCGCTATTTCTATCTTTCGGCCTTTCGCTCAAAGAAGACTATAACTGCTGATCAGACTACCACCGACATGTATTAAGAATTAACTTCCTTCCCCTCCGCGCCGGCAAATTTGACTCTCTCCCGCTCCGCAACTATACTTTTAGCCGGAGCCGTATGTAAAATTGACTATGCAAAACCAGCAGTTTACCGAAATTACTCGCTACTACGATGATCTTATGGCCGGAGTGCCATATAGCCTCTGGGTCGAGTATCTCCAGGCGCTCTTGAAGCGTGTGGACTTTCATCCCAGCACCATTCTCGATGTCGCCTGCGGCACGGGGAATGTGAGCGAACTCCTCGCCGACCTTGGATACGAAGTGGTCGGCGTCGATATATCACCGGGAATGATCGAGGGCGCCAAAGCGAAACACGGTAAGGTCGAATACCACGTGCAGGATATGGCCGAGCTCGACCTCGAGGGCCGTAAGTTCGATCTCGCAATCAGCCTTTTCGACAGCCTTAACTATGTAACCGATCCCGAGAGGCTCGCACAGGCGATCAAGCGGGTAGGGGAGCACCTGGTCGATGGAGGTTACTTCATTTTCGATGTAAACACTATCTACGCCCTCTCGCACCACTTCTTCGACCAGGCTAATATCGCATCCGATCACTATCCGCATTATGTCTGGAACAGCGAATATGACCACTCCACCCGTATTTGCCGGGTCAATATGACATTTGAAGTAATGGAAGATGGAATCCCGCGCCAGTTCAAAGAGGTTCATGTTCAACGCGGGCATGCTCTCGAAGAGCTTACCCAGTGGCTCCTCGATGCGGGGTTTGAGGTGGTAGAAACCTTCCACGCGTATAGATTTAGAAAGCCGACACGCAGGTCGGATAGAGTCTTTTTCGTAGCCAGGAAACTGCCGAAATGAAGCGAATGGATAGAAGTATTTTCAGGGGAGCGGCGATTATTCTCATCTCCGCAGCCATTATCGCAGCTATAATTCTAATTCCACAGCCCCCAAAGCCCACGCACCCACCCAACGACGACCCGTGGCTCCTCGTCTCTTACGATCCGAATAACGAATACGGCACATACCTCGGCAACGGATTCATCTCCACCCGAATCTACGGCGAGGGCGTAGGCAATCATGACGGCAAGCCGGTCCCATGTTTTATGGCTGGCTTATATGATAACGAAAAGCTGATCCCCACACCCACATGGAGCGATCTTGCCTTTCATGCCAGTACCATGAATGGCTGTGAATTTAAGATAGACAAAACTGCTCCATATAAGCAGACTTTAGATATGCGAACAGGCATGCTCACGACCGAAGCTGCCTGGAAGGAAGAATCCACGAAGAAGATATTAAAGGGTCGAGTCGAGGTAATCGTATCACGTGCGCAGCCAAATGTTGCGTTGGTACGTGCCAAGCTTTGGCCACAATATAATGGCATGCTTATAGCTTACGATAGTCATTCGGGAGAAATAGACAGTAACTTAGTTAAAATAGACAGCAAAGCATTAAATGCGGATACCTCATACGAAATCTATTCAACCAAGCATAGCAAGATTACCCTTGCCATAGCCCATACACTTATACTGAATAGACCCTCTTCAAAACTTGACGATGTGAATCCGCAGTCACTTAATGTTCTATATGTTAAAAACGGAAAACCAATTACTGTCTTGAGTTATACCGCGATTGCGACTGGTCCTACCGCGAATATAGCCAAAGATAAAGCGCTTGCTGAATTACATTCCGCAGTCGGTGCAGGCGATCATTTCATCTCCGCCCACAAAACCGCCTGGGCGAACCTCTGGAAACGCGATATCATCATCGACGGCTCCAAACGCGATCAGCAGGCTGTTCATTCCTGCCTCTTCTATCTTCTCGAAAGCGTCCGCGAGGGCAGCCAATGGAGCATTCCTCCGATGGGGCTCTCTGACAACGCTTTCAGCGGTCATGTCTTTTGGGATGCGGACACATGGATGTTCTCCGCGCTCATTCTCCAGCGGCCCGAGCTTGCTCGCTCGATCGTAGACTACCGCTATAACACCCTCCCCGGCGCCATAGCTAACGCAAAAGTCAACGGTTATAAAGGCGCGGATTACGCATGGGAGAGCGGTTACACGGGCAAGGACGACACCCCCCCCGGTCTCGTCTACCGCAACGAGCGCCATATTAACGGCGATGTAGCCCTCGCGCAGTGGCAGTACTATCTCGCCACCGCTGATCTGAACTGGCTGAAAACCCGCGGCTATCCCGTGATCAAAGCCATCGCCGACTATTGGTCAAGCCGCGCGACTTTTAACACCGCGAAAGATCGCTATGAGATCAAACTGGTGGTCCCGCCGGACGAAAACGCTGAACTCGTAAATAACAGCGCTTATACGAATGCCATAGCTCAATTGAGCCTTGAAATCGCCGTCCGCGCCGCGAAGCTCACCGGTCAATCGCCCGATCCGGCATGGTCTAAAATATCGAGCGGCCTATATATACCTTTCGACTCAACCGCCAAGCGCTTCAATGCCTTCGAAAGCCAGCTCAATGCTGCCACAAAGAAACTTGTTCCCTTCGATGGTTACAAGCGAACAAAGTCCAAGCAGGCAGATACCGAGCTCCTGATCTATCCGCTGCAGTATAAGTTCGGCAGCCAATCTATGACAGATATATACAAGAACACATTCTCGTTTTATTCAACCAAGGTCGATCGCAACGGTCCGGCTATGACTTCCTCAGCCTACAGCATAATCGCCGCCCGCCTTAGAGACCGCGACCGCGCCTATTCCGAATTCACCGCCAGCTATAAGCCATTCCTTCGCGGCCCGATGAACTACTTCAACGAAAAGCGCAGCCGCTATTATACTAATATGTGCTTCCTGACCGGAGCCGCTGGCCCGCTCCAATCCGCCATTTTCGGCTTGGCCGGAGCCCAAATAGACTATTTCTCCTCCGATCCCGCGCAAACCCAGCTCCACTTCTCCCCTTGCCTGCCAAAGCAGTGGAAAAGCCTTAAAATCACCGGAATCCAGTGGCACGGAAAAATATTCGACTTAACCATCTATCCCGGCGACAAACCAACTCTAGCTCCCGCCGGCAGGTGAGAGTGAAATTCTCAATTTTTAATGTTGAATAGGTTGTGGGTGAAGGTCTGTACTGAGAAAATGTACCATAGAGATACCCGCTAGTGCTGAGTAGGCCTGTCTTGGCTATGGATTTGTTATAGCAATGGCTGGCCTACTCATTACTCCCTTAAAAATGGCGTTTTTGCCATTTTTGTTTTTTCGCCCCTTCGTGATAAAATTTCCTTTCCTCCTGATCTGCACAACATGTGACCAGGGTTTAGATAATATAGGTCAAGGGAAAGTAGACCATGGATGACTAGGACGGGTGCTTGAGATGGCATCTGTATCTAAGCATCCACTTACTTGGTCTGCTTGGACAAGGAGGGATTTACGATGGCAGAACAAGAACCGGAAGATGTTGGCCGAAAGGGTGGTGCTGCCGAGCATTATTTGGGCGCGCATCCGGTAGAGGGACGAGCAAGATTCTATGAACCGCTCATTACGGCGGTTACAGATATTGTCGTTCCTGCAAGCAGGATCCAGTGGGGTCCGATATTTGCAGGATTGCTCATAGCTCTGGCCACAGTCGTTCTGTGGTCGGGCCTCGGTATCGCGCTTGGGTTCGGCATCCCTGGAATGCTATACTGGTTCGTCGGCTTCTCGGCCCTGGGCACGTTCCTGGGCACGTTATTTGCCGCTAGGACTGCCAAAGCCCCCATGTGGCCCGCGATCTTTCATGGTGTGATCATTTGGGCCATTTTCATGCTCCTTGATGTGGTTGCGATGGGCAACATCGGTGGCGGCATTGTTGCTGCAGTGCTCGCTACTCCTGGAGCTGCGCCTGCTGCGGCCCCGGTTTCTACCGCCGCGGTGACAGGCTTTGGATGGTGGTTCTTTGGCGGATTCCTCTGCATCCTCGCGGGTGCTGTTCTCGGCGCTATTGCTGGTGCGAACCCGCCTGAGGAAGATGAGGAACCGACCCATGCAACAGCGGTCGAGCGCTAACGACTAGCAGAAAGTATTGCGACTAGTAGTCGCCATACAGGAAAGCAATTGCTAAAGGGCCGAAGCAAAAATGCTCCGGCCCTTGACTTAAATAAATTAGAAATTAAACTGGTCCACGTTATCCTTGGTTATCACGACACCCGGCATAATTACTACACCGTTCTTCCCGACTTTCAGCTTTCCAACGTCTTTAACGTCCATTCCATCCACCGGCTGCTTGCCGTCAAGATAATCGTTTACCAGCTTGGCCGTGACCCATGTGAGCTTCGCGGGGTCCCACAATATGAGCCCATTCACCGTGCCGTCCTTCAAATACTGCTTGTTCTCACTCGGCATGCTAAGTCCCCAGATTTTTACCTTTCCGGATTTCCCCGCTGCCACCAACGCTCGCGCCGCTCCGGGCGGTCCGGGTGAATTCACGCACGCTATTCCTACCAGATCGGGATTAGCCTGCAAGAGCCCCGCCACACCGGACTGCGCCTGCTGCGGCTGATCGTTGTTATAGATGATCGGCTTTGCGAGCGACATTCCCGGATACTTCTTCAAGCCCTTCATCACACCGTCCACATGCAGGTTCAGGTTCAGCGCGCCCTGGCCGCCGGACATAACTCCGATTTTCCCCTTACCGCCGCAGTCCTTAGCGAGCTTATCCACGATATCGGTCCCTATCCCGACATCATCAGCCGCCGCCACGTAGAAAATCCTCTTCGTATCCGGCGCATCCGAATCCCATGTAAACACCTTGATCCCGCGCTTCATCGCCTTTTCTATAACCGGCTTAACCGAATTCGGATCGTTCGGTGAGATCACGATCGCATCCACTCCGCGCGAGATCTGATTCTCGATTATTCTTATCTGCCCGGCGACATCTCCGCCCTTCGCGGGACCCGTGAATTCTACGTTCACCCCAAGGTCCTTCGCCGCCTGCTGAGCGCCTCGTTCGCACGCATTGCTGTAAGGAATCCCTACCAGTTTGAAGACGAATACAATAGTGCGCTTACCCTTCGGCGCCGATGCGCTCTTTTCAGCGCTCTTGCCGCATCCGGCCAGCGCGATCGCCAGCGCCAGCAGCACCGCGCACACAATCGCCAATCTCCTGCTCATCATAAACCAGCTCCTCCGACCGCGCTCCTGCGCGCGGCATATTTTCTTACTCTATCCAGCAAAACCGAGGTAATGAGAATCAGCCCCAGGAACATCATCCGCCAGTGCTCGCTGATCCCCATCAGGCCGAACCCACGGCTGAGCACCGCGGCCGCCATCACTCCGAACACGCTGCCCACAACCGTTGCTTCGCCTCCAGTAATACTTGTTCCTCCGATAAGCACGGCTGTAATAGCCTCGAACTCATAGCCCAGGCCCGCGTCGGTGGTCGCGCTGTTGAACATTCCCGCCGTAATGACACCTGCAATCCCGCTCAGCGCTCCCGTGATTGCATATACGGCTAATTTCACACGCTGCACATCGACTCCTGAAAATCGAGTTGCAGCCTCATTTCCGCCGATTGCCAATATTTTTCGCCCCAGCGCCGATTGTGACATTACCAGCGCTCCCGCAACTGCGATTGCAATAGCCAGCAGGACCGGGGCGGAGGTGGAGTTAGTCGCTTCCTGCAGCCACCCTGCTTTATCCGGCAGAGCTATCGATGATATGCCTGTCCCCGCGATTACATAAGCGAGCCCCCGCGCGGCTGCCATCGTGCTCAGAGTTACAACCACCGGCTGCAGCTTCAAATATGCCACCGCGTATCCGTTGAACGCTCCGAACGCCGTTCCCGCCCCAATCGCCAGCAGCGCAGCCAGCGCCAGTCCCGAGCCTGTCCGCGAGAGTATCACTCCCAGCAGCACCGTCGAAAACCCCAATACCGATCCGACCGAAATGTCGATCCCGCCGCTGCCGATAATGAGCGTCAACCCGACCGCGAGTATCGCGTAAGGTGCATACTGCCTCGCGTCATCCAATAGCCCCTGCAATTCCATGAAATTCGGCGCCTTGAGCGCGAAATAGATGAACAGCCCCGCAAACAGCACGATTACTGGCAATTCTCTCACGCCAACCAGCTTTTCGATCAAACTCCGCCTGCGTTTCATTTCCGCCTCAACCTGTCCACCAGGACCGCGAGCAGAATTGCCGCGCCGATAACGGCTTGGGTCCACTTCGGATCCAGGCCGATAAGGATCGCTCCGTTTCTCAGCACCGTGCTGATCCCGACTCCGATCAGCGTCCCGAACACGGTTCCTTCGCCGCCCATAATGCTCGTTCCGCCGATCACCACGGCCGCAATCGCCGCAAGCTCATATCCTACAACATCGTTTGCTTGAAAAGTGCTGTTGATTCCCATCGTCACGAGCCCCGCGAGCGCCGCCAGGAGCCCGCTAAGCACATATATTCCCATCTTCACCGCGCCCGGTTTTATTCCCGCGAGCCTCGCGGCTTCCTCATTCCCGCCGATAGCGTATACATATCTCCCCGCGCGCACATACTTCATCGCGAACATCCCCGCCGCGAATACCATCAGCGCGATGCCGAGGGGAGTAAATCCGCGCCCGAGGAATGCGAGCTCATTGTGCTGGAGTATGACACATTGGCCGCCGTTGCTGTAAAGGGTGGCGCCTGCCTGTAGGACATACAGCATACCGAGCGTGGCGATAATAGGGGGCATTCGTCCGATTGTAATTAAAGTTCCATTCAGTAAGCCGCAAGCCGCGCCGGTCGCGAGCGCCGCGATGCATCCCAGCGCCACATGCCCATTCGCGATCATCTCGCCGCCCACCAGCGCGGAGAGCGCCAGCACCGCCGCTACCGAAAGGTCTATCCCGCTCGTAATTATGACCGCGGTCATCCCTACCGATATAATGCCGATAGCGGCTGCGTCTGTACCCATTGTTCGGAGATTGCTCGCGCTTGCAAATGAATGCTTGGTCAGCGCCAGTGCCGTACATAATGCAACGAGGAAGAGGAATGTGGGGAGTTCTTTTGGTATTCTTTTGTGTGGCTTAGTCATTATTAGAATCCGACAACAAGCTGACCTATTATACCATAGAGCTTCAACCATGAATACTGACCAGATAATAAACAAAATACATGCCGGCGCTCTTCTGTTCTTTATTCTTCTTTTAACCCTGAGCTCCCCCTGTACAGCCGCATCCTACCGGCCATACGTCGGTTTCCTGCCATTCGAATCTACGTTACATAGCAGGCACATCCCAGCAACAGCCATCCCCTGCATCATAAGCTGGCAGCTCTACTTCATACCGGGAATTGACCAGGTCGAGATGCTGAGAAACATCTCGTGCTTCGATATCGATCTGTTAAAACGACCGAAAGATCCATCCGATACTGCCGCCTACTCTCAGTTAACTCAATCGCTGGGACTGGATTACCTGATTACCGGATCTATCGATGATATCTCGCAATCCCGCGTGCGCTTCCGCGTATACATCTATTCAGCCCCAGGCGTCAGCCTTCCGCACCGGTCGACGTTTAGCGCGAGTTGCGATATCTCTGATCTAAATCACACCGCCGCCGGAATTGCATGGGGTATTGCCGAATCGATCGGAGTGCCCGTCGACCCGGCGATTGTGTTCGATAAGGAAAAGATCGATCCGCGAGCGTTGCCTGAGTTCGAATCCGCCATGCAATTGCTGTTCAGCACGGAAAGAGATATCTCGGATCATTACAGAGCCCTGAGGATCTTCAATAATAATTCCGTGATCAGAAATACAAGCCATCTCGCGCGGACTCTTATCGCGGTCTATGGATTCCGGTTCGGTAACCGGATGGGTCGTATGTCCGAAGCGATTTCCAGGACACCGGGCAATCTGTTCATCATTCGCCAGATCACTCTCGATTACCTCGATTTCGACGAAATAGATCGCGCAAGGCCATATCTTTCCATGTGGCTGAAGATCGATCCCACATCTCCTCAAGCCCGGATCGCTTCCGGCGAAAAATCCGTCGCTTCGCCTTCGCACGCCTGGCGAAGCGACCTGGCGATAGCTGAAGCTTATGCGATCCATCGTGATATAGCCGTAGCCCTTCGCCGATTCTCCGCAATCGAAAAACAGCATCCCAATAGCGCCTATGTCCATCTTGCAATAGGCCAGGCAATTGCTCGCCGCGACCGCTGGCCGGAGGCTGTGGAGCAGTTCGAGAAGGCGCTCCGCATTAACCCTGATTCATATCGCATTCACTTGCGGCTTGTGGATGCGTATCGCAGGGCGGGAGAGGAGGACAAAGCGGAGAAAGCTCTTTATGAGGTGCTGAAGAAATGGCCGAACCGGACCGAAGCCCACTACATCGCGGCGAGGATGTATATGGCCAAGGGTAATCTTGGAATGGCCGTAAAAGAAAACCGTATCATAGCCAAGCTCGATCCTAGAAGCGAGATCGATCACAGGCTCATCGCCCACGATTATATGCACAACGGAAAAATGGTAGAAGCCATTAGAGAATTGGCTAAAGCTGACCCAACCATCCGCACCACGATGATAATAACCTGCCTGGTCCTTACCGGCGTCTTCCTGATAGCAATAATCGCAGCCGCTCTCATCATCAGAGTTATGCTGGCCCCGGACGGCAAGGGCCATAAATCCAAAGCTGTCGGCTAATCTAAATATAATTATTAATGCTTCCCTTTCATGATTGAGGAGCGGTGCAATCAGATCCGGCTGCAGGGCATTGCCGAGCGTTGTATAAAGATCATCCCACCGTGCTGCTGGAGATAATCGATCTCCAGCCGGTTTCCTTCGAATATGGGCCGAAGATGCCGGAGCCGATGACCAGCGGGCAGACGAGGTCGTAATAACCTCCTACTCTTTGCGCAGTCATTTGATCGTAGGGCTGCTCCTGCCCGGCTGTAGCGCGATGCCAGCAGGCATATCACTATTCCAAGCAAGTGTCGTGCTTTCACTAAACTCCCCCAAAGCCCAATTGATCGTCCAAAACCCCACAACCAGAATAGCAAATAACCCCATCCAATGAAACACATAAATTAAAAGAGGCTGGAAGCAGCCTTCCAACCTCTCAACTTTATTCTATGGACTTTTGACTTTCGACTCAATGATAATACCTGAACCGCGCGTCTCCCGGCAAAGACTCCAAATCTATCTGCCTCAGCGCCAGCACGCCGCCTGCGCTCAGCAGGAATCCACGCTCCTGCGAAGCCGATTCCGGATCGAGCACGAGTTTCGTCCGGAATACAACATCCTCCACAGCCAGAGTTAAAATCTGCCTTAACTGATAGCTATCCAGCGCGGCGATGGCTTCTCGCGCATCGTCCGCCATATCGCCTTGCGGATCCATATCCAGCGCGCGCGTAAATGCCGCCATCGCCTGCGATATCTCGCCTTTTTGCTGGAGCAGCACTGCCTTCTTGAAATGATGCGCCGGATCGCTCGGAGCTAATCTGATCAATTCGTTCGTAACCCGCAGCGATTCATCGATCTTTCCCTGCTGCAGATACGCGATCCCTAAAATATCGCGAGCAAATAGGTTTCTGGGGAAGCGTTTAAGCATCCGCCTGCCTCTCGCAATGGCTTCGTCGTAATGCCCCAGCTCGACCAAAACCTGCAACAGCTGCTCGAGGGTGCTTGAATCCGTCGGGTCCAGATCGACTGCCTTTTTCATCGCCTCAATAGCTGGTCCCATTTTATTCTGAGCCCGGTAGAGGTTAGCAAGCTGAATACTGCACTTCGGCTCCTGCGGGCATATCGCTATTGCTTCCTTGATCTGTGCGATCGCCTCGTCATACTGCCCGCGCTCCGCCAGCGAATTTGCTCGCCGCATAAGCCCAGCAATCTTTGCCGTGCCGTATTTTCCCTTACCGGATTGTGTTGTACTACTAGTTTCGCTCATTCGTTATACCATATCAGGAAGTTCGCCATCCTCCCCGCCCTTCCTGCAATATAAAATCTCCGACTCCAGGACACTATTGACTTTCAGGTAATGTAGTGACAACCTGGCAGAAGGCTTCGTGCTTGATC
>Ga0123519_10013001_pt1 | contig 12015 bp, 9 predicted proteins | sample YelNatPaOPRAMG02_FD_87396 | JGI IMG/M metagenome (GOLD analysis project Ga0123519, IMG submission 87396) | Hot spring microbial communities from Yellowstone National Park - Yellowstone National Park OP-RAMG-02 (version 2) | ecosystem: Environmental > Aquatic > Thermal springs > Hot (42-90C) ... | reverse complement strand
TGGCGGCACTGAGCATGGGAATAATGTCTTATCGCGAAGGGAAAGCAGCCGAATTCGACGAGAAAACCGGGAACGTAAGGTTGCGATAGACCTGTCGAAGTGTTTGTGACGGCAGAGCATAAGGCTGGAATGATAGGTGCAAGGTTATAGTGGGACGATCCAGCTAGATAGGCTGTTGACTTTTCGTGCCCAGCTATACCGGTAACGCCTGATTCTTGCCGATTTTTTCCATCACGTCTTCGATAATCACATCGGGATCTATGCGTTCGGCTTCGCCCTCGAAGTTCAGGATAATCCTGTGTCGCAGAGCAGGTTTGGCGACCTTGCGAATATCTTCAAATGAGACGTTAAATCTGCCGTCCAGTAGTGCCGAAGTCTTCGCAGCGAGCACCATCGCTTGTGCCCCGCGAGGACTAGAACCATATCGGACATATTGATTGGTCATATCGGTTGCATACTCGCTACCTGGATGAGTGGCGATGATCGCTTTCATTGCATATTCCTTCACGTGATCGGCGATAATGACCTTGCGTGCTGTATCTCGCATTTCCGTTATTGCACGGCTGTCCAGAATCTTGCTTGCGTGAACTTCGGATGATCCGGTAGTTCGGTCGATAATTCTTCCCAGTTCGTCGATGCTCGGAAAATGTACCAGAAGCTTGAACAGGAATCTATCAAGTTGCGCTTCCGGTAGTGGGTAGGTTCCTTCCATCTCCAGCGGGTTTTGCGTTGCGAGCACGAGGAACGGTTCTTCGAGCCTGCGGATTGAGCCGGCGACGGTAACAGAATGTTCCTGCATTGCTTCAAGGAGCGCAGATTGGGTCTTTGGAGTCGCACGGTTGATCTCGTCCGCAAGAACTATGTTGGCGAAGACAGGGCCGGGCTGGAATTGAAACTCCCGTGCGCCATTTTCGCGCTCGATCAATATGTTAGTTCCCACGATATCTGCAGGCATCAGATCCGGTGTGAACTGAATGCGCGAGAACTTGAGATCGGTTGCTTCTGCAAGCGTACGTACCAAAAGAGTTTTCCCAAGCCCTGGTACGCCCTCTAGCAAAGCATGACCGTTGGAAATCAGGCAGGTAATGACCCCGTCTATGATTTCCTGCTGTCCCACTATGACCTTACCGATCTCGTCGCGGAGTCGGGTAAAGTATATGTTGAACTGCTCGACGCGCTCCTCGGCTTGCATGCCATCCTCCTCAAAAATCCGTATCACGAAGCTGGGCTTTGTTTATGAAACACTTGCTGCTTCTACCGTTCCGACTTTCACTTTTGTCCACATTCCACACCATCTTTGGGGTAGCAATGAATTGGAAGATCGCTACCCACTGATTCCGCTCTTTGCTATCTATTCAAGCTCCCGAAATACTCTTTGACTCTTGTTCGATATGCTGGCGGGACTTTTTCCTTGGCAAGAGCATTTTCGGCAGCCTTGCGATAGTCCGCGATTACTGCTGTGTAGGGAACGCTCGCAGATGCGGCTGTATCAGGTGCGCCCTTAACCTCGCCAGCCGAGAATATCATTCCGCCTTCGCCTACCTGCACACTAACTTTTGCAAGGTTCTTCACTTCTTGTGTCTTCTTGCGCGGTCCGGTGTTACGATTGTCGACGCCGAATCCGCTGCCTGTGCCCCCTAAACCAGGTAATCCGCACTGCCCGAGTGCGAGGCCAATGCTCATTCAAGTGCCGCCGGCTTTGGCAAGCATTTGTGCTGTCAGAAGCTTTTCCAGCAGCGCCTGAAGTTCCTCGGGGCTGAGCTTGGCGAGCATTTCCGCCTGTTCCCTGAGCATTTTCGCTAGTTTATCAAGTTCGGTTCCCTTGAGAGCCTTTGCAAGTGCCTCGAGTTGCTTTTTCAGCATCTCTTGGTCGAGTTTGCTAAGCTTTCCGTTGGTCTTGGCAAGCTTTTGGAGGCGTTCCAGATCCAGCTTCTGCAAAAGCTTTTGGATAATTTCTGCTGCTTTTTTGTAGTCTTTGTTCTCAGCGAGTTTTGCAAGCGCCTCGCCTATCTCAGGTGGGATTGGAAGTGAGTTCTTCGGATCCGCATACTTTTCCAGCGCTTCTTCGAGCATCTTTTGTTCTGTTGCGGTGAGAGGACCTTCTTTGCGAGCAAGCTCCTTTAGCAACTTATCATCTGGAATCCGGTTCATGGCCTTTGAAAGCGGTATCTTTTCTTCGGCTGCAAGCTTCCTTGCGATTTCTTTGGCAAGGTCTTCGCTGGCCTTCCGCATTTCCAGTTTGGCAGCTTCCATGCTCTTTGCTGCTTGATTCTGCTGAGCCAAGCGATCTTGCTCTCGCTTAATCTCTTGTGTAAGCTTTCGGACCTGGAGCATTGCTTGCTTCTTTTGCATACGTCCGGTTTCCATCTTTCTGCCAAGGTCCTGTAATCGATTTACCAAACGCCTCAGAGCTTCACGCTTTTCGGGGACATCGCGCTTCATTTCCTTTGCAATTCTAACGAGTTTCGCCCCTTCTCGCTTCATGACTCGAATCTCGGGCTTCCGAACTCTGGATTGAAATGCAGGCATCGACGGGATGAATATCGCTGCGAGCAATATCATCAGCGCGACTCCGAATACTGCGTGCGGCCGGCTCCATTGATGAGGAAAAACGTCTCGAGGGCGAACGCTTTCTGCGTGTACCTCTGCGTCTGCGACAAGTGCCGATCCCATTTCGTCGATGTCACCGCTGCGTGTCAAAGCGAACGCGGTAGATAAGCGCTCCTTCAAATCGGCACGCTCATCGGCTGCTATTGCAACAGCCAGATCTGAAAGCTTGCGCAGGAGTCCGAAGGCGACGCCGATTACAGCTCCGACGACAATCGGGCCATACCACAGCTTCCAGTCAAGCAGTGTATCATATTTCGACGAGAGCAACACAAGCACAGTCCCAGCTAGCGCGCCTCCCGTCGCTCCGAATAAGCCGTAACGTTCGGCCATAAGCAGACGCACTCGTCGTCGCAGGCGCTTTACGTGTATCTCAATAACGGTGGTCGGCATGCTCCGTCATTCCTCTCTCACTCCGCCTGTCTTTGCTGCCGGCCTGGATGCAGCTATCAGAACTAATGCTGTAAGGTCCAAATACGCGATACTCGTGACGAGCCAGGAATCTTTAACATTCCACCAGAGCTTAGGCATACGCAGCCATTCTCCAGTTAGCGTAAGCACGGGCGTCATCGGCCAGAAAGCAGCAAGTTGCCAAATAGGACCGCTCGTGTCTGTGATGCCATCTACATAGTAGGCGAGGACTATCCCGTAGCCGCCCCAGATCAGAATCACGAATAACAACACTATCGCCGCTGCATTGCGCCTCAGGCGTACTATACAAGATCCAAGTATGCCGATTGCTGAAACTCCCACTACTATTGCCAGAATCGAGAGGCTCATTTGCAAACCGGCCTTCCAGACTTCGCTTGCTACTCGGACATGTTCGACCTTTGCGAGCCACCAGTAAGTTCCTAGAAGTCCGCCCAGGAGAATAATCGTCCAGAGCGCCATAAATGCGATTGCGCCGCCAAGGTCACTCGTAAAGGTACGACGAATCGATAGCGCATAGATTGGCACGGGCTGCTGAGGATGTTTCTTTAGCGGACCGGTGGCGAACGCAGAAGCCGCCAGGCAGAGGAAAGCCAGCAATATCGAGCACGCTATGCCGATCAAATCCTTTGCATCGGCTGTAGTGGTTGGCAAATGGAATAACACTCCAGGATTGCCCATCAGCAGCCAAATGAGCCCGAGTGTAATCGCAATCACCAGCAGGCGTATCGGCAGCGCCCTTTCGACTTTATAGTAACGCACGTGGGTGGATGTCAACAGCAGGAACAGCACTCCCATCAAGACGTGCAGGCTAATCGCAATAAGTGCAGTAGGTATGCTTAATCCGCAGACTACGGCATTTGACATGGGGTCGTAAGCAGCCCAACCGGGATTTAGTGCTTCGAAGGCGTGGATGTTGCCCGTTCTGTGGCTATGCGCGATTACCATAGATCCAAATGGCATTGTGAATAGGAAGTAGATTCCCATCGTGCCATAAGCAAACAACGCTGCTGAGGCGGTTCGGCTGAAAAGCGACGACCAAAACACTCCCAAACATGTCAGCAAAAACGCCCACGCTATCAACGTTGCATAGACTACAACGATTTCGGCAGGCGATATTCCTCCGAACATTAGGCACATCCCAGCAAGCGGCAATGAACACAGCATGAGCACGAGCGAATACAGAAAGCCGGATAATTGTTTCCCAAGGACGATCTTGCCTGGAGAGAGGCGAGTAAGTGCGAGCAGTTCCATGGTCTTGCGTTCCAGTTCCTGAGTAATCGAGCTGAACGTGAGCGCAGGTATAGCAAGCGACAGCAGAACCACTTGGGTCCACGTAAGCCAGATAAATAATTTCTGCCCGATGTTTTTGTTGGCGATGTATACCTCAAAATAGCCGGCGGAATAATAGGAATGCTCGTCCAGCATCGCCATATAGACGATGAAAAGAATTCCTCCTACCAGAAGTAAGTAGCCTCCCATTGTCGTGAACGCCTTCCAGTCTCGCATTCTGGTGCGCATTTCCCGCACGACAACAGGGTTATCGTATATCGATTCCGAAACCAGATTCATCAGTTTGTCTCTTCCCGCCGTTACTACGCTCATATACGCCTCATCGCTTCAAATCTGAGAGTGGATATATGCCTGAACAGATAGGTAGCCGCGACTGCAAAGATGATAGTTCCGCCGATAGCCCAATGTTGGAGTGCCGTTTGACCTGCTGAGTTCAAAAGCAGCGTCATTGCCATAAACGGGTTTACGAGCGTGGGCAAGAAAACTGAGTCGTTGTGGTATAAAAGGCCGTTTATAAGCGGTTCCGCAATTGGTGGGCTTTCCAATACGAGTGCAACCAACGCAAATGCTCCGGCGAACGTCCACATCCTGAAAACTCTACTGCGCCAATGTGACGACCACTTCGAAAAAACAATCGCCGCTGTAAGATACAGTGGCATAGATAGTGCTCCAACCACGAACGCAAACAACAACAGAAACACGGGAGCGAAGCTCATGTCCAGGACGCTCATGTAGGTCAGCTCTCTCAAAAGTTCGCCCAGTATCGGTATTCCTACCAAGAAACCCAGCACGCTTAAGTAGGTAACGAATGTGGCGGTTCTCGTGTTGCGGAATTGGCACGAGCACATCAGACCTAGCGCTCCAAACGCCGTTGACGAGAGGAACAGCAATAAGTATGCTATGCCTACCTCGATCGGAGATACTCCGCCAAGCATAAACACAAGTGCTACAATAGGTAGTGAGGCTACCGTGAGCATGATTGCTTGCGCAATTGCCGCGACCATCTTCTGTCCCACAATCGCGCTCGAACTCAGCACCGTGATAGCCAAAAGATCGAACGTTCCCCGTTCCCGCTCAGCAGTAACTATGCCAGAGCTGTAAGCGGGAACAATCAGTGCAATCATTGCGAGTTGCGCCATTGAAAGCACGGTAAACAGCGTTCGTCCTTGCCGCGCCGGGTTTTGTGCACTTATCGTCTGCGGCGGGGTATATGCAGAATTCTGCGTGGAGACGCTTAGCGTGGTCAGTGCGATAATCGAGAGCACCGTTGTGTAAACAAATAAAATAGCAAATGGTTTAATGCCTCGCTGACGAATGCGCAATTCATGAATAAGAACGGGAAAATCAGTTCGACTCGGCAGATGGCACGGAATGACGAGGCGCGCAACTCGGTCTAACCTGCGATTTATGGCATCTCTAACACATTCTGTTCTCAGATCTCCGCTTTGAGTCGTCATGCCACTGCTCCGCGTGTTACTTTCATAAACACGTCTTCCAGATCAAGCTCCGCTTCTGTGAAAGAGTTCACTTTGAAGCCGCTATTTACTAGCGCGGTTAGGATAGCAAATTCCTCACCCGGCATTCCAACATACTTTGCCGTCACCTGTCCATCTTCCAATCTGGCGTCGCAGACAGCGTCAAGGCTTTCTAAGAACTTCGCTGCCTCATCATGCCTGTCCACAAGCCCAATTCGAAGCAGCGTTCCGCCGCGACATTGGTTCATAATTGTCTCCACGTCTCCGCTTACCACCAGCTTGCCTTGCTCGATAATAGCGATCTTGTTGCAGAAGTCGGCAAGCTCGGGGAGGATGTGAGAGGAGATTAGAATAGTCTTCCCCATCTTTCGAAGCTCTTTCAGAAGCTCCTTGATCTCGATTCTCGCGCGAGGATCGAGGCCAGAAGCCGGTTCATCGAGGAGCAACAGTTTTGGGTCGTGAACCAGCGTCTTCGCTAGGCATAATCGTTGTTGCATGCCGCGTGAAAGCTCTGAGACGAACGATTCCCTTTTGATTGTTAGGTCTGTAAGCTCAAGGACGTCGTCGATCAGAGCTTTGCGTTTTGACGTAGGAATGCGATACGCCGCTGCGAAGAAATCTAGATACTCCCACACCTTAACGTCCTCATATAACCCAAAGAAATCCGGCATATAGCCCAACAGCGGTCTAACTTTCTCGGGGTAGAGTATGGCGTCTATGCCGTCGATGAAGACAGTTCCGGAGTCGGGCATAAGCAGAGTTGCTGCTATCTTTATCGTCGTTGTCTTTCCTGCACCATTGGGACCGATAAAGCCCATTATGTCGCCCGCCTCGAGTTCCAGGTTCAGCGAGTCAACAGCCGTCAGCCTGTCGTAGGTCTTCGTGAGGTTCTCTATTCTGAGCACGTGTCGATCCTCCTACCTGCCTCTGCCTTCAGCAGCCAAATCCAGCACTACTGCTGTGGGTTTGGTGCTTAGCTGTTTCATTCTCACCCTGATTTCGCCGTCGGGTGCGATATAATCGGCGCCATTGGTCAGCCGTGCCTGAGGAACCGGCTTGACCACGTCGTATCTGTTCTTTGAGCAATTGTAAACAGATACTTCGATATCTCGCACAGATTGCGTTGTGCTGATCCCTTTGGGTTGTAACGTAAGTATAAGCGTGGTCAACTTGCCGCCTGGCGGGACCTGGAACTGATAAGATGCCACTAGGTGTCCTCTGTTGAGGAATGTTACGGGCAGATTGCCGGCTTGAGGCCCTGTTGCGTTGGCGGGACCTTCGACCTGGGCTTTAAAGGCCTTTATCACCGACCGCCGCATCATAGAATCCTCTAGTCTGAATGCAGTTCCAGCGCGGTAGCGCAGGCGAATTGCACATCGAATCACCGACTCGGTGCTAGCCTCGTTTCCAACAACGCTGAAAACTTTGTGCCTTACGTCGGGTACAGCCAAGAGCACTGGCGCGTTGGTAGCTCCGGCCATACCGAGAGAAAAAGTGTAGAGTCGACTTGAGAGCGAGCCCAATTGAGGGGTAACAGCATATCTCGATTCATCTTTATAAGGATCATATAGAATGCTTACTTTTGTCGAACCGCCTATCGGCAGGTCGGGAATGTCCAGTCGCGATTGGCCATAGACGATCACGCACTGTTGCAGTGGCACGGCAGTGTTGTTTGTTATAGTACCTTGAATGCGTTTGCCCAGCATCACCAGATCCGCATCAAGATATCCGCCAAGATCCATCCCACTAACGGATTCCAAGCCCTTGCTGGACCACATAGCCATTGGCAAGTCTTCGATTAGCAATTTATCATCAATGTAAGTCGGCGGTAGTTGATCTTTTACCTCGGCGGGCACAACTTGGGCTATCGAATATGAGTCGGCAACCTGAAGATCATAAGTCCTTCTTGCGGGAGAGAACAGCAAGCCTGCAGTTAATACCCTTGCAAATCTCTCGCCGCTGCGTCCTTCAATAAACGTTGCCTGGCGGAATTTCAACTCACTGCCTTTCATGGTGTAACCCATGACATATGCGCCCATTACGAAAAGCACAACTATTGCAGGCGTCGTAACCCAAGCTAGTTCCAGTCTACGAATTCGCTTTAGAACTAAGTAGTTGATCGGCACGAGCAGCATAATATAGCTAAACAGAAATAATCCGATGCTGGTGAACGAAGGCACCTTTACTGAGGGATTATGTGCAACTACATTTTCTAGACTGTTGGCTCCTAGCAGGTATTGCGGGTTATAGTTGTAATAAGAGTAGTTTTGATCTAGATAGAGATCGTCCGCGTTCTTCGCGATCGACTTAGCTATTGGCAATCCGGTTGGACGTCTTATTATGGATTTCCAAAACTCAACTTGGCCGCTCCAGTCCTTAAACGGCGAGCTAAGATGGTCGAATGCCAAGAAAATAACAAGTCCCGATCCGTAAGACCTTTCTACGACGAGAGGAACACCGCCTTCAGCCACGATAACTCTTCCAACATCCTTCTTAACAGTGCTCTTTACCACGGTTACTGGCCCCGCTGGAAACGGTGATTTGCCAAGTTTGGAAAGTGCGTTCATGCTGGGCATATCAATGACCCCTTCGACCGTAACAGGCAACAGTTCGTCATAGAAGCTATTTTGATAGAGACGATAGTTGGCACCTGTCGGGATAACCAGTATGCCGCCGGAAGCAACCCACATTGCGAGTGCCTTCAGCGCCTTGGGATTAGTTGCTGCCGGTATAAGCTCGGAGAGTATCATCACATCCACCGCTTCGTAGGCGGCAGGCCGGTTCGGAAGTGCAGTCGGCGAAATTGATCCTATGCGAATGGTGGCCTCTGCCGCGCCGGGACTTGACGCATAGCCGAGTGTGGAACTTCTCTGTTGGCTCGCTGGTACGGTCTCGCCGTTTAAGAAGTTGAGTCTCGCGGCCCTGCGTCCGACCGATACAACCAATTTGTCATCTCTCGAACAAGGGTCGATCTTGATTCGCTTCGTCCCATAGATTCCGCTGCCTCGCACCAGCGAGACCGTTAATATGCTGCCAAAATCGCTAAGCCTTATATAGGCATGGTAGAGCTTCTTCGAATGTGCTGGCAGCATTACCTTAGCTGCACACTTAGCAAGAAATGGCTTATCGTTGTCTGGTTGGATAACGAGTATCCCCTCAATGTTTTCATCGGTAGGGTTGGATATCTGCACAGTTATCGGCGTCCAAAGCAGGCTTTTTGCCGCACCGTCGAAGCCGAAGTTTACATGTAGAGGCACGGCACTGCAGGACGCGCACGACAAGATGCACAGAATCAACAGGAATGAGGCACCAATCATAAACCGAGTGAACGCTTTAGCAAACATATATGCTATTCCAGCAAAGAAATTTGCCGTCGGCATCTGAAATCGGACCGGCGTGATTCGGTTCATTCCAGCGAATGTTCACGTGTTTATCTTGTATACCTTTATACAAGGCTGCTTGTTCCGAAAAACACTGGTTGAAATTAAAATTAGACGGGTTATGGCTAATAGTTCGTGATTCGAATGAATGATTCCTGTTACCGGGTGTTTTAGATACATGTGGGACTCTTTTGTTGCCGAACGTGTTCCTCGCATGTTGACAGCCGATCGAGCATTGTGTCATAGTCCTTAGGAAGCAATGCACAATAAACTTATCATAACACTGACGTTTGTTGCGGTCCTTTTGTGCAATGTCGATAGGACTGCCAGCATTTTTGCATCGACGGAGGTATCAGCTATCAGAACCCATCCGTTTCTACTTGTCACGTCCTCGGGCATCGAACGTGCGAAGTCACGTGTTGCCGAACCTTGGGCAAAGGAGATCATCGACTCACTTAGAAAGCAGGCCATTGCCTTAGAATCCGAAAGTCTTCCTGCTTTTGAGAAAGACTGGTGGAACGAAGCAAGCAAAAAGCGGTGGCAGGAAATTTATCCGGAAGTCAACCACCACACAATGTTTGCGGTTGCAGGGCCGATGTTCAAAGCTGCCGATACGGCCATTCTTTACGCTGTAACCGGTGAGCCGAAACTTGCAGACCTTGTGAAGAATGTTCTGCTTCATTATACGACCTACGAGTTTTTCGCAAAGCATCCGGATGTAGGACTCAACTGGTCGGTGTGGTGTCTGAGGGCGCTTCAAGCGTATGACATCATCTATAATACTGTCTCGGAAGCTGATCGTGCGAAGATCGATGACTTTTTCAGACGTGCTGTGGAAGCGGTAAAGGCGGATGATGAATGGTGGGTCCGCGAAAATCCCGGCGGACTCTACAACAATCATTTCGCGTGGCATAAACTCTTCATCGGCAGCTACGGCCTTTTCTACAACAAGCCTGAGCTGGTTGAATATGCGTTGGAAAGCGATCAGGGAATTCGCGATCTGATCGAAAACGGCAGTCGTGACGACGGTCTATGGTTGGAGAGCAGCCTGAACTATCACTTTACCGCTGTTGACGCGATAGCTGCTTTTGCCCATGAGCTTGCAGGTGCCGGTTATCCGCTTGACCTTTGGAACCATCGGTTTGCAAACGGCAGATCGCTTAGAGATCTGCTGATTGGGCCAATCTACACTTTGTTTCCCGATGAGACGCTACCGACCATAGGCGATACCTATGGCCGTCGCATGAAACTCGACCAAGTCAAATGGTACTGGATGGCTTACAATGCCTATCGGATGCCTGAGATTGCGTGGCTGTTGCGAAACGTATCAAAGCCGCCGGCTGAAGCGTTGTTTCTTGATCGCTTGCCGGAATCGCCACGTGCTCCTTCGATGCGGACTCGAGTTTGGCCGGAACATGGTTATATAGCGCTCAGAACTCAAGAGGAAGACGATTACTGGCGCGGTGAGGGCTACTCGGTCTTTTTGAGTTACGATTCCGACGGCATACATTCGCATCGCGACAAGTTCGATCTAATGGTTTTTGGGCGTGGCGCTCACATTGCTGTGGATGCGGAAGCGTGTTCCACCGCTCAACATTCGTTCTCATCTCAGATACAAAACGAACTCAACCGAACGACTCTTTGTCATAACACAATTATGGTGGACTGCAAGGATCACAATCCTATCAGTTCAAAACTGGAGCTTGAGGCCTTTATAAACAATGCCGATCTGAAGTTAGCTACTGTGTCCGATAATCGCGGCATTGTCTATCCGGGAGTCAGGCTTTCACGAACGGTTGCGGCTACCAGAGAGTATGTTTTGGATATCCTCCAAGCGGCATCGGACGAAGAGCATACCTACGACTATGTGTTTCATAGCTACGATGATGAAGGAGCCTTCCGAGTGTCAAGCGATTCTGTGCCTTTTGAGCTGCCTGAGAGTGTGCCGTGGAAGTGGCTGCGAAACGCCAGACAATCAACGGTCGATGTAGATTGGCATGCTATCGCTCAGCAAGGCGATGTGGTTTCTCGCTTAACTATGCTTGGACATCCCGGTACGCGAATCATTACGTGTGAGTTTCCGCGCAAGGACAATTTCGAGCCGCCGAGCATTCCGATGCTTATTGCACGACGTGCGGGCAAATCGGCATTATTTGTGGCAGTGCTTCAAGCCGAACGTGGGGAACTTCCGTCCGTCGATGTGCGCGTAAACGAATACAGGCACCAACTCTTGCGGATAGAAGTCAAATGCGGGGAGAAAGAACGGGAGTTCGTAGTAAAAAGACTCCGATGATTCGAAACGGCCGGTTCGCTTGCTGCGAGCCGGCCGTCTTATTGTCTATCTTTTGTATTTTCTAAAAGGGACCTTGCGCATACCTCAGCATAACAATTCTGAGGTCGCGCTCTTGTCTTGCGTCGAATGCGCTCAGAAAGTCTTCGATTTTCTCCCAAAATCGCGAGAGAAAACCTCTAAGCGAAAAACCCCGTCCTCTGTTTCCATTTATGGGCGGCTGTTCGCCACTCTCAAAGAAGAGCTTGAGGTCACGGTAAAGCCTGATCTTTGCTTCCTCCGGTAGGTCACGCGCCCTCGTCACCCTGTGGGTCCTCAGGTGTTTTTCCACTATCCTGACGGCTCGGTTTGCCACACTCTGCGGCACATCCGGTACATCGGGAAACAACTTCTTCATTTCATCTCCCCGACCAGGGTCATACAGCCGTTAGGTCGCTGACCATACTTACCTTCTGCTCAGGACACAGAGTTATCGGTCTCAACTCACGCCCTTGAAGCTTGGACTCGAAGTCCAGGTGCTTGTCAATAATCTCAGCCATTC
>Ga0123519_10013000_pt1 | contig 12016 bp, 7 predicted proteins | sample YelNatPaOPRAMG02_FD_87396 | JGI IMG/M metagenome (GOLD analysis project Ga0123519, IMG submission 87396) | Hot spring microbial communities from Yellowstone National Park - Yellowstone National Park OP-RAMG-02 (version 2) | ecosystem: Environmental > Aquatic > Thermal springs > Hot (42-90C) ... | reverse complement strand
TGCGCCGACACCGGCAGCTGGTCGCGGAAGATGTCGTTCACCGTCCGGCTCTTGCTGGTGTACGAGGGGCCGAAATTCATCCAACGGAAATACACCTTGCCCACTTTGAACTCGACCAGGTACGAGTCCAACAGCGACCCCGTGGGCGGCGCGGTTGTCACGCGCGGCACCATGACGTCGTACACCCACTGCGCGTACTGCTTCCACAGCGGCCAATCCAGATGATAGCGGGCATTCAGATTGTCGATGATCTCCTGCGGCAGCGGCTTGTCACGGTCAAAGGGACCGCCGGGCACCGCGTGCATGAGCACGAAGGTGATCAGCGATACCACGAACAGCACCACGAACATCCACAGGATGCGCCGAACGATGAATCGCGCCATACTCATCTCCCACTCCGGCCCGCACTACGCAAGCGTCGCGTTCTGGCGACGGCACCGTCGCCGCCGCGCAGGCATGAGGTTCTATCAGGTGTGCTTAAGGGGTGGCGCGCCCGGCCGGGCGCGCCACCCCGCTCCTCACGAGAGGCCGCAGGCTATTGGTCCTGCAGCACTTCCCAGTGCTCATAGCGCTCGTGGCCGCCCACCGAGAAGGTGCGCTTGATCCACGGCTGCGTCACGGTCACACGGGTGTACCAGTACAGCGGGATGATCACCGCATCGTCGTAGCAAAGGATCTGCTCGGCCTGCGCGTAGAGCTCCACACGCTTCTTCGGATCCTGCTCGCGCGCTGCGTCGATCACGAGCTTTTCGAACTTGTCGTCCTTCCACATCAGGCCGCCGGCGGGCTTGCCGTCCTTGTCCACCGGGTTGTTCGACCCGCCCGACGCCACCACTTCACGAGTAAAGTTGTTGGCATCGGGATAGTCGAGGCACCAGCCCATGCGGTAGATCTGCGGCGTGTCCTTGCCCTTGGTCGTCTTCAGGAAGGTCTTCCACTCCTGGTTCGTCAGCTTGACGTTGATGCCCAGGTTGGTCTTCCACTGCTGCTGCATGAACTCGGCGATCTGCTGATGGCCCGAGTCGGTGTTGTACATCAGCGTGATGTCGAGCTTGTCGGCGGTGGTGTTCTTCTCTTTCAGGTAGTCGTCGAGCAGCTTCTTGGCCTCGGTCGGGTTGAACTTGACGCCCAGGTCCGGATGGTCCTTCATCGTCGGCGCCGCTGCCAGGCCTGGCCGTGCGAGCCACTGGGCCGGCTCCTGGCCGCCCTTGAGCACGTTGTCGACCAGCGCCTGCCGGTCGATGGCCATCGAGAGGGCGCGCCGCACGCGCACGTCGTTCACCACCGGGGCCTGCGTGTTGAAGCCATAGAAGTAGGTGCAGAGGTTGGGCGCAATGACGAGCAGCTTCGACAGCTTGGGGTCAGCCTTGACGCGGTCGATGTCGGTGCTCGGCACGGCGGCCGCATCCAGGTTGCCGGCCTCGAACTCGGCCATGGCGGGCGCCTGGTCGATCATGCTGAAGGTCACTTCGTCGACCTTGGGCTGCGGCGTCCACTGGTCGCCCGGCCAGAAGGGGTTCTTGACGATGGTCATCGTCGAGTCGTGGATCCATTCCTTCAGCGTGAAGGGGCCGAAGGTCTGGAAGAAACCGGGCTCGATCCAGCGGTCGCCACGCGCCTCGGTGCAGTCGTCGCCTTCGATGAGCCACTTGGGCACGGCCATGGCCGTCCACAGGCCGATGATGTTGGTGTTATAGGCCGCCGGCTCGACGAACTTGACTTCGAGGGTGCTGGCATCGAGGGCCTTCACGCCCACCGTGGCCGGGTCCTTGGTCTTGCCATCGGTAAAGTCCTGGGCACCCTGGATGGCCATATCGAGCACGTAGGCATAGGGCGAAGCGGTCTCGGGCTTGAGTGCGCGCAGGATGCCGTACTCAAAGTCGTAGGCCGTCACCATGCGGTCCTTGCCGTTGCAGTCCTGCACCTTGACGACCTGCTTCTTGGCGCCGTCCCACTTGACCCACGGCACGTCGGTGCGCAGGTGGAAGGTGTAGGTCTTGCCATCGGCCGACACGTCCCACTTGGTGGCCATGCCCGGGTGCAGCTCGCTGGTCACTTCATCCAGCCGCGTGAGGCCCACGAAGCACTCCTCGATCACGGTGATCGAGCTGGTGTCTTCGGCCAGGCCCGGGTCGAGCGTTGGCACGTCGCCCACGCCGAAGTTGGCCCGCACCACATTGGGCCGCTTGGGCTTGGCGGTGGGCGCAGGCGTGGGGGTCACGACCTTCTCCACCACCTGGGGCGTCGCGCCCGGCGCTTGCGTCGCCGGAGCCGGCGCCGCACATCCCGCCACCACGGGCGCCAACAACGCAATGATGGCCAGTACGAGCATCGTCTTTCTCATTGCAGCCTCTCCTCCGTTAGAATGGCTGACGAACCGTTGCCGATACACGCCGGGCGCGTTGACAGACAGGCGGCGGTACCGAGGAGTTGGCGCATGGGCCAGGCCTCCGGGTCACACCGGCCTGCGAACGCGACCGCCAGCTCGCCAGGCTACACCGCCGGCAGCGATCACCCCCTTTGTTGTAGGCTTGGCAGGCATGCAGTCACAGCAGCGCGCCGCCTGACGGGCAGAGGCGACGGAGCGCCGATCCCGCCATCCAGCCGCCCCGGCAACTCTGCCAGAGCGCCTGGCCAGCGTGCTCGAACACACTCGCGAGGGTGGCTTGATGAGAAAGCGGGCCTCGGGCCACAGGGCCCTGATGTGCGGCTGCGGAGAGGCATTCGCCTCTGACCTCGCCTTGGCCCATGATCAGCCTATCGGGGAGGTGCTGGGGGCAGAGCGCAACACCAAGAGGCAAGTCCCCACGATCCCGATCGGGCCCCCGCCGGCACCGGAGGCAGGGAACCTCCGGCCCCGGCGGGAACCAGGACCGACGCCGATAGGTACGCGTGTTGGTAAGCAGGCCAGACTCGGAACCACGAACACGGCCGGTGAGAGCCGGCACCTGCGGCTGCCTGCTGCGCAAGCCCAGGCTCTAACCGGCAAGGCCCGATGGCACCCTCGCCAATCAGGTACGTTGACAGCGATTGTGGGCAACCGGTCCCCAGATGGCCGGCTGCTTGTGTAGATTGTAACCACGTCCATTGGTTTGTCAAATGTGCACTCCGCAAAGACTGTTGCATGCTGCTCGTTTGACGGCAATGGCTTACGTAGCGTATAATGGGTCGGCAGGGCGACTTGGATGGGCTCGTAGCCGCCCCTGTGGGCCTGATTGGGAGAGAGGGATGCTTCGTAACCGGCGTTTGGCATTGCTGATCACCATCCTTGCCGCCCTGGCGGCCGCAATGGCAGGCTGCCTCCCGGGCGCCCGCACACCCGGTGGCACCATCCACCTCAACCTCGGGGCCGAGCCCCCCACCCTGGATCCGGCCCTGGCCGAAGACCCTTCGTCGATCCAGGCCGATGAGCTCCTCTTCCTCAGCCTCACCGACCTCGACGAGAACACCATGGAGCCCGTGCCCGAGCTCGCCACCGGCTGGCAGGTCTCTCAAGACGGCCTGGTGTGGACCTTCCAGCTGCGCAAGGACGTCAATTGGGTGCACTATGACCCCGCCAGCGGCAGGCTCACCCGCCAGCGCCCCGTTACGGCCCACGACGTCGAGTTCTCCATCAAGCGTGCCCTCGACCCGGCCACCGCCTCGTCGTACGCCTACGTCCTCTTCATCATCAAGAACGGCGAGGCCTACAACTCGGGCAAGATCAGCGACCCTGCGCAGGTGGGGGTGCGCGCCGTTGGCGACTATACCGTCGAATTCACCCTCGAGCATCCGGCCAGTTACTTTCCGGCCATCACCGCCCTCTGGGTCACCCGGCCCGCGCCCAAGGAGCTCATCGACCAGTTCGGCTACAAGTGGGTGGAGCCGGGAAACATCTGGACCAACGGCCCCTACGCTCTGGCAGGCTGGGAGCATGAGGCCAGCATGACGATGGTCAAGAACACGGCCTATTACAACGCGCGCAACGTCGCCATTGAACGCATCGAGTGGGCGATGATCCGTGATGGTTCGGCCGCCTTTGCCCAGTACAAGGAGGGCAAGCTCGACGTCTGCGACGTGCCGGCCGATGAGTTACAGGCCGTCAGGGCCGACCCGGCCCTCTCGCAGCAGGTGCGGGTCATCCCCTACCTGGCCACCTTCTACCTCGGCTTTAACAACTCCAAGCCACCCTTCGATAACAAGCTCGTACGGCAGGCCTTCTCCTACGCCCTCGACCGGCGCGCGCTGATCGACACGGTGCTCAAGGGCGAGCAACGCCCCGCCGTCAGCTTTGCCGGCCCGGGCGTCTTTGGCAGCCCCGCGTCGGACCCCGCATACAAGGGCGTCGAGTACAACCCAGACCTGGCCAGGAAGCTCCTGGCCGAGGCGGGCTACCCCGACGGCAAAGGGTTCCCCCAGGTGACGCTGGCCTACTATACCAGCCAACTCCACCGCCAGGTGGCCGAGTTCGCCCAGAAGAACTGGCACGATGTGCTCGGCGTCGACGTCAAGCTCGACAACCTGGAGCTCCGCGTCTACCTGAAGGCGCTCAACGAGGACACGCCTCAGATCTTTTCCAGCGTGTGGACGCCCGACTATCCCGACGAAGACAACTGGGTCTTTCAGAACTTTGACTCCGCCAAGGGGGCCAACCGCATCCGCTGGCAGAACGCCGAGTTCGACCAGCTGGTGGAACAGGCACGGGTCGAAACCGATGCCCAGAAGCGCCGCGACCTGTACAAGCGGGCCGAGCAGATCCTCTGCGTCGATGAGGCGGCCATCGTACCCGTCTTCCACTCCACCCACATCGTCTGCACCAAACCCTACGTCGCACGCAGCTACTCGCCGTTCGGCAACGAGCACATCGACAAGTGGAGCCTCAGGCGCTGAGGCCTGGGGAGCCGTGGCCCTCCTGAGTATCCCAGGGCTGCGCGTAATGCACAAGCCCTGTTGCCCCATTTTCACTCTGGCGAAGAAACGAGTAGAATACACCTCTATCGCCATGGAGAGTGCGGCGAAAAAGGCGCCAGACGACCGGCGCCGGGTTCACTAGATAGGGCGCGCAGGTAACGTGGAACAGAAACAGCCATTGCCGGTCGAGAGTGCATACCCACCAGGGGCCCCCGGCCAGCGCGCCGGGCGGCGCGGGCCACTGCTCCTGGTGGTGGGGATCGTATTGGCTGCGTGTGTGCTCAGCCTGGCCTGTGCTGCCTGCGGGCTGGTCGCCTATCGAGTGGTGAGGAGCGGCGCCCTGGCAGGGATCGAGCAGGCCCTGGGCACACCTGTGCCTCTGCCCCAAGGGCGGGCCACGCCCGTCACCTCGCCAGCCAGCAGTGGCGAGCTCAGGCTCTATGGTGCGGAACCGGTTACCCTCGACCCCGCGCTGGTCAGCGACTCCAGCTCATCCACCTATGTCATCGAGATCTTTAGCGGCCTCGTGACCCTGGATGAGAACCTGCAGGTGGCGCCCGACCTGGCCGAGCGCTGGCAGGTCAGCCCCGATGGCCGCACCTACACCTTCTACCTGCGCCACGACGCCAAGTTCCAAGACGGCCGGCCGATCACCTCGGCCGATGTCCAATACTCTTTCGAACGAGCCTGCTCACCCCAGCTGGCCTCACAGCCGGCCAAGGTCTACCTCAGCGACATCGAGGGCGCCGCTGCCGTGATGCAGGGCCGGGCCAAAGAGATCAGCGGCCTGCACATCATCGACGACTATACCCTCTCCCTCACCATCGACGCGCCCAAGGCCTACTTCCTGGCCAAGCTGACTTACCCCACCGCCTTTGTGGTCGACCGGGCCAATGTGAGCCAGGGCGCCAATTGGACCGACCACCCCAACGGCTCGGGGCCCTTCCGGCTTGCCCGGCGCGATGGCCAGCACATCGTCCTCGAACGCAACCCGTACTTCTACCGGGGCGCTGCCAAGCTCGAACGGGTCACCTTTACCCTCGCCGGCGGCGACCCCATGACCATGTACGAGAACGACCAGCTCGACATCGTCGACGTCGGCCTCAGCGACATCGACCGCGTGCTTGACCCCTCGAACCCGCTCCACAGCGAGCTGACCGTCACCGACAGCTTTGACGTGGAGTACCTGGGCATGAACACCCAGGTGCCACCCTTCGACGACCCCGCCGTGCGGCGGGCCTTTGCCCAGGCCATCGATCGCCAGCGCCTGGCCGACGTCGTCCTGATGAAGACGGTCACACCCGCGGTCGGCATCCTGCCCCCCGGCTTCCCCGGCTACCAGGCCGACCTGCAGGGCGTCCAATTCGATCCCGACGCGGCTCTGGCCAGCCTTCGCCAATCCAAGTACAAAGACGCAGCCGACCTGCCCGAAGTGGTGTTGTATACCAGTGGAGAGGGCGGCACGATGCCCCCCACCGTCGAAGCCATTGTCGATATGCTGAGCACCAACCTGGGCGTGCAGGTGCAGGTGCAGCAGACGCCCTGGAGCAACTTTTTGCGCGACCTGGACCAGCACCGCTACGGCTTTTTCCTGACGGGCTGGATCGCCGATTATCCCGACCCGCAGAACTTTGTCGACATCCTGTTCCACAGCGACAGCGTCAACAACTATGCCAACTATCGCAACCCGCAGGTAGACCAGCTGCTGGCTCAGGCGCGGGTCGAGAAGGATAACGCGAAGCGCATGCAGCTCTATGCGCAGGCCGAAGCCATCATTCTGCAGGATGCGCCCTGCATTCCGCTGTGGCACAGCCGGAACTATACCTTGGTCAAGCCCTATGTAAAGGGCGTGGCCGCAAGTGCTGGGCTCCGGCCTTGGCTGAAGGATGTGTATTTGGCACGGGGGAGCTAGTGCTGCAACCGTGCTTGCCCATCCGGGCATTACGCTTCGCACGTGACCGGAGCGGGACCTTTTGGGGGGTTTGGGCTTTTCGGACAGGCTCTAAAGGGGCCGGCGGAAGGGGCGGAGTTGAGGCGCCGGGGTGGAGCCGGCAGGCGCTGCCCGCTCACCTCCGTCGTTTCCGTCGGGTTCCTTCCAGTTCCGTTGTCCCGGGAGGAGGAACGCATGGGGACATTGTTGCAAGTCAAGGGGCTGAGGACGGAATTCCACACCCAGGATGGCGTCGTCCACGCTGTCAACGGCATCAGCTACGACCTGGCCGAGGGTGAGACGCTGGGCATCGTGGGCGAATCGGGCTGCGGCAAGAGCGTGGGCGTGCTCTCTATCATGCGCCTGATTCCCCAGCCACCCGGCAAGATCGTCGGCGGCGAGGTGCTCTTCGGGGGCCGCGACCTCCTCAAGATCAGCGAGGCCGAGATGCGCCAGGTGCGCGGCAACAAGATCGCCATGGTCTTTCAAGACCCGATGACCTCGCTCAACCCGGTGCTGACCATCAACCAGCAGGTGTCGGAGGCCCTCCAGCTGCACCTGGGCATGGACAAGGCTCAGGCCCGCAAGCGCACCATCGAGCTCCTGGAGATGGTCAACATCCCCCGCGCCGCCGAGCGCATCGACGACTACCCCCACCAGTTCTCGGGCGGCATGCGCCAGCGCGTGATGATCGCCATGGCCCTTTCCTGCAACCCCCAGCTCCTCATCGCCGATGAGCCCACCACCGCCCTCGACGTCACCATCCAAGCCCAGATTACCGACATCGTCAAGCGCCTGCGCCAGGAACTGGGCATGGCCATTATCTGGATCACCCACGACCTGGGCGTGGTCGCCGGCCTGGCCGACCGGGTCATCGTCATGTACGCCGGCTTTATCATCGAAAAGGCCGATGTGAAGGACCTCTACGCCGACCCGCGGCACCCTTACACCCTGGGCCTGCTTCGCTCCATCCCGCGGCTCGATGCCGCGCGCAAGTCGAAGCTTACCCCCATCGAGGGCTTGCCGCCGGACCTGATCCAGATGCCGGCGGGATGCCCGTTCGAGCCGCGCTGCACCTACGCCATCGAGCGCTGCAAACACGAAAACCCGCAGTTGGAGAGTGTGGCCCGCCGGCACGAAGTGGCCTGCTGGGTCGATGTGACGGCAGGGAGGGAGTAGCAACATGCCACAGGAACAGGCACTCGTAGAGGTCAACGACCTGCGCATGTGGTTCCCCATCACCCAGGGGATCATCCTGCAGCGCAAGATCGGCGACATCAAGGCGGTCGATGGCCTCAACTTTACCATCCGTAAAGGCGAGACCCTGGGGTTGGTGGGCGAATCGGGGTGCGGCAAGTCGACGACCGGGCGCGCCATCCTGCAGCTCTACCGGCCCACCGGAGGCCAGGTCAAGTTCGACGGCGTGGAGCTGACCACCCTCAAGGGCGAAGCGCTGCGCAGGATGCGCCGCCGCATGCAGATGATCTTCCAGGACCCCTATGCCTCGCTCAACCCGCGCATGACGGTGGGCGACATCATCGGCGAGCCCCTCGAAGTGCACAATATCCTCAAGGGCAAAGCGCGCCGCGAGAAGGTGCAGGAGCTGCTCGAGGTGGTGGGCCTCAACCCCTACTTTGTGAACCGCTACCCCCACGAGTTCTCGGGCGGCCAGCGCCAGCGCATCGGCGTGGCCCGCGCCCTGGCCGTGCAGCCCGACTTTATCGTGTGCGACGAGCCGATTTCGGCCCTGGATGTTTCGATCCAGGCGCAGATCATCAACCTGTTGGAAGAGCTGCAGAGCAAGTTCGGGCTCACCTACCTCTTCATCGCCCACGACCTGTCGGTGGTGCGCCACATCTCCGACCGCGTGGCCGTGATGTACCTGGGCAAGATTGTGGAGCTCACCACCCGCGACGAGCTCTACAACAACCCGCTCCACCCCTACACCAAGGCGCTGCTCTCGGCAGTGCCCATCCCCGACCCGGTGGTCGAAGAGAAGCGCCAGCGCATCATCCTGCAGGGCGACGTGCCCAGCCCGGCCAATCCGCCGAGCGGCTGCCACTTCCGCACGCGCTGCCCCGTCAAGATGGACATCTGCGCCGAGGAGGAGCCCGCCTGGCGCGACGTGGGCGCCGACCATTGGGTGGCCTGCTACCGGGTCTGAGCCTTCGGCCTTGGAGACAACGAAGAGGGGGTGCAGTGGGCTGCACCCCCTCTTCGTTGTCTCCAAAACCACGGGCCGCTGGGCCGGATGGCCCTCCTGGTCAGCTTGTGCCCTTCATCATCGGGTCGAGCGCGTCGCGCAGTCCGTCGCCGATGAAGGTGAAGCAAAGCATCACGACGGCGATGCAGACAGCCGGCGCAACGAGCAGCCACGTCTGGCTGCGCATGGCGTCTTTGCCCCACAACAGCAACATGCCCCAGCTCGTCTGGAAGACCGCCTTGGGGTCGCTGGCCGGGCGGATGCCCAGCCCCAGAAAGCCCAACGTCGCCTCGGTGAGGATCGCAGCAGGGATGTTGAAGGCAGCGACGACGACAATCGGCGCCAGAGAGTTGGGGAAGATGTGGCGCAGGACGATCCTGGGCCCGCTGGCGCCGATCATGCGCGCCGCCTCGACAAAGTCCCTCCGCTTGAGCGAAAGCACCTGGCCGCGCACCAGCCGCGCCACCCCCACCCAGTTCACGAGGGAGAGCGACACGAAGAGCAGCACCAGGCCATTCATCAGCTGGCCGATCGCGGTATCGCGCAGGGCACTCATCATGATGATGAAAAAGAGCAGGTCAGGGAAGGCGTAGGTGATGTCGGTGATGCGCATCAGGATGGTATCGACCCACCCGCCGACGTAGCCGGCCACCAGACCAACCGTCGTGCCCACCAGGATGATGATGAACATGGGGATAAAGCCCACCACCAGCGACGTGCGCGCCCCCCAAATCACCTCGCTCAAGACGTCGTGGCCCACATTGTCGGTGCCGAGGATGAAGCGCGGGTCGCCCGTGGTCTGAGGCGTGGTGCCTTTGATCCAGGCTGCCGGGCGCAGCGTGTTGCCTGGGATCGGGATATCCAGCGGATTGTACGGTGAAATGACCGGTGCAAAGATGGCCAGCACGGCAAAAAAGCCGATCACGATCATGCCGGCCACCGCCGCCTTGTTGCGCAGCAAACGGCGCCAGGCGTCTTGCCAGAGGCTCGTGGGTTTGCGGCCTCCATACAGCTGGGCCTTGGCCAGCTTGGCGCCCGTTGTTGAGGTGGTGCCCGTCATCGACTCCCCCTAATCCGCCATACGCATGCGTGGGTCAAGCACGCCATATACGATGTCGACCGACATGTTGGCCAGCACGATCAAGAGGGCATAGAAGAGCGTGGTGCCCATGATCATCGAGTAATCGCGCCGCGAAATCGATTCCACGTACAGCCGCCCAATGCCGTTGACCTGGAAGAGGCTCTCGATGATGAAAGACCCCGTCACCAGGTTGGCAAGCGCCGGCCCGAGGACGGTCACCACCGGGATCAGGGCATTCTTGAGCATGTGCCGGCCGACCACCACCCGCTCGGCCAAGCCCTTGGCCCGGGCGGTGCGCGTATAGTCCTGGCGCATGACCTCGAGCATGCTCGAACGGGTGAGGCGGGCCAGATAGGCCGCCGGACCCACCGCCAGCGTCAGGGCGGGCAGGAAGGCGGCGGCCAGGTTGGGCGCGTGGCTATCCTCGAACCAGATGGGCGGCGTCATCACCGGCACCAGGTTGAGCAGGACGGCAAAGATAAGGATCATAAAGATCCCCAGCACAAAGTTGGGGATGCCGTAGGCGGCGGTGGCAAAGAACAGGCTGGTATAGTCGATGATCGTGTTCTGTTTCAGGGCCGCGATGATGCCCAACGACAGCCCCACCGTGACGGCAATCAGCAGGGCCAGGATGCCGATCAGGGCCGTGGTGCCGAAACGGCTGGTCCATATCGGCTCCCCACTCTCTGGGAAGAACATCACTTCCTGCACGTCGCGCCCGCGCAGCCGGTACGACGGGCCCAGGTCGCCGTGCAAGAGGTTCCAGATATAGTTCCAGAACTGGGTATCGAGCAGGGCCTGGGTAAGGCGCAGCGGGTTGGCCCGCTCGGCCCAGGCCGCCTCGAAAGCTTTCGTATTCAGGAAGAGAGGTTTATCGAGCCCATAGCGCCGGTTGAGGACTTCTTGGAACTTGGGGTCCGCCGTGCGCTTGCCCGGGTCGATATCCCACGGGCCGCCAGGGGTGGCATGCATGATGGCAAAGGTGACAAGCGCCACGACGAACAGGGTGGGAATGTTGATCAGAGCACGCCGGATCAGGAATCTGCTCATCGGCCCCCCGCAGATGAAAAGGTTCGCAGGGCAAGGGCTGGCTGGCCCCGCGAGCGGGGTCAGCCAGCCCCCATCGGATACTACTTGGTGGGATAGCCCGGGCCGACCTTCGAGAGGTCGATATCGTACGTCTCGATGGGTCCGAACTGGCCTGGCCAGCCCGCGTCGCTCGTGCTATAGTGCTCCTTCAGGCCGAGGACGTAGGGCTTGATCAGGTACCAGTTCTCGTTGTAGTACAGCATGGCGCCGGGATAGTCGTTCAGGAAGATCTTCTGCGCAGCCTTGTACAGCTCGATGGCCTTGGCCTGGTCGGTCTCGGCGTTGGCTGCCGCCAGAGCCTTGTCGAACTCGGGGTTGCAGTAGCCAATGCGGTTGGCGAACAGGCCATCGCAGGCCATGATGAAGAGCCAGTTCTGCGGGTGCGGATAGTCCTGAACCCAACCCAAGAGGAAGATCTGCGGCGCCGTCTCGACCTTCTTCACCAGCGAGGTAAAGACGGTGGGATCCACCGGGTCGAGGGTCACCGGGCAGCCGAACACCTTGGCAAAGTTGCCGGCGATGTACTGGAAGCGGGCGTGGTTGCGCGACGTGCCCGAGTAGGTGATCTTGAGCTCGCCCAGCTTCTTGCAGTCGACCTTCTTGCCATCGGGCGTGCCATAGCCGGCATCGATGAGCTTCTTGACCGCCCCCTCCGGGTCATAGCCCTTCTGCACCGCCGTCGGGTCATACCCGGGCACTCCTGGCGGCACCCACGACAGGTAGGTCTTCGCAGCGCCCTTGAGGATGTCGTTCACAAAGGTGTCGCGGTCGAAGGCCATGGCAAAGGCCTCGCGGACGTTCTTGTCGGTGAAGGGCGGCTTCT
>Ga0123519_10012999_pt1 | contig 12017 bp, 11 predicted proteins | sample YelNatPaOPRAMG02_FD_87396 | JGI IMG/M metagenome (GOLD analysis project Ga0123519, IMG submission 87396) | Hot spring microbial communities from Yellowstone National Park - Yellowstone National Park OP-RAMG-02 (version 2) | ecosystem: Environmental > Aquatic > Thermal springs > Hot (42-90C) ... | reverse complement strand
TGCCTCAGGACCGATATTTTTATATGGTCAGGGGGCGGGCATGATGCCTACAGCCAGTGCCGTAGTAAGTGATTTGGTGGATATTGCCTGGCAAATTAACAGAGGTATTTCTTGCCTAAGACCGGCCCGAACTTTATCGGAGGGCGGTGGTTCAAAGCTAAATATCCTTCCCATGAAGGACGTTCAGACGAACTATTATTTGCGATTCTCTGCCATTGATCGTCCGGGTGTCCTTTCAAAAATATCCGGCATACTTGGTGCCAAAAACATCAGTATTGCTGCGGTAATCCAGAAAGGGAGACGGAAAAATGGAGCCGTTCCCGTCGTAATTACTACCTATAAAGCAAGAGAGAAGGATTTACAGGAATCTCTCCTGGAAATTGACAAATTAGAGGTAGTACTGGATAAAACGGCATTTCTGCGTATAGAGGACGAAAATCTATGAAATATATAATTATTTTGGGTGACGGAATGGCCGATGAACCAATTCCTGCCCTGAATTACAAAACTCCCCTTGAATACGCCTCAACGCCAAATATGGATTATATAGCCTCTTTAGGCACCTTAGGTCTCATCCATACGATACCAGAGGGTCTACCACCGGGAAGTGATGTAGCTAATCTCTCCGTATTGGGTTACGACCCCAAGGGTTGCTATTCCGGTCGGGGCCCCCTCGAGGCTGCAAGCATGGGTATAAAAATGGAACCGTCAGATGTGGCTTTCCGTTGTAATTTGATTACCTTAAATAGCGATAATAACCCTAAAATGGTCGATTTTACGTCGGGGCACATCGATTCGGAAACGGCTAAAATTCTTATAAAAGAACTAAACTCCAAATTGGGTACCGATGAATTTGCCTTTTTCCCCGGTGTAAGTTACCGTCACATCTTTATCTGGAGAAAAGGGAAAACAGAAATGCATACCCACCCTCCCCATGATATCACAGGAAAGACCATTAAAGAGTTCTTGCCTATCGGTGACGGTGCTGAGGCAATAAAAGGTATCATGGAAAAGGCAAGAGAAATCCTGGCCCATCATCCCATCAATAGGGAGCGAAAGGAGAGGGGACAAAAACCGGCAAACGGTATCTGGCTTTGGGGGCAGGGGAGGGTGCCAAAAATAATTCCTCTTTCAACCATATTTGCTCTGCGTGGGGGAATGATATCCGCCGTTGATTTATTAAAAGGGATTGCCTATTACGCAGGACTCGAAAATCTCCCTGTAAATGGAGCAACGGGTTATATTGATACTAATTATGCAGGCAAAGCTAAAAAGGCTATCGAAGCGTTAAATAAACTGGATTTCGTTTTTCTACATGTGGAAGCACCGGACGAAATGGGACATGAAGGGAATTTGGAGGGAAAGATAAAGGCAATTGAGGATATTGATAAATTTATTGTGGGCCCCATTCTGAATGAAATAGTTGCTAAGCAGGAATTCCGCCTCATGGTTTTAAGCGACCATCCTACCCCTGTCCGAACCATGACGCACACAGCTAATCCGAGTCCCTTTGCCGTTATTTCCTCACTAGACGGGGAAAATATGAAAAAAAGATATACTTTCTGCGAAAAGTCAGCATATGAAAGTGGTATATATATATCTCCGGGATACACTTTACTCGGTCACTTCTTAGGGGACTGGAAGGCCATTGTCAGTAAAGAATGTAAGTAAATTGAGAGTTCTATACGCCGATACCGACGCGATGGGTGTCGTATACCATATGAACTATCTCCGTTGGTTTGAATTTGGTAGGGCAGAACTTCTCAGGCAATTAGGTATTCCCTATGCAGAAATAGAAAAAAAAGGTTACAATTTACCCCTAACTGAAGTCCATTGCTACTATCTTTTTCCTGCAAGATATGATGATTTGGTCACGATTGAAACCCAGATTACCTTTTTAAGAAGGGCAAGTATAAAATTTAATTATGAAATCTGGAATGAAACCCATGAACGCCTATTGGTGGAAGGGGAAACCGTACATGCCTGTATAAACGAACAAGGTAAAATTGTGCGTATACCGTCTTTTATCACCGAAAAAATAATCTTAAAATCCGAAGGGGAGTAGATTATGGCCCGTAAGATAACGAAAAAAGAATTGAAAGAACCTGATTTTCTCCAGAAGGAATTTGCTAAGTTTTTATCCTATGTTGCTCAAAGAAAGAAAGAATTTATTTTCCTGACCATTGTTTTCATAGTTATATTAATTGGTGCTATGGGTTGGTTTGTGTACCATCTAAACTATGAAAAAATGGCCCTAAAATCCCTAAGGGAGGTCGAAAAATATACCGGAAAAACAGATATACCCCAAAGTATAGAAATGTTACGCAACATTGCCCGGCAGTATCCCCACAGCAAAGCGGCCCTTTATGCTTACTACAAATTAGGCAACTTATATCTAACCTCCAATCAATTAGACTTGGCCTTGCGAAGCTTTGAAGAATTCATTAAAAAAACGAAAGACGATAATTATTTTAAAGTATTTGCTTTAAGGAACGTAGGTTACTGTTATGAGTTAAAGAATAACATTAAGTTATCAATACAATACTTTGAAAAATCCCTTAACTTACCCTATGGTAATTTTTTTGCTGGACAAATTTATCGTGATTTAGCCCGTCTCTATGAAAAGGCTAAGGACTACAAAAATGCGATTTTTTATTATCAGAAATCTTTAGAAAAAACGACAGATCCCACCGTGAAATTGATTTTAAAGAGAAAAATAGCCTCGTTATAAAGTCATGTCTGTAATGAAAACTTTTGCCGTCGCAATTATTTTTTTAATTTTTTTAGTTTGCTTTTCCTCTTTAAGTAATGCCCAAGAAAAAACAGAAATAGATGTATTTGGTTTTGCCAATTATCTTAGAGAAGAAGGTGACTATTACCGGGCCATCGGCGAATATAAAAGATACCTCTATCTTTACCCCCAGGGAAGCTTTGTGGAAGAAGCGTATTTCTCCATTGCCGATGCGTACTTTAGGGCGGGAAGATGGGAAGAGGCCATATCGCAAGCTGATTCATTTTTGAAACGTTATCCCGAAAGTAAACGTGCGGTGGAAATGCTGTATCTAAAAGGAAAAGCCGAGAAAAACGCAAAAAAAACAAGCGAAGCAATAGGAACATTCGATAAGATAATTGCTTCCCAAAACAAAGAATATAAAGAAAGAGCTATTTTTCAAAAAGCCTTTATCCTATTAGAAAAGAGGGAATGGGATAAAACACGGGAAGTGCTTAACCAAGTATCTCCCCAAAGCTACCTTCATCCTTCAGCAATAGAACTTTCCTCTAAATTAACACAAATAAATGAACTTCCCCGAAAATCACCTATTACGGCAGGATTTCTTGCGGCAGTGATTCCCGGCTCGGGTCATCTTTATACCGAAAGACCCCGCGACGCAATGGTCTCCTTCCTTTTGAATGCCTCTTTTGTATGGGGAGCCATCGAACTTTACCGACATGAAAATTATATCGCCGGCGGTATTGTGACTTTTTTTGAAATTGGTTGGTATGGTGGAAATATTTATAGCGCCGTAAGCAGTGCCCACAAATATAATAGGGACAGAGAAGAAGAATTTATTAAAGGACTAAAAGAAAGTTTTTCCCTTTCCTTCAGATGGGAAAAGGGAAAAGAATATCTTATATTAAGCGCTTATTTTTGATGAAAGTTAAAGTAATTTTTTTGATTACCTTGATTATCTTCAGTTCTTCTCTGACTTTTGCTGGTAATTCTTTTTTCCCCTGGGATTTTACGATTAATAGCCAGGGAGAAGAAGATTCTTCCTTTAAAAACACGAAGGGTAGGTTCGCCAGTATCCTTGTTCGATTTTTCAGCGAATTCATATCACCTGTGGATGGACCTCGCTGTGTGATGTATCCCACTTGTGCTTCCTATAGTCTTAACGCTTTGGAAAAACACGGATTTTTTTGGGGAACACTTCTTACTATAGATAGACTGATTCATGAAGGTGATGAAATTAGAAAGGCGCCTTCGGTAAAAATAGGAGATCGAATGCGGTACTGGGATCCCGTAGAAAATAACGATTTCTGGTTAATCCTTGACAAAAAAGAGTATTTAAATAATTTTAAATAGTAAAAAACGGGAAGATGGCAGATGGATTATTACAAAATATTAGGGGTGGGCAAAAATGCTACCACCGAAGAGATAAAAAAAGCCTATCGAAAGCTTGCCCTCAAATATCATCCCGATAGGAATCCGGGAAATAAGGAGGCCGAGGAAAAATTCAAACAGATAAACGAAGCCTATGCCGTCTTGAGCGATCCAGAAAAACGTAAACATTACGATAACTTTGGTTCAGAATCCTTCCGGCAACATTTCTCACAAGAGGATATTTTCCGCAACTTCGATTTAGACCAAATTTTGCGTGACCTCTTTGGTGGATTAGGATTTGGTAAACAAACTTCGCGTCGTACCTATACCTTTCGCCAACAAAGGGTGGACCCTTTTGCCGATTTCTTCCGTTCGGAGGCAGATTTCCATCCTATGCCGCAAAAGGGTCAGGATTTGGAGTATAATCTCGCCCTTACCTTAGAAGAATCAGTGCTCGGAACAGAAAAAAAGATCGCCTTAACGAAAGCAAATACCATAGATGAAATTAGCGTAAAAATTCCTCCGGGTATAAATGCAGGGAAAAAACTGCGCTTGGCGGGAAAAGGACTGCCGGGCACGTACGGAGGTCCTCCGGGTGACCTTTATCTCAACATAAGCATTTTACCCCATCCTATATTTGCCCGTGACGGTAATGATATTTATGTCGAGAAGTCTATCACCTTTACTCAGGCGGTTCTCGGTACAACAATCGACGTACCGACTATTGAGGGGTCCATAAAAAGGGTTAAAGTTCCTCCTGGAACTCAAAGTAATACAAAAATCAGGCTAAAAGGGTTTGGCGTGCCAATATTGAAAGGTCAGGAACGGGGCGATCTTTATGTAAAAATTAACGTAACTATTCCCAAAAAGCTTTCAGACTATCAGTTAGAATTGATAAAGAAACTGGCTGCGGAAGGATTATAATGTTAATGTCTGATAATATATCTTATGTAAACTTGTAATTACTATTGATGAATTCTCTTCCGACTACCTCGGCAATTTCCTTCATTAATTTATCGTTTACTCTAACCCTATAATTTTCCCCCAAATTAATAACCGCCTCAAAATCGCTTTTAATTATCCTTAAATAAACCAGAGCATTTCCTTTATTTCTTTGCAATACTTCCTTTAAATTATTAATGTGTTCGAAATTGTGAATACTTTCATCTAAGGAAATGGTCAGAATTTTTTGCTCTTCTTTTTTGTTAAATTCTTTTAAAAGATATAACTCCTGGGCAATGACCTTTATGTTTTCTTCAGAAATATCCAAGAATCCCTTTACCACGAGGGGATCATCATTATGGAGGAGGGGGAAGTATTTTTTATAAGCTTCGGCAAAAAATATAGCAACCACCGTTCCTTTCAAGTCTTCAAAGGTAACGTAAGCGATGACCTCCTTTCTTTTTGTGGTAACTTCCCTGATAGAATTTACAATTCCGGCAAAGGTCACGTTTTCCTTATCCTTCATTTCACCGATTTTCTCACTGTCCGTAAATATGGGTTGGGATAACTGAGAAGCGTATTCAAAAAGTGGATGGCTTGTGATATAAAATCCTAAGGTTTCTTTTTCTTTAGCTAACAATTCTTTCATTTCCCATTCGGGTATCTCCGGTAAATAATCCTCATTATTTAAACCATTTTGAGAAATTAGTTTTGCTTCCGCTTCGAATAGTGTGACTTGTTTTCCGTTTGATATGGTTTTCTTTTTCCTTTGTACGGCATCTATAATTCTCTCAAAAGAGTTAAATAATTGACTTCTGTGATAACCAAAGGTATCGAAAGCTCCGCATTTGATGAGGCTTTCGATTACCCTTTTGTTTACCTTTGACAAGTCGACGCGCTCGCAAAAATCAATAAAACTCAGAAATTTCCCTCCAATTTCTCGAGCGGAAATAATGGCCTCGATAGCGCCCACACCTACATTCTTGACAGCAGCTAAACCAAAGCGAATAGACCCCGAAACAACGCTAAAATCACGGGCAGATTCGTTAATATCGGGAGGTAGCACAGAAATACCCATCTCTTTGCAGGTACTTATATGCTTAATCATTTTATCCCGGTTATCTTTCTCACTGGTAAGGAGTGCCGCCATAAATTCTACGGGATAATGGGCCTTTAAATAAGCTGTCTGATAAGAAATGATGGCGTAAGCGGTGCTATGAGATTTATTAAAACCATATTCGGCAAAGGATTCCATTTGCTCCCAGATGCGGTTAGCTTTCTGCTCGGGAATTTTGTTTCTCTTAGCGCCCTCAAGAAATTTAGGTTTTTCCTTTTCCATCTCCGAGGCCATCTTCTTGCTCATAACTTTTCTTAAATTGTCAGCCTCGGCCATAGTGTAACCACCGATATTTACGGCAATCTGCATTACCTGTTCCTGATAAAGTATAATACCGTATGTCTCTTTCAGAATTTCTTCAAGTTGGGGAACCTCATAAGTTATTTTTGTTTTGCCCTGCTTCCGGGCAATAAATTCCGGTACCATACTCATCGGCCCCGGCCTGTAAAGGGCAATAAGGGCAATTATGTCTTCGATACAATCGGGCTTGAGATTCACCAATATATCTTTCATGCCCGCACTTTCCAATTGGAAGACCCCGTCGGTATCCCCCCTCATTAAAAGTTGGTAAGTAAGTGGATCATCAAGAGGAAGATTATGAATATCAACCTCTTCTCCCCTCCCCTCCTTTACGAATTTAAGAACATTCTTTATTACGGTAAGGGTCTTTAGGCCGAGAAAATCGAACTTGGTTAATCCTACCGCCTGGATATCGTTCATTGTAAATTGGGTAACAACATCTTCTTTCGGGACGCAAAGGGGTACTCTTTCCACCAAAGGTATATCCGAAATGACAACCCCTGCGGCATGGGTGGAAGCGTGGCGATTCAAACCTTCTAAAGCCTGAGAAAATTTAATTAATTTTGCTATTTGGGGATTTTTATCGGCGATTTCTTGCAATCTTGGTTCTCTTCTCATCGCTTCTTCTAAGGTAATATTAAGAACGTTGGGGATCAACTTGGCAATGGCGTCCACTTCTCCATAAGGAATATTTAATGCCCTGCCCACGTCTCTGATAACGGCCCTTGCCTGCATTTTCCCAAATGTTATGATTTGGGCAACATGATCCTTGCCATATTTTTCCGTTACATATTGAATAACTTCATTTCTACCCTCTTGACAAAAATCAATATCGATATCGGGCATACTAATTCGGTCCGGATTGAGAAATCTCTCAAAAAATAAGTGATATTTAATGGGGTCTATATCTGTAATCCCTATGGTATATGCGACAAGACTTCCAGCAGCAGAGCCTCTTCCTGGTCCCACAGGTATACCCTTTCTTTTGGCATAATTAACGAAATCAGCCACTATAAGAAAATAACCAGCGAAACCCATCGATCTTATAATTTCTAATTCCCTGTTAAGTCTATCTTCATAGGCTTTTTCTAATTCAGGAGGATAGTCACTATAACTTTTTTTGATCGTAGGTATGCGCTCCTTTAAGCCCCGGAAGGCAAGATCCCGCAAATAATCATCTAAGGACTGATTGGTGTCGATGATAAATTGGGGAAGATAAATGTTACCAAACTCTAATTGTAAATTACACTCCGATGCAATATAAGCTGTATTATCAATAGATTCTATGCAATATTTAAAGCTATTTCTCATTATATCAGGAGATTTAAAGTAAAATTCATCGCTTCTAAATCTCATCCGGTCTTTGTGGGATATCGTCTTTCCCGTTTGGATACAGAGTAAGACATCATGTATTTCGGCATCCTCTTTTTCTAAATAGTGACAGTCATTGGTAGCCACGAGAGGTATCGATAATTCTTTACTTATCTTAAGGAGGGCGTCGTTCACTAATGATTGTTCTGGGAGGCCGTTTTCCATTAATTCGAGAAAGAAGTTATCGGTGCCAAATATTTCACGGTATTCCTCTGCCGCTTTTATAGCTTCTTTCTTATTGCCTTTCAAAATATGCTCGGCAACTTCACCGTGGAGACAAGCGCTCATTGCCATCAAACCTTCGCTTCGTTGTGATAGAAGTTCTTTGTCCACCCGGGGACGGTAATAAAAACCTTCCAGATAAGCTGCAGTGGTCAATTTCATAAGGTTTTTATAGCCGGAAAGGTCTTTAACCAAAACAAGCAGATGGCGAGACGAGTCTCCCCCGTTAATTGTCGTTTTTTTAAAACGACTATCGGGTGCTACGTATAGTTCACAGCCAATTATGGGTTTTATTCCCTGTTTTATGGCCTCCCGATAAAATTCAATGGCACCAAACATGTTGCCGTGGTCAGTAATAGCCACGGCAGGCATATTGTATTCCTTCACTTTTTGGAATAGTTCCCTGAGACGTATGGTACCATCCAAGAGGCTATACTGGGTATGGACATGCAAATGGATGAATCTTAAATCTTTCATTCAATCCAATAATTAGGAGCTTCTTTGGTAATAATTACATCGTGAACGTGGCTTTCCCGCAAGCCCGCGGGAGATATTTTTACGAATTTTGCTTTCTTATGCAGTTCTGCGATGGTGGCACATCCCACATAACCCATACCAGCACGCAATCCTCCCACCAACTGGTAGATGCTCGCTGCTAACGATCCCCGAAAAGGAACCCTGCCTTCGATACCTTCCGGAACGAGTTTCGCCGAGTGTTCAAACTCATCTTGATTGTATCTATCCGCACTTCCTGCTTTCATTGCCTCTAATGAACCCATTCCCCTATAAACTTTATAACTACGACCCTGATAAAGGATGGTTTCACCAGGACTTTCTTCAGTACCGGCAAAAAGGCTCCCTATCATTACACTGCTCGCCCCTGCTGCCAATGCTTTCACTATGTCACCGGAGTATTTAATTCCACCATCAGCTATGATTGGTATGTCGTATTTTCGCGCCGCTTTATAGGACTCCCGGATTGCTGTCATTTGCGGAATACCGACACCTGCCACTACCCTTGTGGTACAAATAGAGCCCGGACCCACACCAACTTTCACGGCATCAACCCCCGCTTTGATTAGTGCATCGGCACCTTCTTGGGTCGCCACATTACCAGCAATTAATTCGCAATTAGGGAAACAAGCTTTTATATCGCGTACAGCTCTAATCACTGCCTCCGAGTGTCCATGGGAGGTATCAATGACAATAACATCGCAACCTACAGCCAAGAGAGCTTCTACCCGGGCTTCACGATCGGCTATACCAACGGCTGCGCCAACTCTAAGTCTACCTAAGGAATCTTTGCAGGCATTAGGGTATTTTTTTATCTTCTCGATATCTTTAATGGTAATGAGTCCTTTTAAGTTGTAATCGTCATCCACAACCAAGAGTTTCTCAATGCGATGCTTATGGAGGAGTTTTTTAGATTCTTCCAATGTGATATTGGATGTTACAGTGACCAAATTTTCCTTTGTCATCACATTAGCAACAGGTTGATCGAGATTTGTTTCAAACCTCAAATCGCGATTCGTAAGGATACCTACCAGCTTACGGTTCTTGACGACGGGTACACCTGAAATTCTATATTTACTCATCAATTCCATTGCATACCGCACCGTATGCTCAGGTTCCACCGTGATAGGATCGACAATCATACCGCTTTCCGATTTTTTTACTTTATCGACCTCAAGGACCTGTCTTTCGATACTCATGTTTCGGTGGATGATGCCTATCCCTCCTTCTTGCGCCATACAAATTGCCGTACGTGATTCAGTTACAGTATCCATGGCAGCGCTAATGATAGGGATGTTTAATTTGATATTACGCGTAAGATAAGTGCTAGTATCAACCTGCGAAGGTAGAACAGATGAAGCAGCAGGAACGAGCAATAAATCATCAAAGGTAAGCGCTTCTTCTACATGATCATCTAACATTTTATTCACACCTCCCTTTATTACACTTTATGTAGTATTTTTTATTGTTTAAGTTTAGAAAATATCTTCCGTCCTCTCCCATTTCGATGAACTTTGCCAACTGGTAGTAACTCTGACGTCTAAAGCGGGCCGGTAAACCGTCTTTTACGGTACAATAGAGCACGTTATCATCGTTCATTAATAGAGTTGTAGGATCGAGTTTATCTTTACTACCATGGGACATGATGAGGAGTATGGCTTCTTTACCATCATCTACAATTCGTTCTATCGAAGTGACTACATAAGGTGTATCTTCCACCTCGATGTATGCCTGTTCTCCCTGGAAATCAATAAAATATCGACCATGATCATCCCTTTTTATATGTTCTGCAAGAAGAGAAACAATGTCTTTTCTAAACATTTCAGCATCACCGTAAAACCAGTTTCCTTCTTTATCAATTCTGATATTTATTTTTTCCTCGATCATCTTCTCTCCTTGCTATCTAAAATAATTGTTACAGGACCATTATTTACGAGTTTAACCTTCATCATTTCTTGAAATAATCCCTGCGATACCTTCTTTACCCTTTGCTTTGCCTTTTCAACAAAATAGTCATAAAGGGCTTTTGCTTTCTGCGGTTCCTCTGCCTGAGTGAAAGAAGGTCTCCTTCCCTTGCGGCAATCGGCAAGCAAAGTAAATTGAGATACAATCAATAATTCCCCTGAAACTTCAATAAGAGAACGATTCATTTTCCCCACATCATCTTCAAAAATTCTCAAATTAATGGTTTTTTCCAAAAGATAATCACAGTCCTCCCTTTTATCTCCTTTTTCAATACCTAAAAATATTAATAATCCCTGCTTGATAGCAGAGATAATTTCTTTTCCCACGCGAACTTCCGCTTCATCCGTTCTTTGAATTACAGCCTTCATTAAAATAAGCTCCTCTTGGCGTGATGCTAACAATTTAACGTATCTACTTCAAGTATTTTTCTGGCAAAATTATTTGTCCAAACTTAAAATTTCCTATAAAGTAAAATTTATATTGATTTCCAATAAAGGGGGTTAAATTATGAAAACTGCGAAAGGTGTTATTACAATTCTATCGGATAATAGTGTACCGGGGCATAGTGATACCATAGCAGAGCATGGTTTCGCTGCTTTAGTAGAAACAGAAGAAGGCTCTTTCCTTTTTGATACAGGGAAGGGAAAAACAATTATCTATAATGCTTCTATATTAAAAAAGGACCTTAGAAAAATTAACAAAATCGTTTTGAGTCACGGTCACAATGACCATACGGGAGGGCTGCCCGATGTACTTCTCTCCACAGGGAAAAGGGATGTCTTCGCTCATCCATCAGTTTTTGCCGAAAGATACCGTTACAAAGAAACGGGCAAGGAATATGCTGGAATACCCTACCATAGGGCTTTCTTAGAAAAATTAGGGGCAAGGTTTAATTTTAATCGAGAATTTATAGAAATTGAAAAGGGTGTTTACCTTACGGGGGAAGTACCCCGGAAAACCTCCTTCGAAAGGGGAGATATGGATAATCGCTACTTAATAGAAGGTGGAAAAGAAATACCCGATTTAATTTTAGATGACCAGTCTTTAATTCTGAATGCAACACGAGGTATCGTTATATTAGCCGGGTGTGCCCATTCAGGAATAATAAACATCCTTAACTATACTATCGGAATTACAGGGAAAGATACTATTTTTGCCATAGTTGGTGGGACTCACATAGGATTTTCAGGGGAAGAACAACGTGAGGAAACAATAAAAACCTTAAAATCGTTTAATTTTCGCCATATAATTCCTTCCCACTGTACAGGTCAAGAAACTGTTATTCGACTTTGGGAAGAATTTCCACGCCAATGCCAATTTTCTTATGTGGGGACAACCTTTGAATTTTAATAAAAATTCATGGAGGCGGCACCCGGATTTGAACCGGGGTATAACGGTTTTGCAGACCGCTGCCTTACCACTTGGCTATGCCGCCGATACTTTTAATGGAGCGGGCGAACGGATTTGAACCGTCGACGTCCACCT
>Ga0123519_10012994_pt1 | contig 12020 bp, 8 predicted proteins | sample YelNatPaOPRAMG02_FD_87396 | JGI IMG/M metagenome (GOLD analysis project Ga0123519, IMG submission 87396) | Hot spring microbial communities from Yellowstone National Park - Yellowstone National Park OP-RAMG-02 (version 2) | ecosystem: Environmental > Aquatic > Thermal springs > Hot (42-90C) ... | reverse complement strand
GACGTGGACCGCATGATGGCTTTCGTGATGGAAAAGTGGGGTGGCGTTGATATATTGATCAACAATGCCGGTATCGCCTACACAGAGCCATTCTTGGAGATCACTGAGGAGCGCTGGGACGAGGTCATCAACATCAACCTCAAAGGGCAATTCCTGGTTGGCCAGGCAGTAGCGCGTGAGATGGCCAAGGCCAGATCGGGGGTCATCGTCAACATGGGAGCGACCAACGGGCTGGTTGGCGAGCTGGGTTATGCCCATTACAATGCCAGCAAAGGCGGCATCACCCTGTTGACCAAGTCCATGGCGCTGGACTTGGCGCCTTACGGCATCCGGGTCAACTGTGTCGCGCCCGGCTACATCGTCACGCCACTTTCCTCAGGCATGGATTCTGACGAGTTTGTAAAAGAATATATTGAAAAGTACATTCCTCTGGGGCGTACAGGCAACCCGGAGGAGGTGGCGGCAGTCTATGCCTTCCTCGCGAGTGACGACGCTTCCTTTATCACCGGGGAGGTGATTGTGGTGGACGGTGGACAGCTTGCCTTTTAGCGCATCGCGCTCCCCGGTGGACGCAAACCATCATCTTATCCGGCCAGCTTTGGCGTGGGTGGGAGGCTTATGACCGAGCTAGCGAGCGATTCGAGAGAGGGGCTACAACAGATTGCCCCTGGCGTCTACGTTCACACAGGTTATGAGGGTGCGAATGTAGGCTGCATTCTCACCGATGTAGGCGCCATCGTCGTGGACACTCCACTGATCCCAGAGGAGGGAAAGGTGTGGGCTGCCGAAGTCCTGCGTCTGGCCAAGCGGGTGCTCTATGTGTTCAATACCGATCACCACCGCGCCCATATTATGGGCAACCAGTACTTCGACGCGCCGGTGATCGCCCATGAGCTGGCCTGGAAAGAGATGTCCAGCTATCGAGATGCCTTCATTGAACGCACCAAGAATCTTTTCAAGCGCCAGCTGGAGATCGCCGCACAGTTTGACGAAGTGGTCATCAAGAAGCCCGAGATCACCTTCACCGGGCGTCTCACCATCAAAAAGGGTGGGCGCGAGGTACATTTTATCTATCTGGGTGGTCACACACCTGCGACATGCGGGGTCTGGTTGCCCAAAGAAAAGATTCTCTTCACCGGCGACGTTGTGGTGGTGGGAGAACATCCTTCCCTGGGACAGAGCAACAGCAAGGAGTGGCTGGACACGTTGGCGCGGTTGCGTCGGATGTCGCTGAACGCCATTGTGCCGGGCCATGGCCCCCTGTGCGACGTCGAGGCGACGCAGCATATCTCGGAGTACATCCGCTTGATGCGCATGAAGGTGCGCAACCAGATCAAAGCGGGGCGCAGCAAGTCCGAAGCGACCACAGTGGTCGGCCAGATGATTGATTACTTCCCGTACCGCCCCGGGGACAGGTCCTTTGTCGAAAAGCGCATCCGGGCAGGTGTCAACCGAATCTATGATGAGATAAAGGCGACCTATGAGGAAGAAAAGGGGAGCGGCGGTGAAGAGGATGCCCTGCCATAAGGAGCTATGGTGAGACCATGCGGCCATACCTGGACCTACTCCGCCATGTCCTCGCGTGCGGAAAGCGCAAGGCAGACCGCACGGGAGTGGGCACGTTGAGCATCTTCGGCGCGCAGCTGCGCTTCGACCTGGCGGCCGGTTTTCCCCTGGTGACCACCAAGCAGATGTTCTGGCGGGGCATCGTCTATGAGTTGTTGTGGTTTCTGCGCGGAGACACGAACATTCACTGGCTGAATGAGCACGGCGTGCACATCTGGGATGAATGGGCGGATCCGGACGGCAATCTGGGCCCGGTGTACGGCTATCAATGGCGCGCATGGCCGACGCCCGATGGACGGCACATTGACCAGGTCAGCTGGGTGGTCGAGGAGATCAAGCGCAATCCGGATTCGCGCCGCCTGATGGTCAGCGCCTGGAACGTGGCCGACCTGGAGCGCATGGCGTTGCAGCCATGCCACGTGTTGTTCCAATTCTATGTGGCCGAGGGTCGCCTCTCGTGTCAGCTGTATCAGCGCAGCGCGGATTTGTTCCTGGGGGTGCCCTTCAACATCGCCTCCTATGCCCTGTTGACGCTGATGGTGGCACGCGTGACCGGCCTGCAACCGGGTGAGTTCATCCATGTCCTGGGGGATGCCCACATCTATCTGAACCACCTGGAGCAAGTGCAGCTCCAACTGAGCCGCACACCCTATCCCTTGCCACATGTGGAACTAAATCCCGCCGTGTCTTCCCTTTTTGATTTCCAATACGAAGACATTCAGCTATTGGACTATCGCTGCCATCCTCCCATCAAGGCACCAGTTGCGGTCTAATCCATTTGCGAGAGCTGCACCCCGGCTATCCCATCAATTCCAGCGCCAGCCGCCGCTTGAGAGCGCCCAAGCGGGTTGCGGCACGCTGCTCCAGGCTGACGCCGAAGATCTCGATCACACTGTCAAGGCTGTAACCGACCAGGAACATGCTGAAGGGGGTCACTTTGTCCGCACCGGTGGTGAACGCCAGCGCAAAGAAGCCCATCAGAGCCATCAGCAGCTTGAACAGGATGTAGCCAAATCGCGCGTTGATCCACAGCAGGGCATCCTCCAGTGCGATGATGGGCGGGCGTCCGCCTTGCAGCTGCACCTGTTTGGTGGTGCTGATACCGATGTGGACGAGAACCCCGATCAACACCGCAGCCCAACCCACCAGCAGTGTGCCAAGGCGCGTCGGCTGTAAGGGCCAATCCGACAGTGGCAGGTGACACGCTGCCACAATCAAGCCGGAAGCTGCCACAAAGGCCAGCGCCACACCGAGCGCGGTGAGATAGCGATGCATCGGGTTGTGGGAATAGCGGTAGATCAACCCCATCTCGACGTTCACCAGCCCTCCTGTAAGCACTCGGGGTGCCCAGGCCAGATAGTTGAGCACCTTGACGCGCTCCTCAAAGTCGGGCAGCTCGTCCGCAAAGACATCGTGAAACGGGATGTAATAGCCTGGACGCGCCAACATGAGCCATTCGTTGACGCGCTCCGGGATGGTGATCAGGCCAACCTGAAACACAATCTTGCGGCATAGCGCTTCCAACACACCCAGCTGACGCAAATATTCTTGCACGCTGAGCGCGGCGTAGGGGTCGTGTACCAAGGGGAGGGCTTCGACCTGTGCCCAGAGGCTGATTACACGGCGCACCGGTTCGGCGCCAGGGATCGCGTGCAACAGGTTGTTGACCTCATCCCGGATGCGTTCGATGGCGCCAGCAAGTTCGGTGGGAGTGATGTCGCCGTTACGCGCACCGGAGATGATGGTGCGCAAATCCTGCACGCGGTCACGTGCCTCACGCAGACGTTGATTGCGCTCGCCCCATTCCCCTTGTTCCTCGCCCTGTGGACCGCCTGGTGGTGCCATCTGCGTGTTGATAGAAGATCTGGTACCGGGTCGCTGGGGTGCGCTTGTCTCGGTTGGGGATGTCGTACTGGTTATCATCGCTGCCCTATCCTCTCTGTGCACAAGCTCAAGCTGGTCTCTTGGGTGCGGAGGTAGCCATCTCGAACCGACCAGGACAGAACATCCAAAGCACTTGACGTAATATCATATACCAGGCAGTGTGTGGGTGCAAATTGGTGAAACCGAGCGTAACCACAAGAAGAAGCCCGACTGACCACAGCCGGGCAAGGCAGAGTGGAGCACGTTTTCCAACACCCTCTCCCTTTCAACGTTTGTGCAAACCCAGGCAGCGGGTTATAATGGCGGTACAGCCAAGCTTCCACCCGAGGAGATTAGAGCAGCCATGTATCGTCTCAGTGACCACGTTTGCGGCATCCAGGAATCAGCCACGATGGCTATCAGCGCTCGCGCCGCCGCTATGAAGCGCGCTGGCAAAGATGTCATCGCGATGGCAGCCGGAGAACCTGACTTTGCCACACCTGCACATATCGCGGCAGCCGCTAAGGAAGCCATCGACGCCGGGTTCACCCGTTATACCCCCACCGCCGGCACTCCCGAGCTGCGCGCCGCATGGGCGCAGCACATCGGCCAGCAACGCGGCGTAACTTACCGGCCGGATCAGATCATCATCACCGCCGGCGGCAAGCAAGCGGTCTGGAACATCATCTACGCCCTGGTCAATCCCGGTGATGAGGTGATTATTCCGGCGCCTTACTGGGTGAGCTATCCGGAGCAGGTGCGTTCTGTGGGAGGTGTGCCGGTCATCATCGAGACAACCCCGGAGCAGGATTTTAAGGTGATCCCGGATATGCTGCGCCGTGCCATCACCGAGCGCACGCGCCTCTTCATCCTCAACTCACCTTCCAACCCCACCGGCGCGGTATATACACGTGACGAGCTGATGGGGCTGGCCGAGGTGCTGGTGGAGAAGCAACTGCCCGTTTTGTCTGATGAGGTCTACGATGCATTGGTCTATGATGTTCCTTTCACCAGCATCGCATCGCTGGGCGAAGAAATCTATCGGCTGACCATCATCGTGGCAGCCATGTCCAAGACCTATGCTATGACCGGCTGGCGCATCGGCTGTGCCGTCGGGCCGGCTGAGATCATCGCAGCCACCGCGCGCATTCAGAGCCACTCCACCAGCAATCCCAACTCGGTGGCACAATATGCCTCCTTGATCGCATTGCAGAGCGACCAGAGCACGGTGGAGGCGATGCGTCAGGAATTTGATCGCCGCCGCCGCTACATGGTCGAACGCCTGCAGGCAATGCCGTTTATTACCTGCACGCGGCCGCAAGGTGCTTTCTACGTGTTCCCACGCATCGCGGAGACCTTTGGACGCACCTATCACGGCGAGAGAATTGAGGGTTCGATGAGCTTTTGTCGCCTGCTGCTGGAGCATGAGAAAGTGGCGGCTGTGCCCGGATGCGAGTTCGGCGCGGATGCGTATATGCGCCTCTCGTATGCTACCAGTATGGAGAACATCAAAAAGGCACTGGACCGCATCGAACGTTTCCTAAATCAGCTCGATTGAACGAACGCGATGGCTTCCAGACATTCCGACCTGGTGATCCGCAACGGATTGCTGGTCACTGCAAGTGAAACGTTTCGTTCCGATCTGCTCATCCGGGCAGGCAAGATTAGCGCGATCGGCCAGGGAATCAACGCGGATGGTGCGGTTGAGATCGACGCGCGCGGTCTGCTGGTCATGCCAGGTGGCATCGACTCCCACGTTCATTTACAGTATCCTCAAGGGCGCTATCGCGTCGTCTCCAGCGACGATTGGTTGACCGGCACGGTGGCAGCCGCCCATGGTGGCACTACCACCATCATTGACTTTGTGGAAGCTCCGCCCGGTCAAACGTGGATGCAAGCTTGGGAAGCACGCCTGGCCGAGGCAACTCCACAGGCGGTGATTGATTATGGCTTCCATATGGCCTTTAACCGGGTGGATAACCGCAGTCTGCATGAGGTGGCACATGTCATCGAGGCAGGCATCTCCAGTTTCAAGATTTACATGGCCTACGAGGGCATCCGGCTCGAGGACGAGGGCATCTTGCGCGCACTGGAGCAGCTCAAGGCACATGGCGGGTTGCCGCTGGTACATGCCGAGAATCACGCGTTGATCCGCTATCTGACACGCGTGCACCACGCTGCCGGTCACACAGAAGTGCGCTGGCATCCGCATGCACATCCGGCAGCCGGCGAGGCGGAGGCCACCTATCGCCTGTTGACCCTAGCCGCTCAGCTGGACATTCCCGTGCACATTGCCCACGTCAGCGCGGCACAGGTTGTTGAGGTGCTGCGCGAATTCCGGGCGCGCGGTCAACAGGTCAGCGGCGAGGTGTGTCCTCAGCACCTGTTGCTCACCGGGGCGCTGTACGACCAGCCGGACGAGCTGGCAACGCGCTACGTGATGGCGCCGCCGTTGCGCAGCGCAGCCGACAACGCGGCCCTGTGGCAAGCGCTCCAGGAAGGCCTGCTCGACTGCGTTGTGACCGACCATTGCCCCTTCACTCTGACACAGAAGCGGGGAATGCGGCGAACACCCGAGTTTCGGCGGCTGCCCGACGGCAGCGTACAGGCTATGGGGCCCGAGTCGCCATGGGCGGAGCGCACGCCCTCCTTCGATCAAGTGCCCGGCGGCGCACCGGGCATCGAGACGCGCCTGCCCCTGCTGTACCATTTCGGGGTGCGTACAGGGCGCCTGTCGCTCCCTCAGTTCGTGGAGCGCACCAGCACAGCTCCGGCGCGTCTGTTCGGTCTCCATCCGCGCAAGGGTTCGTTGATGCCCGGCGCCGATGCGGATCTGGTGCTGTTCGATCCGGAACGTTCGGTCACATTGTCGGCGACGACGTTGCATCAGAATTGCGACTATACCCCCTTTGAGGGCTGGACGGTGACCGGCTGGCCTCGTATGGTGCTGAGCCGCGGTGAAATCATCGTGCGCGATGGTCAATTTGTCGGTCGTCCCGGGAGGGGAGAGTATCTCAAGCGGGCGCCATATGCGTTTGCGGCGCGTTGCTGACCACATGGGCGATGGATTCCCACACAGGCACAAAGGAGGGCCATCGCATGGAGCTGGCAGAGTTTATCAAAGTGGCACGTGGTGACACACCTGCCGATCTGGTGCTCAAAAACGCACGTGTGGTGAATGTGTTTACCGGCCAGATTCAGGAAACGCACATTGCCATTCTGGAGACGCGCATTGTGGGGCTGGGAGACTATCATGGCCGCGAGGAGATTGATCTCGGCAGGCGCTATGTGTGTCCTGGGTTCATTGATGCCCACGTCCACATTGAAAGCGCTATGGTGCCCCCCAACGAGTATGCACGCATGGTGGTGCCGCATGGAACCACAACCGTGGTGGCCGATCCTCACGAGATCGCCAATGTGCTGGGGTTGGAGGGTATCCGGTACATGCTAGATATGGCCAAGTACAACCCACTGAGCGTGTATATTATGGCGCCCTCATGTGTGCCTTCCACCGACAAAGAGACCACCGGTGCCGCTCTCTACTGGTACGACCTGCAAACGCTGTTGCACGAGGAGTATGTGTTGGGGTTGGGCGAGATGATGAACTACCACGGCGTGATCAACGGTCAGCCGGAAGTGCTCGACCGCCTGCGCGCCTTTCAGGGTCGCATCAAGGACGGCCATGCCCCGGGGTTGCAGGGCAAAGGGCTGATGGCCTACGCCGCCGCGAACATCGGCTCGGACCATGAGTGCATCACACCTGAAGAAGCTTTGCGCAAATTGGAGCTGGGCATGTTCATCTTCTTGCGCGAAGCCACCACGGCGCGCAACCTGCGCGATCTGCTCCCCATCGTCAACGAGCACACCAGCCGGCGCCTGTGCTTCTGCTCGGACGACAGGGTACCCGCTGATCTCATGGACGAAGGGCACATCGACCATATGATTCGGGTAGCCATCGATGGCGGAGTGGACCCGGTCACGGCGATCCGCATAGCCACGCTGAACCCCAGCGAGTACTTTCAGCTGCACGACCGCGGTGCGGTGGCGCCCGCCCGCCGCGCCGATTTGGTGGTCTTTTCCGATCTGAAGGCGCCGCATGCCGAGATGGTTTTCCGGAACGGCAAATTGGTAGCGCGGGATGGTCAGGTGATCCCGTGGGTACGCCCCAAGCCACGCCCCGTGTTGCGCAGCTCGATCAATATCAATTGGGCCAAGACCAACCTGCGTGTGCCCGCTGACGGACGACATGTGCGCGTGTTGGGCGTCATTCCGGGGCAGATTGTCACCGAGCACCTCATCGAGGAAATGCCCAATCACGACGGTGAGATCATCTCCGACGTGGAGCGTGATATCTTGAAGCTGGCGGTGATCGAACGGCACCTCGCGACCGGCCGGGTTGGGCTGGGCTTTGTCAAGGGACTGGGACTGCGCGAAGGAGCGGTGGCCAGCAGTGTGGCCCACGACCATCACAACATCGTTGTGACAGGTGTGGACGATGTCAGCATGATGACCGCCATTCAGGCAACCGTTGCTACCCAGGGAGGGCTCACCGTTGCTTCCGGCAACACCGTGTTGGCACAGCTGCCCTTGCCGATCGCCGGATTGATGAGCGATCAACCTTTTGAGACGGTGCGTCGCCAGATGGACGAGGTGACCGATGCGGCACGCAAGCTCGGCTGCCGTCTGCACGATCCGTTTATGACGCTCAGCTTTCTGGCATTGCCCGTCATCCCGGCGCTCAAGTTGACCGACCATGGTTTAGTGGACGTGGAACGCAACGAGGTGGTATCCTTATTTGAGGGATAGTGAGCTGATTAGCACAATTCCCCCAGTTTGACGTTTGGGTTCCGTAAGGAAGAAGTGACAAACACAATGCAACGGTGTTGTGTATCTATGGAAAGGGGGTGATCGCCCGGTCCAGGTCAGGAGCAAAGGAGTACGGTAGTTCAGATTTCGCATCCACAGATCAATCTGTAGAAAGCAGAAAGGGGGCACGAAAGGATGAACACCAGACGCATCTCAATGGTTCTGGCGCTATTGGTGATCTTCAGCATGATAGGTGCTTTGGTCGCGTTGCCCGAGAGGGCCCAGGCACAAGAGAAGCTCAAGATCGCCTTTGTGTATGTGGCGCCCATTGGCGATTTGGGCTGGACATGGGCGCACGACCAGGGACGTCTGTATGTCGAGAAGGAACTGGGCGACAAAGTTGAGACCGCCTATATCGAGAATGTGCCAGAAGGTCCGGAGGCGGAGCGCGTCATCCGTGACTTTGCGCGCAAGGGCTACAAGCTGATCTTCACCACCTCTTTTGGCTTTATGGATCCAACCATTGCTGTAGCTCAGGAATTCCCGGACACGTGGTTCGTGCACATCTCCGGCTATAAGACAGCGCCGAACGTCTCCACCGTCTTTGGGCGTATGGAACAGGCGCGTTATCTATCCGGTCTGGTTGCCGGTGCAGTGACCAAGAGCAACATTGTTGGCTATGTCGCTGCCTTCCCTATTCCTGAGGTGATTCGCGGCATTAACGCCTTCACCCTGGGTGTGCGTGAGGTCAACCCCAAGGCAGAGGTGCGCGTTGTGTGGACCAACACGTGGTTCGGCCCGCAGCAGGAGAAGGAAGCGGCTGAGGCACTGTTAGCGGAAGGCGCCGACGTCATTGCCCAGCACCAGGACACCACCGAGCCACAGAAAGCGGCTGCCGAGGCGGGCAAGGTCTCCATCGGCTATGACTCCGACATGTCCAAGTTCGTCGGGGATACCGTGCTAACCAGCCCCATCTGGAACTGGGGGCCCAAGTATGTCCAGATCGCCAAGGCAGTTCTGGAAGGCACCTATCACAGCGAGTCCTACTATGGCGGTATGGAGGATGGTATCGTGGACCTGGCACCCCTCTCGCCGCTGGTGCCGGAGCCCGTCAAGAAGCTGGTTGAAGAGCGCAAGGAGCTCATCAAGAGCGGCAAATGGGATGTCTTCTGCGGTCCTATCAAGGGCGCCAACGGCAAGCTCATCGTTTCGGAGGACAAGTGCCTGACCGACGCCGAAGTGCTGAACATGGACTATTGGGTTGAGGGAGTCAAGGGTGAAGCACCTAAGGAAGCACCCGAGGGATTAGGTGCGCCGTCTGAGAAGGCGAAGAACAGGCCGGCACCGGTGACGCTGCCATCTGCCGAGAAGAAGATCCGCGCGGCGTGGGTCTATGTGGGGCCGGTGGGGGATATGGGCTGGAGCTATGCCCACGATCAGGGGCGCCAGATGGTTGCTAAAGAGCTCCCCTACCTGGAGACAGCCTACAGCGAGGCGGTGAGCGAGGGAGCTGATGCCGAGCGGATCATCCGTGACTACGCCCAAAAAGGCTATGATATCATCTTTGCCACCTCGTTCGGCTACATGGACTCGGTGATCGCTGTGGCGCAAGAGTTCCCGAATGTGCGCTTCGAGCACTGCACCGGCTATAAGACGGCTGAGAACGTTGCCACATATGATGGCCGTGGCTATGAACCATGGTATCTGGCGGGGATGACCGCCGGCCGCATGACCAAGAAGAACATTCTGGGATATGTGGCGCCCTATCCCATCCCAGAAGTGGTGCGCAACCTCAATTCCTTCACCCGTGGGGCGCGGGCAGTCAATCCGCAGGTTGAGGTGCGGCCGGTGTGGATCTTCAACTGGTTCGACCCGGTCAAGGAGCGCGAAGCGGCACAGGCGTTGCTGGATGCCGGCGCTGACGTGATCGCGCGCGAGAGCGACTCGCCCGAACCGGACAAAACAGCTCAGGAAGCTGGTGTCTACGCGGTGGGCTACAACACCATCAAGCCGGATATCGCGCCCAAGGCCGTGCTCACCGGTCCGATCTGGAACTGGGGTGTCTACTACAAGAAGACCATCGAGGATCTATATAACGGCACCTGGAAGACTCACTCCTACTGGGGGCATATGGCAGATGGCATCCTCGACCTGGCACCCTTCGGCGCGATGGTGCCCCAAGAGGTTCAGGATGAGGTGAATGCTGCCAAGGCCAAGATCATCAGCGGTGAGCTGCATCCCTTTGCGGGGCCCATTAAGGACAACAAAGGGGTAGAGCGCGTTAAGGCGGGTGAAACCATGACCGACGAGCAGTTGCTTTCATTTGACTGGCTCGTCGAGGGCGTCGTGGGTGAGATTCCCAAGTGACGGCACTGACCTGTTGAGAGCTCTGGATTCCTCCTCTCCCACCACGGTGGGAGAGGAGGAGATAAGGGGTGGTTTTGTGCCCCTCGGAAGTTATGCTATGACGATTCGATCACTCTGGTTGTGACAAGGGGGATGAACGAGCATAATGGCGCTGGAGAAGAGTAATCTATACCGTATGCCATGGTCTATGAATGATAATGCCATCGCATGGCTGGAAATCACTGACATCTGCAATTTGCGTTGTGAGGGGTGCTATCGTCAGCATCTTTCCGGTCACAAGCCGCTCGAAGAAATCAAGGAGGAGATCCGCTTCTTCAAGCGTTGGCGCAACCCGGATAACGTTTCTATCGCCGGTGGCGAACCGTTGTTGCACCCCAATATCGTCGACATTGTGGCTTTTATCGCTGAAAATCGCATGAAGCCGATCATTCTGACCAATGCCATTAAGCTGCCTGAGATGCTCAAGGAATTGAAAAAGGCAGGGTTGGCCGGTTTCACCATCCACATTGACAGTCATCAGGGCCGCCCCGGATGGCAAGGGAAGAACGAGAAAGATCTGAATGCGTTGCGTCAGGAGTATGCCGACCTGGTTGCCGCCGAAGGGGGTATGCTGGTGGTCTTCAACTCCACCGTGTATCCGTCCACTTTCCACGAGATCCCCGATGTGGTGCGTTGGGCGCAGGCGAACATCGATCGCGTCAACGGATTGGTTTTCATCACCTATCGTACGGCGATCACCGATTCGATGGTGGCGTACGACCCGACAAAGCGTGAGGTGGATCTGAGCAAGCTCAGCTATGCCACCAATCATTTTGATGAGGAGTTTGTCACCTCACCTGAAGTGTATCAAATCATCAAGGACAACTTCCCTGAGTATGAGGCAGCCTGCTATCTGGGGGGCACGGTGCGGCATGATTCGTTCAAATGGCTGGCGGGCGCCCTGATCGGCTCGCGGCGACGCATATTTGGCTCGGTGGGCAAGCAGACCATGGAGGTCGCTCAGGTGGGTCACCATCTCTTTGTAGGTACCTATCTGGCCTACCTCTCTTGTTCGCGGATTGGTCCTTATATCTTTTTGTTAGGTTTTTGGGATCCCAATGTGCGGCAGGCTTGGCAGCGCTGGATCGGTGATGTGCTACGCAATCCTCTACGCCTGTTCGAGCCGCTATATGTGCAAAGCATCGGCATCATTCAGGCGCCTGACGTGCAGCCCAACGGTATGGCCGATATGTGCGACAGCTGCCCGGATATGACGGTTTACAACGGCATGCTGATCAACTCCTGCCGGATGGATGAGTATCGCCTCTTCGGCGGTTTGCTGACGGTGCGCGAGGTGGAGGAACGAGCCAGGGAACGGACGGAACGCCTGAAGCAAGAGTGATTTTCGGAGAAAGGGTGCGTCGTGGCGCGATCTGGAT
>Ga0123519_10012991_pt1 | contig 12023 bp, 22 predicted proteins | sample YelNatPaOPRAMG02_FD_87396 | JGI IMG/M metagenome (GOLD analysis project Ga0123519, IMG submission 87396) | Hot spring microbial communities from Yellowstone National Park - Yellowstone National Park OP-RAMG-02 (version 2) | ecosystem: Environmental > Aquatic > Thermal springs > Hot (42-90C) ... | reverse complement strand
GGGCTTGCGCTTTGCCATCCGCGAGGGCGGTCGCACTGTCGGCGCCGGCGTCATCACCAAGATCCTAGAGTGATCAAAGCTGAGAATGCCGCAGAATAAGCGAGTAACCAAGCAATAAGGGTAAACTATGCCAAGACAGCGCATCAGAATCCGCCTGAAAGCGTATGACCACCGAATACTGGATCAATCGGCGCAGCAGATCGTGGAGACCGCGGAGCGTATTGGCGCTAAGGTAGCAGGGCCGGTCCCTCTGCCGACTCGCATTGAACGCTACACCGTCATTCGCTCGCCGCACATCGACAAGGACTCGCGTGAGCAGTTCGAGATTCGCACGCACAAACGCCTGATCGATATTCTCGATCCAACCCCCAAGACCGTCAACGCTCTGATGGGGCTGAACCTGCCAGCAGGCGTCGACATCGAGATCAAGCTGTAAGCGCGACCAGGCGGTGGGCAGCGAGTAATTCTTGACTGCAAGGAGGAACGTAGGGTCAGAGTGTGACCGGCTGGAACCCTCTGGCCTCTGAGCAATATGATCGAAGGAATCATAGGCCGCAAGGTTGGCAGTACTCAAGTGTTTCGACCGGACGGGACGGTCGTCCCCGTAACGGTCATCCAGGCCGGTCCCTGCTACGTCACTCAGGTGCGGACCAAGGAGAAGGAAGGCTACGAAGCGGTTCAGATCGGCTTCGAAGAGAGCAAGAGGCTGAACAAAGCCGAACGCGGACATCTCAAGAACCTTCCGCCTCTCAAGTACCTGCGCGAAGTGCAAGCCACGGACCTGAGCGAGGTACAAGTCGGGCAGAAGATAGAGGCCGATATCTTCCAGCCTGGGGACCTGGTGGACGTAATCGGAGTATCGAGGGGGCGCGGCTTCGCCGGTGTCGTCCGTCGGCACGGCTTTCGGGGCGGCCCCCGCACCCACGGCCAGTCGGATCGCCTGCGCGCGCCAGGCTCGATCGGATCTACCACCACACCGGGCCGCATATTGAAAGGCACGCGCATGGCCGGCCATATGGGCAACCGGCGTGTCACTGTGCAAAACCTGCAGGTCGTGGAAGTGGACCCGGAGCGCCATCTGCTCTTGGTGCGGGGGGCTGTTCCCGGAGCCCGTAACGGCCTGCTGATGATTCGTCGAGCAAGAAAGGGCACTCTCTAGCTTCCATCGTGCTTGGCTAGCACGGCTGCACAGAAAAACCGTCGGGCCAGGAGCCGCAGCACCGCTGCGCCCGAGGGCCCCCGAACGCTGCTCACGTGGCCAGGGCAGTTGCTTAGTCCAACAGCCATTGGCTGACCTCACCAGTCTTGCGGACAGCGTTCTTCTCTGAAATGGACGCCTCGATAGACTCGTAAGTGGTGGGTCCCTCCCCACCGAGTGGAGGTAAACCTCCGTTATGGGGCGGCCGAAGTTTCCAATCTGGTTCTGAGAGAGCAACACAGACGTCTGCCAACGGGCGATCGGGTGGAACAATTGGGCCCGTACCGGCTACAAGCGGGCGGCCAAGCAAGGTTGACATTCGCCAGTTAGGTAGTGTAGAATTCAGGCTTGTGGCTGGAGAATACTGGCCTCAGTGCAGGAGATTACCGTGGAGGTATCAATCTACAACACGGCCGGGGAGGTCGTAGGCACAATTACGCTGCGTGACGACGTTTTCGGAGTGGCGCCGAGCGAGGCGCTCATCCATCAGGCAATGGTGCGCCAGCTAGCCAATGCTCGGGCAGGCACGGCCGCCACGAAGACGCGCGGCATGGTGGAGGGCGGAGGGCGCAAGCCGTATCGCCAGAAGGGCACCGGTCGGGCTCGGCAAGGTAGCATCAGAGCACCGCACTTCCGGGGCGGAGGAATTGTTTTCGGGCCTCAACCCCGTTCCTACGTGCAAGCAATGCCCAAGAAAGCGCGGCGACTAGCCCTCAAGGGTGTGCTTTCAGCTCACGTGGCCGATAACGAACTGCGTGTCGTGGATGCATTGACGTTCGAGCAGCCCAAGACAAAGCAAATGATCGAGGTTTTGCACAACCTGAAGGCAGAGGGCTCAACCCTGATCCTGCTGCCCGATAGCGATATCAACGTGATCAAGTCAGCGGCCAACATCCCCGGCGTGCACACTCTGCCAGTGGAAGATGTGAACGTGGTCGCAGCCCTCAAGCATCGCTATCTGGTTATGCCCGTAGCAGCAGTGCGCAGGCTGGAGTCCTTGCTGGGGGCCGACGATCAGGCTCCAGCAACGGTGGAATGAGGTTTGGGCAATGGATGCGACAGTAGTTTTGAAGCGGCCCGTTATCAGTGAGAAGAGCACTATGCTAGGCGGCCAAAACAAGTACGTCTTCGAGGTCGCCCGCAATGCCAACAAGCTGCAGATCAAAGATGCCGTCGAGAAGATCTTCAAAGTGAACGTCGTCGACGTCAACGTAATCAACGTGCCTGGCAAGATGCGGCGTGTCGGCAAGTTCCGTGGCCTCACTTCTCCCCGCCGCAAGGCGGTGGTGACGTTGCGCGAAGGCGAGCGCATCGAGATCTTCGGAGGCGTCTAGGCGAGCAGAGCCCTCTTGCCGGCTGGCGGAAGGTATCTTTCTCCACCCGGGCAGGTCCTAGCATAGAGAAGGGGTTGGTTGAGAAATGCCGATCAAGACATATAAGCCTACTTCACCCGGACGACGGGGTATGACGGGCGCGACTTTTGAGGAGATAACCAAAGAGAGACCCGAAAAGTCCCTCCTTGCTCCGCTGCGCAAGTCCGGTGGGCGCAATAGCCAGGGGCGCCTGACTGTGCGCCACCGTGGGGGTGGAGTAAAGCGCAGTTATCGCATCATAGATTTCAAGCGAGATAAGCTCGGGGTCCAGGCCAAGGTAGCTGCTATCGAATACGACCCCAACCGCTCCGCGCGTATCGCTCTACTGCATTACGCGGATGGGGAAAAGCGGTACATCTTGGCTCCGCTGGGGCTGAAAGTGGGTGACGTCATCAGCGCCGGTCCAGATGCCGAGGTGCGAGTGGGGGCCGCGCTGCCGATGCGAAACATACCAGTAGGCACCACTATCCACGCCATCGAGCTTCAGCCGGGGCGCGGAGCGCAAATGGCACGCAGCGCCGGTACCTCTGCTCAACTGATGGCGAAAGAGGGTGACTACGTTACCCTGCGACTGCCCTCGGGCGAGGTGAGACGTGTGCATTCCCGCTGTATGGCAACGATCGGCCAGGTGGGCAATGTCGAACACGAGATTCTGAACCTGGGCAAAGCCGGCCGCAAGCGCTGGCAGGGCATCCGCCCCACGGTGCGCGGCGCGGTGATGAACCCGCGCGACCACCCACACGGCGGCGGCGAGGGCAAAGCCCCGGTCGGTATGCCAGGACCCAAGACGAAGTGGGGCAAGCCAGCACTCGGACATAAGACAAGGACCCGAACCGTCAGCGACTCACTGATCATCAAGCGCCGAGGGAAGAAGTAGGCAGGAGGCTTATTAGCAGATGTCGAGGTCATTGAAGAAAGGGCCTTACGTTGAGGCCAGGCTGCTGCAGCGAATCGATCTGCTGAATCGCACGGGCGAACGCCGCGTGCTCAAGACCTGGTCACGAGACTCCACCATCTTCCCTCAGATGGTTGGGCACACCATCGCCGTGCACGACGGGCGGCGGCACGTGCCAATCTACATCACCGAGAACATGGTGGGGCACAAGCTGGGCGAGTTCGCGCCCACTCGCCACTTCCGTGGTCACAGTGGTCGCGGGGCCGAAAAGGCTACCAGCGTCAAGAAAGCTTAGCGGCCAACCGCGAGGAGTTGGAAATGGAAGTAAGTGCCACAGCGAAATACATAAGAACATCTCCGCGGAAAGTGAAGCTGATCGCTGACGCTGTGCGCGGCCGGGCCGTGCCCGAGGTGCTCGCTGCCCTCGGTCTGATGCCGCAGATAGCTGCCCACGAGGTAGCAAAAGTGATTAAATCGGCGGCAGCCAACGCGGAGAACAACTATGGGCTGTCGCCGGATGACCTGTACGTGGTACGGGTGCTGGCCAACGAGGGCCCGACATTGAAGCGTTGGCGACCGCGGGCTCATGGTCGGGTTAGCCCCCTGCTCAAGCGCTCCAGCCACATAACGGTTATCGTCGATGAAAAGCCCTGAGCGAAAAGGCTGGAAACAAGAGGAGTAAGTGGATGGGACATAAAGTACACCCGATCGGCCTGCGGCTAGGGATCGTGAAAGACTGGCAGGCAAAGTGGTTCTCCGAGAAAGAGTACACTCGCCTTCTGCACGAAGACCTTAAGCTGCGGCAGTTCATTCGTGACAAACTGAAGGAAGCAGGAGTGCCGCGGGTCGAGATCGAGCGCTCCGCCAATCAGGTCACCGTGAGCATCTGGGCAGCTAAGCCCGGCATCGTCATCGGCAAAAGCGGCGCCCGGGTCGAGCAGTTGCGCCAGGAGCTCGAGAATATGACCGGCAAGAAGGTTCGCCTGAACGTGCAGGAGATTCGCCAGCCCGAGCTGGATGCCTACCTGGTTGCTCGCAGCATCGCTGACCAGTTGGTGCGGCGTGTCTCCTACCGCCGAGCTATGAAGCAGGCCGTTCTGCGTGCCATGCAGCGCGGGGCGAAGGGCATCAAGATCGTCGTCGCCGGGCGCCTCGGAGGGGCAGAGATGTCTCGCCGCGAACGTGAAGTGGCGGGGAAAGTCCCTCTGCACACCTTGCGTGCCGACATCGACTATGGGCAGGCGGAAGCGCTGACGACTTTCGGAATGATCGGGGTCAAGGTCTGGATCTACAAGGGTGATGTTCTGCCCGAGAAGAAGCAGGCACGCGAGACGCCCCCAGCCGAGGTCCAGGCACAACCACAACCACAGGAGGAAGCTCCTGCGCCCGCAGCGGCAGCCGGGGCATCATAGAGGAGAAGACATAGATGTTGATGCCAAAGCGAGTGAAGTATCGCCGCGTGCATCGAGGGCGGCGGACGGGCCGGGCGAGCCGCGGGACAGAGGTCAGCTTCGGGGAGTATGGCCTGCGCGCCGACCAGGCAGCATGGATAGACAGCCGGCAGATCGAGGCCGCTCGGCGCGCTATCACCCATACCATGAAGCGTGGCGGCCAGGTATGGATTCGCATCTTCCCTGATAAGCCTGTAACCGCGAAGCCAGCAGAAACACGCATGGGTAGCGGCAAAGGTGCACCAGACCACTGGGTCGCCGTAGTGAAGCCCGGCCGGATTCTCTTCGAGGTGGCCGGCATAGACGAAGCAACAGCCCGTGAGGCCATGCGCCTGGCCTCGCACAAACTGCCGATTCCTACCACTTTCGTGGTTCGCGAAAAGCAGGCGGTCAGTGCAGAAGCCAGGGAAGAGGAAGCCGAGGCGACCGAAGCCGAGGCGACCCAAACCACGGTGGCAGAGGGAGTTGAGTAATGGCCAAGCACAATGCAGAACTGCGCGAGCTTACCGTGGCGGAACTGCAAGCGCGCCTGGCCGAAGCGCGCCAGGAACTGTTCAACCTGCGCGTGCAGCAGACCAACCATCAGCTGACAAACAGCCAGCGGCTCCGCCAAGTACGCCGCGAGGTGGCACGCCTGTTGACGCTGCTGCGCGAGCGAGAGCTGGCCGAGGCCTCCTAACCAAGCGACGGCCCTTGGGTCCGATGGGGGGCAGGGAGCGCAGATCATCGAGGCGCAGGGCGAGTAAGGGGAGATTGTTCAAGTGGAAACTGAACGCCATATTGCCGAGCGGCATATCAAAGAAAAGGTAGGTCGTGTGGTCAGCGACAAAATGGATAAGACGGTCGTCGTAGAGGTGGAAGTGATCAAGCGCCATCCCCTCTATCATCGCGCCCTTCGTCGCCACCGTCGATTCAAGGCCCACGACGAGAACAACCAGGCGCGCATCGGCGACCTGGTGCGCTTAGTGGAGACACGCCCTCTGAGCAAAGAGAAGCGGTGGCGGGTCGCCGAGATCCTGAAGCGTGGCGAGCAGCTAGAACCAGCAAGCTAGTGCGGGCGCCAGAAGGGAGTGAGAGATGATTCAACCTCTGACTAGATTGAAAGTAGCTGATAATACTGGCGCCAAAGAGCTCATGTGCATCCGAGTGCTCAGCGGAAACAAGCGCTTCGGCGAAGTGGGCGACATCATCGTGGGCGCCGTCAAGCAGGCTGCACCGGGTGGGTCCGTGAAGAAGGGCGACGTGGTGCGCGCCGTCATCGTGCGCCAGGCCAAAGAGTACAGCCGGCCGGACGGCTCTTCCATCAAGTTCGATGAGAATGCGGCCGTGATCCTGAGCGATCACGCTAACCCCAAGGGCACGCGTATCTTCGGCCCGGTTGCGCGTGAACTGCGCGAGAAGAACTTCATGAAAATCGTCTCGCTGGCGCCAGAGGTACTGTAAGGGGGAGCGCAAGGCATGAAGATACGTAAAGACGACAACGTCCTAGTAATAGCAGGCAAAGACCGAGGGCGCACAGGCAAAGTGCACCGCGTTCTGCCCAAGACCGGGCAGGTGATCGTCTCTGGCATCAACATAATCAAACGACACCAGAAACCTCGCGGCCTGGCGCGACAGGCAGGCATCATCGAGCGCGAAGCGCCGCTGAGCATCTCCAACGTGGCTCTGCTCTGCAGCAAGTGCAACAAACCCACACGTGTGGGCTTTCGCCTGCTGCCCGACGGCAGCAAAGAGCGTTACTGCAAAGCCTGTGGAGAACTGATTGGTTCCTGATATTGGGGCGACCGGAGAGTCGAGCGCGTTCCTCCCCTTCGCTAAGGCACGGCGGAAGGCGGAGCGCTAGCCTCGATAGCCGGAGCGCTGAAGGAGAGTAAACAGCACAATGCAGTCTGCCACAATCTCGCGTTTGAAAGAGAAGTACCTGAAAGAGGTGGTGCCGGCCCTGCAGCGGGAGTTCAACTACAGCAACCCGATGCAGATTCCCCGCCTCGTCAAGATCGTCGTAAACATCGGAATGGGTGAAGCCATCCAGAACGCACGCGCGATGGATGCTGCCGTTAGGGACGTGGCGGCCATCACTGGGCAGAGACCAATCGTTACCCGTGCCAAGAAGTCGATCGCAGCCTTCAAGGTGAGAACGGGAATGCCAGTCGGGACAACGGTCACCCTTCGGGGCGAGCGAATGTGGGAGTTCCTCGACAAATTGGTCAACGTGGCCTTGCCCCGCCTGCGCGACTTCCAGGGCGTATCCACCAAGTCCTTCGATGGTCGCGGCAACTACTCTCTCGGCCTGAAAGAGCAGCTTATCTTCCCCGAGATCGAGTACGACAAGATCGACCGTCTGCGGGGCATGCAAATCACGGTGGTGACGACAGCCAAGACCGACGAAGAGGCTCGGCGGCTACTGGAGCTGCTGGGCATGCCATTCCGAAAGTAAAGGCGCCGTGGCCAGAGCAGAGGCACCCCGGGTCGAAGAGACCAACGCTCTGTTGGAAAGGAGAACAGGTGGCCAAGGTATCGAAGATCGTGAAGTCGCAGCGGAAGCCGAAGTTCGCGGTGCAGCAGCATAACCGTTGCCACATCTGTGGCCGGCCGCGCGCTTACATGCGCAAGTTCGGCATGTGCCGCATATGCTTCCGGCGGCTAGCGTTGGCTGGTGAGCTGCCGGGCGTAAAGAAGGCAAGTTGGTAGCTGGGCAGCAGAGGAGGAGAAACGTAGTGAACCTGAGCGATCCCATTGCGGATATGCTGAATCGCATCCGCAACGGCGTGTCGGCCGGACACGATAGCGTCGTCATTCCCGCTTCGCAGATGAAGGTAGCCATCGCTCGCATACTGAAAGACGAGGGCTACATCCGGGACTACGAGCTGACCAAAGATACCCCGCAGAAGATGCTGAAGGTATACCTTCGCTATACTGGCAAGCGCCAGCCAGCGATCACCGGTGTGCGGCGCATCAGTAAGCCCGGCCTGCGCGTCTACGCCAAGAGCCGAGAGATGCCACGTGTGCTGCGGGGATTGGGAATAGCTGTCGTGTCGACGCCAATGGGCGTGATGACCGCACAGCAGGCACGCCGACTTAACGTGGGCGGCGAGGTGCTCTGCTACGTCTGGTAAGCTGAAGCGGCGCCGAGACCAGCCGCCGAGGACCACCGTCGCCCTAGTGGCATCGGTGCGGTGGTGGTAGCGGTCGGTTGCCGCAAGGAGGGAGTCTACTCGTGTCGAGAATAGGTCGCGCGCCCATACCGATTCCGGAGGGCGTGCAGGTAAGCGTCCAAGATAGCGTAGTCACAGTCAAGGGCCCCAAAGGTGAACTTTCCCGTACTATCCCCTATCCCATTTCCGTGAAGGTGGAAGACGGGGTGATTACCGTATCTCGGCCCACTGATAGCTCTGCTCATCGCTCTTTGCACGGCCTCAGCCGCACCCTGATCGCCAACATGGTGACTGGAGTCACCAAGGGCTTCGAGAAAAGGCTGGAGGTGCGAGGCGTTGGCTACCGTGTGCAGAGGTTGGGTGACCGCCTGATGCTTCAGGTCGGATACTCTCATCCGATCGAGCTCATTGCCCCTCCAGGGCTGGAGATCACCGATCTCGAAACCTTCACGCCCACAACAGCCAACGAATGGCTTTCCGGGCGCTTCTCGGTGCGCGGGATCGACAAGGAACGGGTGGGGCAGTTGGCTGCCGACATCCGTCGCCTGCGTGAGGTCGAGCCCTACAAGGGCAAAGGCATCAAGTACGTCAACGAGCGCGTTCGCCGCAAGGCTGGCAAGGCCGCCGGCAAGGGCGCGAAGTAGTCTGTGGGGGAGGATAGGCAGCTTTGGCAAGGATAAAGACCGCGCGAGAGGCTCGCCTGCGGCGACATCGGCGGGTGCGCTACAAAGTGTCTGGGACACCCGAGCGACCCCGCTTGGCCGTCTTCCGTAGCCTCGAGCACATATACGCACAAGTCATCGACGATGTGCATGGGCGTACCCTGGTTGCTGCCTCTAGCCTGGAGCGAGCGTTCAAAGGGGAAGAGGGGCAGGGCAACAAGACGACTGTCGCCTTCCGGGTGGGCAAGCTTCTGGCCGATCGAGCCAAAGAGAAAGGGATCACCGAGGTGGTTTTCGACCGTGGCGGCTACCTATACCATGGTCGGGTCAAGGCGCTGGCAGAAGGCGCTCGGGAAGAAGGGCTCAAGTTCTGATGGGCCAAAGAAGCGAAAGCGAACCTCAGCCCGCTGCTGGAGCTTGGCAACGGCAACGCCAGTTGACATCCAGGGATGTTAGTGGGCATCCAAGGATATGGAGGATCGATGCCGAAGATAGATGCATCTGAACTGAATCTAGAAGAGCGTGTGGTCCACGTCAATCGCGTGGCCAAAGTTGTGAAAGGCGGGCGTCGCTTTAGCTTCAGCGCCGTGGTAGTCGTCGGCGATGGAGCCGGACACGTGGGAGTCGGTATGGGAAAAGCCAACGAAGTGCCCGACGCCATCCGCAAAGCGGCCGATGAGGCCAAGAAGAACCTGATCGAGGTGCCCCTGGCAGGAACGACCATCCCACACGAAGTAACAGCCGATTTCGGGGCCGCTCGTGTGCTGCTCAAGCCCGCCTCCCCAGGTACAGGCGTGATCGCCGGTGGCGCGGTGCGGGCAGTGGCTGAGGCCGCCGGCATACGCGACGTCTTGACGAAATCCCTGGGCAGCTCTAATCCCGTCAATGTGACGCAGGCCACAATGGTTGGCCTTCGCCAGTTACGAGGCGCCGGCGGGGAGATGGCCAGGCGAGTAGCGCCTGCCATCAAGTCTGCAGCGACGACAACCCCTCCCCGTCCTTCGCGGCCGCGTCCCGCGATGAGCGGGAGGGGCGCGACCGCTCGCCCTGGCGCCGGCACTGCTACACCCGTAAGAAGGGAGGCTCAGGCGCAGCGTGGCTCCTAAGCTGAAGATCACATACATCAAGAGCAGCATTGGCTATGCTAAAGACCAGAAAGCCACCGTACGAGCGCTAGGCTTGCGCCGACTGCACCAGACAGTGGAGCATCCCGACGAGCCTAGCATCAGGGGAATGGTGGAAAAGGTCAGACACCTGGTCAAAGTCGAAAGAATCGAGAATTGAGCCCTGCTGGGAGCAGCGCCTGGTGGGGAGATCCACGTAAGGAGTACCAGCAATGAGAATGAATGAGTTGAGGCCAGCGCCAGGCTCTCGCCCCAGCCGCCGCCGGGTGGGGCGCGGCCACGGTTCTGGCCGAGGCACGACCGCTGGTCGCGGCACCAAAGGGCAAAAAGCCCGTACCGGCGGAACCGTGCGGCCTCGCTTCGAGGGAGGCCAGTTGCCGCTCAGCCTGCGCTTGCCTTTCAAACGCGGCTTCCATAACCGATTCCGTGTTGAGTACCAGGAAGTCAACCTGCGTGCCTTGGCTGACTTCCCCAGCGAAGCGCGCGTCGATACCAAGGCTATGTTTGCAGCCAGGTTGATAAAAGATGCCGACCGGCCAGTGAAGGTCCTCGGCGTGGGCGAGCTCAAGACCCCGTTGATCGTAGTGGCTGATCAATTCTCGGCCAGCGCCAAAGCGAAGATCGAAGCCGCCGGTGGCAAGGCTATCCAGCGCGGCGCGGAATCTTCAGAGCAGGCTGCTGCTCCTGAGGAGGCCTAACCCCTATGCTGGAGGCTGCGGTCAACGCCTTTAGGCTGCCCGATCTGCGACGAAAGCTGCTGTTCACGTTTGCGATCTTGGTCGTGTTCCGCTTCATCGCCCACATTCCAGTGCCGGGCGTGGACCTGGCCGCCCTGCAGCGCCTGTTCCAGACCAACCAACTCATGGGAATGCTGGACCTGTTCTCTGGCGGGGCCATGACCACGTTCTCCGTGGCCGCCATGGGGGTCTATCCCTACATCACGGCCTCGATCGTGATGACGGTGTTGCAGCCAGTGATACCGCAGTTGGAAGAGCTGAGCAAGGAAGGTGAGGCCGGGCGCACTCGCATCAACCAGTATATCCATTGGCTGACTGTCCCTCTGGCCGCTCTTCAGGGCTATGGCACTATCAGCCTCCTGCACTCGCAAGGGATCGTGCGCAACTTTGGGTTCACGGGTGATGCCATCCTGCCCACCATTGCCATGCTCACCTCGCTCACAGCGGGAACTGTGCTGCTCGTCTGGTTGGGCGAGCTGATCACCGAGAATGGCATCGGCAATGGCGTCTCGATCATCATCTTCGGTGGCATCGTGGCCAGGATGCCCCAGATAATCGGGCAGAGCTTCGCAAGCGGCAACATTCTGGCTCTAGCCGTCTTCGCTCTGCTGGGGCTGGGTACAGTGGCGGCGATCGTATTCGTGCAGGAAGCGACCCGGCGGATTCCGGTGCAGTACGCAAAGCGCGTGCGCGGCACGCGCCTCTACGGTGGCCAGAGCACGCATATCCCTTTGCGTGTCAACTCGGCTGGAATGATCCCGCTCATCTTCGCTATGTCGATCATGCTCTTTCCCGGCACCGTCGCCAGCTACTTCTTGCACTCCGATAACGGAACGATCGCGGCCATTGCCAACACGGTATACAACACGTTGAACAGCAATAGCCCCATCTACTGGTTCTTCTACTTTCTGCTGGTGGTCGGATTCACCTTCATGTATACGCTGATAATCTACCAGCAGCAGAACCTGGCGGAGAACCTCCAGAAGTATGGCGGCTTCGTGCCTGGTATTAGGCCCGGGCGGCCAACCAATCAGTACCTCATGCAAGTGCTCGTGCGCATCACCTGGATGGGGGCCATCTTCCTGGGCGTGGTGGCGGTCCTTCCGTACTTCGCGCGCGACTTGGGGCCGAACCTGGTCCTCTCGAGCACGGGGCTGCTGATCGTGGTTGGCGTGGTGCTGGACACGATGAAGCAGTTGGAGGCGCAGCTTCTGATGCGCAACTACGAGGGCTTCATCAAGTAATTCGGTGTGGCTGTTGGGGGGTTTTGCTTCTCCCACTGGCCAATGCAACGAGGTGAGTATGTACATCGTGTTGTTAGGTCCACCTGGCGCCGGCAAAGGCACGCAAGCCGTAGCACTGGCGCAAAGGCTGGGCGTTCCGCACGTCTCAACCGGAGACCTTTTCCGTGAGAACCGCAGGTTGAAG
>Ga0123519_10012990_pt1 | contig 12023 bp, 10 predicted proteins | sample YelNatPaOPRAMG02_FD_87396 | JGI IMG/M metagenome (GOLD analysis project Ga0123519, IMG submission 87396) | Hot spring microbial communities from Yellowstone National Park - Yellowstone National Park OP-RAMG-02 (version 2) | ecosystem: Environmental > Aquatic > Thermal springs > Hot (42-90C) ... | reverse complement strand
GACGCCCACGCCCACGCGGACGCCCACGCCGACGGGCACGCCGGGAAGTCCCGGCCGGGTGTGCCTGCCCCTCGTCCTCAAGGGACAGCCCCTGCCGCCGCCGGCCACCCCCACGCCGACCCTGACGCCTTCGCCCACGGTCACTCGCGAGATCATCCGCCGGACCTTCCAGCAGGGGAAGGATGGCTACACAGGCGTCCAGGACACCTACATCCACGAGTGGTACCCCAACATCCCCTTCGGGAGCAACGCCCGGCTGGTGGCCCGGTCGTACGACCACGCGTCCATCCTCATCCGCTTTGACCTGAGTTCCATCCCGACCAACGCCCGGGTGGTCTCGGCGGACCTGCAGCTCTTCAGCACCGACCGCACCAACATGGGCAGCATGCACCTCAACGCCTACCCGATGGCGCGGCCCTGGTCGGAACTCAACGCCACCTGGCTCCTGGCGGATACGGGGGTGGCCTGGACCGCGCCGGGGGCCCGCGCCTCGGGCTTTGACTACCTGGACCAACTGGGCGACCGCACCCTGGTGGATAGGATCTTGGATTGGTTCAAGTGGAACGTGCGGGACATGGTCCAGGGGTGGGTAGCCAACCCGTCCACCAACTACGGCCTCATCCTCAAGGGGATCCCCGGCGACGATGAGGCACAGGTGGAGTACGGCTTCCGCGCCTCGGAGCACGAGAACGTGAACGAGCGCCCCAAACTGGTGGTGCGCTACTGGGTGCCCTGAGGCTCCGGCATCAGGGCGAAAGGCCGATAGGCTCCCTCTTGCAGGCAGGGCCCCGGTCGGGATCGGGGCCCTGCCTTTCGCGGGTGCTGGGGGCCCTCGTGGCCTTTGTCATAACACTTCTCTTGTGGTAGAATCCTCTCAGGAGGCGAAGGGATGTCCGGACGCGCGCGACAGAGGTTGTTCACCGGCAAGGGGGACGACGGCTATACCTTCCTCTGGGGTGGGGAGCGGGTGCCCAAGCACGCGCTGCAGCCCGAGGCCTACGGCACGGTGGACGAGGCTTCCGCCGCCATCGGCCTGGCGCGGGCCAGCGGGTGCCATCCCCGCACCGTGGCCGGCCTGAGGCAGGTGCAGCAGGACCTCATCCTGGCCATGGGCGACCTGGCCCGCCCGGCCCACAAGGCCGCCGAAAGCCCGGCCCTCTTGCAGGCCGACCGCGTGCGCTGGTTGGAGGAGCAGATCCAGGCCCTGGAGGCGGAAGTTCCCCCTCTGCAGGGGTTCGTCCTGGCGGGCGAGTCGGTGCCCGGGGCCTTCCTGCACCAGGCCCGCTGCGTCACGCGGCGGGCGGAGCGGGCCGTCGCCCGCTTGGTCCACGAGGGGTGGCCCGGGAACCCCCAGGTGCTCCCCTACCTGAACCGCCTCTCCTCGTACCTCTTCGCCCTGGCCCTGTGGGAGGATGCCCGCGCGAAGGGGGCGTTGGCTCCCCGCACGGTGGAGGCGTGAGGGGGCTGCCTTTGGGGTGCGCGGGACCTGGTCTGAGTGAAAGCCAAACGTTGTCTGAACAAGGAGGATAATCATGGCAGGACAAGCGACAGAAGAGGCCTTCCAGGCCCTCAAGCGGGCCGCGGTCACCGAGTGGCACGGCTACCGCTTCTACACCGCGGCCGTGGAGCACGCCCGCGATCGGCGCGCCCGGGAGTTCTTCCAGGGCCTGGCGAAGGACGAGACGGAGCACATGCACATCATCCTGGCCGAGATGGAGGCCCTGAAGGCCGGCCGTGGCTGGCTGACCTATGAGGAGGCCATCGCCACGCCGGTGGAGTTTGACATCGCCGGTCCCAATCCCTTCCCCGAGGCGGCGGAGGGGATGGAGATGCTCTTCCCGCCGGTCAAGGAGGTGGGGGGCGTGGTGGACCCGGTGGCCACCGACGTGGCCGCGCTGGAACTGGCGCTGGAGTTTGAGCGGCGCGGGCACGAGATGTACAAGCGCCATGCCGACGCCGCCAAGGACCCCAAGGCGCGCGAGGCCTACGGCATCCTGGCGAAGGAGGAGAACCGCCACTACACCTGGATCCAGAAATCGCTGGAGTATCTGACGGCCAACCAGACCTGGTGGGACGCGGAGCAGAAGCCCTTCTTTGAGGGGTAGCCCCTGGGGCCGAGGGGGAAGGCGGCCCGGGGTCTGCACTGGCCATGGCGGGGGGGCATCCATCCTGGGATGCGCCCCCGCGTCTATTCGGGCCTGGTTCTTGCAGGGTGTTTCCCCGAGGGGATGCGAGGAGGCGGGGACGTGTCCGTGCCGGCGCGAGCGCCCATTGAGGACCTGATGGCCGGCCGCGCGCCGACTTACGAGCGGCCGGAGGTGGATTGCCACCTCCACACCACAGCGTCCGACGGCGCGTGGAGCCCCAGGCGGGTGGTGGAGGAGGCACACCGCCGCGGCCTGCGCGTCATCGCCATCACCGACCACGACCGGGTCTCGGGCGTGCCGGAAGCGTTGGAGGCTGGCGCGTGCCTCGGGATCATGGTCATCCCAGCCGTGGAACTGGACGTGGTGGACACGGAGGCTGGGGTGTCCGGCGAGATCCTGGGGTACGACCTGGACTTCGCACCCCTGGGGCTGGAGCGGATGGATACCCTCTGCCGCTGGATCGCCCGGCAGCGGGTGGAGCGGATGGAGCGCCTCCTGGCGCGGGTGGAGGAGGCCATCGCCACGGGGGAGGCGGCAGCCCTCCACGAGGCGGGGATGGGCCTGAGGTGGCAGGCCGGGACGCAACCCCTCTCCCTCCAGGCGCTCCTTGCGGACAAACTGGGGCGGCCAGTGGCCTCGGGGGAAGTGCCAGCCCTCCTGGAGGAAGTGAGCCTCATGCTGCCCGACCTGTGCCGCTTCCTCGTCCATGCGGGGTATGTGGAGCCCCGCTCTGCCACGGTGGCGGCGGTGAAGGAGGCCTTCTTCGGCCCGGGCAAGCCCCTCCACGTGGACTACCCGCGCCTTTCCCCCCGTGAGGCCATCGGGGCCATCCATGCCTGCGGGGGGCGGGCCGTCTTGGCCCATCCGGGCTGCGTGCGCGGGGTGACCCTGCCCTGGCGCCAGGAGGGCGCGTGTGCCGAAGGGGCCTTGACTTTGGAGGCCTGGGTGGACCGGCTGCGGGGGTGGGGCCTGGACGGCCTGGAACTCTACTTCTACCGGGATGGGGGGCGGGAGGAGGTGGTCCGGGCGAACCGGTACGTGGCGGCCCTGGCGGAGCGGCTGGGCCTCTTCGTGACCTTCGGCTCCGATTGCCACGGCCCCGGCCATCCCGAGCCGGAACCGCTCCTGGGGCGCTTCGGCGGCAGCCGGCGAGGAGGAGCAGGGTAGTGGACTGGCGCGGTGGTGGAAGGCCGGCCTGGCACCTCTGGCTGGCCGGGGCAGCGCTGCTCCTGGCCCTCCTCATCCTGACGGCGCTGGCCCTGGGGGAAGTGTGGGAGCAAGTCTCGCTGAAGCCCACTCCCACGGCGACCCCCGGGCCGGTGGCCCTGCCCCCCGAGGGGTGGTTCGCACCGGGGGAAATCCTCGTGCGCTACCGCGCTGGCGTGGCGGAGACCGCCCTGGTGGCCGCGGCCCAGGATGCAGGGCTCGTGTACCTGGCCTCCCTGCCAGAGGCAGGCCTCCTGCGCCTGGGGGTGGCGCCAGGGAAGGAAGCGGAGGCCATCCAGCGCCTCCTCGCCAACCCCCTTGTGGAGTACGTGGGGCCCAACTACCTGGCCTTCGCCACCGCCGACCCCAACGACCCCTTCTGGCCCCGCCAGTGGAACCTGGTGCGCGTCGGCATGCCGGAGGTCTGGGGGGAGGTCCTGGCCAACCCGGGCCTGGTCATCGCGGTCCTGGATAGCGGCATCGCGCTCCAGCACCCGGACCTGGCCCCCGCCCTCGTGCCGGGGTACGACTTTGTGGGGGACGACGCGGAGCCGGCCGACGACTTCGGGCACGGGACCCACGTGGCGGGGATCGCCGCGGCGGTGACGAACAACGGCGTGGGCGTGGCTGGGGTCGCGGGTGGGGCGCGCCTCATGCCCCTCAAGGTCCTGAACGCGAGCGGCGCGGGGACCTACTTCGCCATCGTCCAAGCCCTCTACTACGCGCGGGACCACGGGGCACGGATCGTCAACATGAGCCTGGGCGGCAGGGCCGACGACCCCAACCTGCGGGCCGCAGTCCAGGCAGTCCGCACGGCGGGCATCCTGGTGGTGGCCTCGGCAGGCAACGACAGCGGTCCCCTCTTGTACCCGGCGGCCTATCCCGAGGTGCTGGCGGTGGCGGCCACGGATGCCTCGGACCAGCGGGCGGGGTACTCCAACTACGGGGTGGGGGTGGACCTGGCCGCCCCGGGCGGCACGGCCCTCCAGGGGGTCTACAGCACCCTGCCGGCGTCGGGTTACGGGTGGAAGTACGGGACCTCCATGGCCGCGCCCCACGTGAGCGGGGCGGCGGCCCTCGTCTGGTCCGTGGCCCCGAACCTCTCGGTGGGGCAGGTGGAGCAGGTCCTCCTGGAGACCTGCGCCAAGGTGGGCGGCATCCCGTACCCCGCTGGGCGCAACGACTACCTGGGCTACGGCCGCCTGGACGTGCCGGCCGCGGTGCGCCGGGCGCGGGAACTCGCCGGCCTCCCCACGCCGACCCCCACGCGCCCGCCCCTGCCCACGGCGACCTTCACTCCCACGCCGCGCCCCCTGCCCTCTGCCACGCCCACCCGTTCGCCCACCCCCATCGCGCCCTCCACGGCCACGCCCTCGCCCACGCCGGTCCCGCCCTCGGCCTGCGCCGGCCTCGTGGGGACGGGGCGGTGGGCTATCTTTTGGAGTCATGCTTCCACGCTGGACGGGAGCCCTCTGTCCCCGGGGACCGTGGTGGAGGCCTTTGACCCGCAGGGGGTGCGGTGCGGCTGCGCTGTGGCGAGTGCGCCCGGGGAGTATGGACCCCTCCTTGTCTACGGCGACGACCCGGCCACGCCCCAGGACGAAGGGGCGGCCCCAGGCGACCTCCTGCGCTTCCGGGTGCAGGGCCTGCCGGCCAGGGCACGGGGGCCGGACGCGCCCCGCTGGGAGCCTGGGGCCACCTGGCGGCAGGTGGACCTGGAGGCCCAGAGCCGCCGCACTGTGGACCTGGCCCTGGACCGGGGCTGGAACCTGATCGCGCTCCCCGTGCAGCCGGACGACCCGCGGCCGGAGGCGGTGCTGGGCGGGCTCTTGGGCCGGGTGCGCCTCGTCCTCACTTACGGCTGCGGGGAGGGAGCGCGGACCTACTACCCCGACCTGCCGCCAGCGCTGAACACGCTGCGCTCGCTGGACGCCTGGCACGGCTACTGGGTGCAGGCCTCGGAGCCGGTCACGCTGCGGGTGAGCGGCCGTCCAGTCCCGGCGGATAGCCCCTTCTCCCTGTGCGCTGGGTGGAACCTCGTCCCCTACCTCGGAGAAGGCCCCTCGGAGCCCGAGGCTGCCCTGGCCAACCTGGGGGCGCGGTGGGATGTGATCCTGGGGTATGAGGGGCAGGGCCTTTCCTACTACCGCTTCCTGCCGCCCCAGGTCAACACCCTGCGGGCCCTCCAGCCCCTGCACGGGTACTGGCTGCACCTGCGGGAACCAGCCACCCTGGTCTATCCCCCTGTGCCTGGCTGGTGACGGTTTCCTCAGCATTGTGACGTTCCCCCCGGGGTTGCCCCTTTCGCCACAAATTAGGGCCTTTCCGGTGGCAAACTAGGGTGTTTGCCGTATTCACAACGGGCCGACTTTGTGCGAAAATATACAAGGATGTGTTGGCCTTCACGTTCGGCGCGTCCGCTGGCGGAGAGAGCGGGAGGAAGGACAGGGTGCGGCAAGGCGGGATGCCTCCGCCGCTATCATGGCAAAGATGCGGGACATGGCTACGGTAGGAGGGAACATGGATACCATGAAGGTCACAAGGCGTCAGTTCCTCAAACTGACCGGTGCGGCGGCCGGCGGCCTGCTCCTGCCGGCCGGGTTCGCGTTGGCCGATGTGCCCCGGTTTCCGCTGCACAAGGCCATCGGCGAGAAGCACAGCATCTGCCCCTACTGCTCTGTGGGGTGCGGGCTCCTCATCGCCAACGACCTGGAGGGGCACATCAGCAACTGCGAGGGCGACCCGGACCACATCGTCAACCGGGGCGGGCTGGACCCCAAGTCGGTCTCCGTGCCGCAACTTTCCAAAAGCCCCCTTCGCCTGAAGCGGCCCCTCTACCGGGCCCCGGGAAGCGACCACTGGGAGGAAAAATCGTGGGACTGGGCCATCCGGGAGATCGCCAAGCGCATCCAAGCCACCCGCGACGCGACCTTCCAGGTCAAGGACCAGAACGGGGTCACGGTGAACCGCACGGAGGCCATCGCCTTCCTGGGCGGGGCGGCCAACAACGACGAGGACTGCTACCTGGCCAGCAAACTGACGAGGGCGTTGGGCCTGGTGTACGTAGAACACCAGGCGCGTATATGACACTCCGCGACGGTCGCCGGTCTCGGCGCCACGTATGGTCGCGGAGCAATGACCAACCACTGGATTGACCTCAAGAACTCCGACTGCATCTTCATCATCGGGGGCAACCCGGCGGAGAACCACCCGGCCTCGTTCTACTGGATCCTGAAGGCCGTGGAAGAGAACAACGCGCCCCTCATCGTGGTGGACCCGCGGTTCAACCGCTCGGCCGCCAAGGCCACTCTCTACGCCCCCATCCGCCCGGGCACGGACATCCTCTTCCTGGGCGGCATGATCCACTACATCCTGGAGAACGAACTCTACCACAAGGAGTACGTGCTCCACTTCACCGATGCGTCCTTCCTCCTGGACCCGAACTTCCAGGGGCCGGCTGAACTGGACGGCCTGTTCTCGGGCTACAACGCGGAGAAGCGGACCTACGACCGCGCCACCTGGAAGTACCAGACGGACGCGAACGGGGAGCCGCTGCGGGACCCGACCCTGCAGGACCCCAACTGCGTCTTCCAGCACCTCAAGCGGCACTACGCCCGCTACACGCCGGAGATGGTCTCCAAGGTCACCGGCTGCCCACAGGACCTCTTCCTGAAGGTGGCCCAGACCTTCGCCGAGACGGGCAAGCCGGGCAAGGCGGGGACCATCCTCTACGCCATGGGCCAGACCCAGCACACCGTCGGCTCGCAGAACGTGCGGGCCATGGCCATCCTGCAGTTGCTCCTGGGCAACATCGGGGTGGCTGGCGGCGGCGTGAACGCCCTGCGGGGCGAGTCCAACGTCCAGGGTTCCACCGACATGGGGCTCTTGTTCCACACCCTGACGGGGTACCTGCCCACGCCGACGGCCAAGGACCATCCTACGCTCAAGGCCTACCTGGAGGCGCGCGTGAAGGCGGCCGGGAAGTCCTACTGGCAGAACACGCCCAAGTTCATGGTGAGCCTCCTCAAGGCCTGGTGGGGTGATGCGGCCAAGCCGGAGAACGACTTCTGCTACGACTACCTGCCGAAACTGCCGAGCGGGGACTTCTCTTGGATCTCCCTCTTCCACGCCATATACGAGGGGAAGATCAAGGGCCTGTGGATCATGGGCCAGAACCCTGCCGTCTCCGGCCCCAACGTCCGCATGGAGCGGGCCGCCCTGGCCAGGTTGGACTGGATGGTGGTCCAGGAACTCTTTGACACGGAGACCTGCTCCTTCTGGCAGGCACCTGGGGTGAACCCGAAGGACGTCAAGACGGAGGTCTTCGTCCTGCCAGCGGCCGACGCCATGGAGAAGGCTGGTTCCATTGTCACCAGCGGGCGCCTCATCCAGTGGCGGCCCAAGGTGGCAGAACCCCCCGGCGAGGCCAAGGAGGACATCTGGATCCTGGACCGCATCTACCGGGCGGTGCGGGAACTCTACCAGGGGAGCACCGACCCCAAGGACCGGCCCATCTTGGACCTGAACTGGGACTACGGCGATCCTCCCGACGTGGAGCGGGTGGCGCGGGAGATCAACGGCTACTGGACCCAAGACGTCCTGGACGACAAGGGGAACGTCATCGGCCGGAAAGGGGACCTCTTGGACACCTTTGCCAAACTGCGGGACGATGGGGCCACGGCCAGCGGCGCCTGGATCTACTGCGGCTACTTCTACGACCGGGACGACGGCACAGGGCACTTCATGCCCTCGTGCAAGCGGCGGGGGACCAAGGACCCCGGTGGCCTGGGCATCTACCCCTATTGGGGCTGGGTGTGGCCGGCCAACCGCCATATCCTCTACAATCGCTGCTCGGCCGATGCCAGCGGCAAGCCCTGGAACCCGGACCGGGTCCTCATCCGGTGGGATCCGGAGCAGAAGAAGTGGGTGGGCAACGATGTGCCGGACTTCAGCCCCACCAAGGACCCGACCGAGCCCGGCGGCGACGACGCCTTCATCATGGCCCCCTTCCTGAAGGGACGGCTCTTCAGCCCCCTGAACGAGGGGCTCTTCCCCGAGCACTACGAGCCGCTGGAGAGCCCAGTGAAGAACCTCCTCTCCAGCGTCCAGTCCAACCCGGTGGCGAAGATCTGGAACGTGGACGCGGACAAGCCCATCGGGGACCTGGTGGGCGACCGGGAGCGGTTCCCCTACGTGGCCACGACCTACCGAGTGGTGGAGCACTGGCAGGCCGGGGCCATGTCCCGCTGGCTGCCCTGGCTCGCGGAACTCCAGCCGGAGATGTTCGTGGAGATCTCCACTGAACTGGCCAACGAGAAGGGGATCAAGAACGGCGAACGGGTGGTGGTCCGCAGCGCCCGCGGGGAGATCCAATGCGTGGCCTTGGTGACCAACCGGATCAAGCCCATGGTGGTGGGCGGGGAAACCATCCACGTGGTGGGGATGGTCTGGCACTACGGCTGGAAGGGCCTGGCGACCGGGCCCAGTGCCAACGAACTGACCCCCCACGTCGGGGATGCCAACACCATGATCCCTGAGTACAAGGCCTTCCTCGTGGACATCAGAAAGGCGGTGTGATATGAGCAAGGTGGCCATGCTTTACGACGCGTCCAAGTGCACGGCCTGCCGCGGCTGCCAGGTGGCCTGCAAGCAGTGGAACGACCTGCCGGGGATCACCACGTCCAACCGCGGCAGTTACGAGAACCCGGCGGACCTCACGCCGGCGACCTATACCCGCATCCGCTTCCGTGAGGTGGAGGAGGGGGGCCAGGTCAAGTGGCTCTTCCTGAACTGGGGGTGCCTGCACTGCACGGAGGCAGCCTGTGTGAAGGTCTGCCCCACCGGGGCCCTCAAGCACCATCCCATGGGGTTCGTCTCCTTTGAGCGGGACCTGTGTAACGGCTGTGGCTACTGCACCCAGTTCTGCCCCTTCCACATCCCGCGCACGGAGACGGACGTCCTGACGGGGAAGGGAAAGTCGTCCAAGTGCACGATGTGCCAGGACCGCATCACCAACGGCGAACTGCCGGCCTGTGTGAAGACCTGTCCGCCCAAGGCGTTGGACTATGGGGACTTTGACGCCATGGTGGCCAAGGGGCAGGCCCGGGTGGAGGCGTTGAAGGCCCGGGGCTTCCCCAACGCCAACCTCTGGGGCGACAAGTTCCTGGGGGGCCTGGGCCGCCTCTACGTCCTCACGGAGGCGCCGGAGAAGTACGGCCTGCCCACCAAGCCCTCGTATCCTTGGGTGGCGTCCATCTGGCAGGACTGGGTCCAGCCCCTCGCTGAGGCGTCGTTCGTGGTGGGCATCCTGGGCACGGCGTTGGCCTGGCTCATTGTCCGCCGCAACATCCGCATGGAGGAAGTGGAATGACAGTCAGGCTCCGCAAAACCGGTTCAGCGATCCAGATCCGTTGGATCCCGCGTTACACCTTCTTGGAGCGGGCCCTGCACTGGGGGCACACGGTCACCTTCCTTCCCCTGGCCATGACGGGACTGGTGCTCTTCGTCCCCCAGTTTGCCCCGCTGGCGCGGGGGGAGGCTGGCCAGTTCCTGCGGCTGATCCACCGCATCTGCGCGGTCTTCTTCGGGCTTGTGCCCATTCTGTACGCGCTCCTGGAGCCGCACCGGCTGCTGGCCACGATCCGGGAACTGGGGTGGAGCAAGGATGACCTCCTCTGGGTCAAGAATGCCATCCCTTACTACATCTTCGGCAAGCACGTGGCCATGCCCCCCCAAAGGCGGTGGAACACGGGGGAGAAGTTGAACGTGTGGATCATGGTGGCCGGCACCATCACCTTCGGCATCACCGGGGTGGTGATGTGGTTCGGACGGGGGATCGTCCCCACCTGGCTCTTCCAGGCGGCGGTCATCGTCCACGACCTGACCATGATCGTCACGGTGAACATGTTCATCGTCCACTTCTTCCTGGCGGTGGTCCACCCCCTGATGTGGCAGAGCCTGGTGAGCATGCGCTTCGGCGTGGTCTCCGAGTCCTACGCCCGCGAGCACCATGCCGCCTGGTTCTACGGGGAGAAGCGGGCCAAGGAACTGTACGCCCAGCGGCTGGCCCAGGAGCAGGCCAAGGCCCAGGGGGGCGCAGGCGAGAAGTGAGCCCTTCGGCACGGGGCGGTGGTCCGGGGAAGGGAGGCCCAGATGAGGGACCAGGAAGTGCTTTCGGCGTTGGACGCCGCGCTGCAGGAACACCCAGCGCTGCGGGAACTCCTCCTCTTCTACCGGGAGATCTACCAGGTGCAGTTCGCGCTCAAGGCCGCCCTTCCCCCGGCCACCTGCCCTGTGGACGATGCTGAAGCCGCGCGCCGCCTGGAGGCGGGGCGGCCCCTGCTGGAGTTCCACCACCTGGGCCTGACCCCTGAGGGGTTCGCGGAGTCCCTGGCGGCCCTCTCCCAGGTTCTTGCAGTCCACAACCCCTCCTGGCAAGGGGTGTGCGATGCCTTCCCCCCGGAGGCCCTGGTGGAGGAAGCGCGCCGCCAGTTTGAGAACCGGGAAGCCCTGTGCACGGTGACGTCGGTGTGCGCTATGGGGGTCACATTGGCCCTCGTCCCCTACGTGCAGCGGGCGGCGGATGCGGTTCGTCCCCTGGTCCGCGAGGACCTCTGGCGGCGAGGGATATGCCCTCTGTGCGGGGGGTGGCCTCAGTTCGCCTTCCTGGAGCGGGAGACGGGAGCGCGCCGCCTCTACTGCGCGCGCTGCGATACCTCGTGGGGGTTTGACCGGGTTACCTGCCCCTTCTGCGGGGAGGTGGATGCCATGGTCTACTACCCCAGCGAGGACGGGGTGTACCGCCTCTATGCCTGCGAGGCGTGCAGGCGGTACCTGAAGACGATGGACCTGCGCCGCACGCTGCGCACGCCGGAGCCCCTGGTGGAGCGCCTGGTGACCATCTCCATGGACCTGGCGGCCCAGGAGAAGGGCTACGGCTTCGGGAGCACCCCTGTGGTTGCGGATGCCAATGCATGGAAGGAGCAGAGGTGAGACATGGCGAGGATTCTGGTAGTTGACGACGACCCCGACTTCGTATCCGTTGTGCGGACGATCCTCCTGTCCGCAGGGTATGAAGTGGATACCGCCGCCAATGGCGGGCAGGCCCTGCAGCGGATGCGAGCCCAGAGGCCAGACCTGATCCTGCTGGACATCATGATGTCCTACGTGCTGGACGGGCTGGACGTGACCCGGGAGATGGCCCAGGACCCGGCCCTGAAGGACATCCCCGTCCTCATCGTCTCTTCCCTGACCGGGGTGGAGGGGGTCTCGGGGATGTTCCCCACGGACGAGGCCCCGGCGGCGGATGGGTGGATCTCCAAGCCTGTGGACCCGGACGACCTCCTGCGGCGCATCGCCGAGTTCTTGCCGGGCGGGGCTTCCAAGGCGGGGGGCAAGTAGCCTCGGGGGTTTGTTTCCTCTGACGTCCGCAGGGCGCGGGGTGCCGGATGGACCCCGCGCCTTTCCATTTTCGGCCACCGGTTCCAATCGGGGCTCAGGGCCGGGCGTCGGCCTGCGCCGACGCTGCCATCCCCGCTGGGCTCAGAGGTGGGTTCCACCGCTGAGAGGCGGCCTGCCGGGAGGCGTGCCCTGCCACCGATTCAAATCGGGGCTCAAGGCCGGGCGTCGGCCTGCGCCGACGCTGCCATCCCTGCTGGGCTCAGGGGTGGG
>Ga0123519_10012986_pt1 | contig 12026 bp, 15 predicted proteins | sample YelNatPaOPRAMG02_FD_87396 | JGI IMG/M metagenome (GOLD analysis project Ga0123519, IMG submission 87396) | Hot spring microbial communities from Yellowstone National Park - Yellowstone National Park OP-RAMG-02 (version 2) | ecosystem: Environmental > Aquatic > Thermal springs > Hot (42-90C) ... | reverse complement strand
GCTTTTTGCGAAGCAAAAAGAGTTGTGGCCGATCGCCCGCTCGCTACGGTTATATTTTATTTGTTAAACATTAGCTCTTTATAGAGGTTTGTTTTAATTTTGAGAGCAACTCGGGCACAACTAAAAAATTTTTAATTTTTCTATTTAACTATGGATATAAAAAAATCTTGGAAGGTAAAACTCCCTGTTTTAGATAAGAGGATAAATGGTTTTAAATCCGGCTATAGACAAAATTTAGCGATACTTGGTTTGGATTCTGAGGAGATTTCATATCTATTGGATAATTATCTTCTTGAAAATAAATATAGTGATTTTATTTACATTAGAGTTTCTTCTAATTATAAAAACGCAGGAGATTTTTTTAAAGATGTCGCGATATCATTTTTTAGTGAATATTTAGATAGGATAGAAAAACTGGATTATTTTTTGTTTACCTTGGAAGAAAGACTTCCCAAAACAGTTAATTTTATAAAAAATATTTTAAAGAAAAATAATATTAGTTTTTTTGATGTTGTTGAATTATTAGATAAGATTATAAATGAAACACATAAAAAATATATATTTTTAATAGAAAATTTTACAGGACTTGATGAGATTTTTAATCTTTGGTATCAGGCTTTTGCAAAATTTATAATCTTGCAGAGAGACTGTATGATTATTTTAACTTCATCTAATATATTGAAAGCAGAAAATATTTTAGCAAATGAGTTAAATTTATTATTTGGAAATTTTGAAAAAATTTATTTAGATGAGGTTAACTTTATAGATAAATATTTATATTTTAAAACTTGTTTGCCTCCCGATATTTCAGATTTTTCTATTTTATTTTTTATAAATATTTTGGGGAATAACTTAATGTATTATGATTTAGTTTCTACAATTATAAAAAATAATTATAACAATTCTGACGAGGTTAATTCTTTAATAAAAATTTTAGAGGAGGTATTATATAAAAGAGATGGTTATTTTTATCAAAAATATATAAAAAAGATAGAATTTCTTAAAGAAGAATTTAACGATTATTCTTCTATAATAAAATTACTTTTTAATTTAGCAGATGGTTATATAAGAAAAAATGAATTAGTTTCTTTAAATATATACGATTCAAAGACTTTGAAGGCAAGATTAGATAAACTTAATAGGCTTAATTATATTACAAATTTTGGTAATATATATAAAATTTCTGATTATTTGTTTTCTTTTTGGCTATTAAATGTCTTTAAGATAAATATTTCGTCTTTCAGTATTCAAAGACAGTATTTTTTTTGGAGAGAAAACATAACAATAGAGATAAATAATTTTAGAGAGAAATTCTATAGAGATAAGATAGAAAAAATAAAAGAATTATTACTTTATTTTAAAGATGATATTGTTTATATGAATAAAATTAAATATTTATTGCCTGTTATTGGAAAATTGGAACTTGTATTTTCTGATATGGATAAATTTTATTTTTTAACTCCAAGAGAAAATATATTTTTAGGATTAAAACTTAACAATACCTATGATGTTGATATATTTGAATTTTTAAAAGAAGCAAATAAGTATAAACAATCTAAGAAAATATTTATTTCTACGGGAGATATTAATAGCGCTGCAAAGTTGCTTGCAAAAAACCATAAAATGTTGGTATTAGATTATAATGATATAAACAATTTATTTTCAATATATAATTTAAGGACATTGATATTTGAAAAAGAAATAATAAAAGATGCGAATATTAGTAATTTCTGATACGCATATACCAATTGCAAAGGAGTATTTACCGGATATAATTAAGAAGGAGGCAGAAAAGAGTAATTGTTGTATTCATGCGGGAGATTTTATTGCCTATGAGGTTTTTGAGGTTCTTTCTAATTTGACAAAGGTTTATGCTGTATGTGGAAATATGGATAATTCTTCAGTTATAAATAAATTGCCAAGAAAACAGATTTTTAAATTAGAAGATTTAAAGATTGGTTTAATACACGGAAGAGGAGATCCATCTTCTCTTATTAATTATATAAATCAAGAATTTTTAGAAGAATTTGAGGAGATTAATTTGTTTATTTTTGGACATTCCCATATGCCTTATGATAGAGAACACAAAGGAAAAATTTATTTTAATCCGGGTTCTCCTACTGATAAAATTTTTGCACCATTTTGTTCTTACGGGATATTAGAGATAGAAGGTAAGAAAATAATAAGGAGGATATTAAAAATTGAATAGAATTTGGGCGCCTTGGAGAATAAAATATATAACTTCGGAGAAAGAGAAAGTCTGTATTTTTTGTAAAGCCTATAAAGAAAAAAAGGATAAGAAGAACCTTGTTATTTTACGTTCAGATTACTCATTTGTTTTATTTAATAAGTTCCCTTATAACAATGGACACCTTTTAATTGCACCTTATAGACATATTGCTAATTTAGAAGAATTGAAAGATTTAGAGATCAGTGATATACATAGTATTTTAACTAAAATGCTTTCTGTTCTAAAAAAAACGATTAAACCGGATGGTTTCAATATAGGGATTAATTTAGGAAAAGTTTCCGGCGCAGGGATAGAAGAACATTTGCATATTCATTTAGTTCCCCGATGGAATGGAGATACAAATTTTATGCCGGTTATATCAAACACTAAAGTAATTTCTCAAAGTTTAGAAGATTTGTATAAAAAAATTAAAAAATATTTATAATGCAATTTAAAAAAATATCAGTTTTTGGTATGTCTTCTAAGTATTCAAGAGGGAGAAGATACCCGGAAAAAGAGCACCCATATAGAGATATTTACCAGCGCGATAGAGACAGGATAATTCATAGTACCGCCTTTAGAAAGTTAGAATACAAAACCCAAGTTTTTGTTTATCACGAAGGCGATTATTACAGAACAAGATTAACTCATACTTTAGAAGTTTCCCAGATTGCGAGAACTATAAGCAGGGTTTTAGGTTTAAATGAAGATTTAGTAGAGGCTATAGCTTTAGCTCATGATTTAGGCCATACTCCATTTGGACATGCCATAGAAGAGGTGTTAGATGATCTAATGAAAGAGGAGGGTGGTTTTGACCATAATTCGCAAGGTTTAAGGGTTGTGGATTTTTTAGAGAAAAGATATCCAAATTTTTCAGGATTAAACTTATCTTACGAAACACGAGAAGGTATAATAAGACATAGCGCAAGTAGTAAAATTAGAAATTTTGTAGATATTAGTGAATTTTTTTTAGATAAACAACCAACCCTTGAGGCGCAGGTAGTTGATTTAGCAGATGAGATAGCATACGATAATCACGATTTAGACGATGGTTTAAAATCTAATATGATTTATGATGGAGATTTAGAAAGGATATCTATTTGGAATATGGTTAGTAAAAAAATAAAAAAAGAATATTCCAATCTTAACAAAGATTTATACAAATATTTGATTATAAGAAATTTAATAGATATCGAAGTTACAGATCTTATAAAAAATACCTTAAAGAATATAAAAAAAATGAAGATAAATAGTTTTAGAGAAGTTAAACAGTGTGGAGAAAGGGTAGCAACTTTTAGTAAAGATATGAACGATTTAAGAAAAGAATTAAGAAATTTTCTTTATAAAAATCTTTATTGCCATTTTAGAGTATTGAAGATGTCTGATAAGGCTAAAAGATTTATTAAAGCCATTTTTGAGATTTATTCTAATAACCCTATGCTTTTACCGGCTGATTTAAGAGGTAAAAGTATAAAACGCGCCATCTGCGATTACATTTCAGGTATGACAGATATGTATGCACTAGAGGAATATAACAGATTATTTAACCCGTTTCAGAAAGTATGAAGCAATATAAGGTTATATTTTCAAGTTTTCATGCAATTTATAGATTAATAACTACTTCTTATAATATTGACAATTTTTTATTGGGTATCTGTAGGATATATAAAAATACATTTAAAGCAGGTAAAGTAATTATTATATCTAAAAATTTAAACTCAAGTAAATATATTAAAGTTTCTATAAGTAAAAATAAACAGTACATAAAGAAGGGTAATAATATTTTAAATAAGAGAGAAAACTATATATTAAAAGAACAGAAAGAAATAATTTCTGAAAATGAACTAATTTATCCATTTGTTTTTTCTGAACCAATGGGTATAATTTATATTAAAAAAAGTAATTATTTTAAATTTCAGGAGATAGAAAGACGTTGGTTTTTATCAATGTGCGAGATATCTTCTATAGGACTTAAGGTTTTTAGTTTATACGACGAAAGCAAAAAATCTATTATAAACTATATAAAATCTTTAACGAAACTTTTAAATCAATATGTTCCGACATCTTATATACATAAAGATAGTATATTTTATTTGACAAAGATTTTAAGCAAAGAAATGAAATTATCTAAAGAGGAATTTAAATCATTGGAATATGCTTTATTGTTACATGATGCAGGAAAAATTCAATTGCCTTCAAGGTTATTAAAGAAGCAGAAGCCATTGACTGATGAGGAATTTAGAATTATAATGGAACATCCTCATAAGGGTGTTGAATTGATAAAGGATTTAAAAATTTTAAGGCCTGTAATTCCTATTATATTGCACCATCATGAGAGATATGATGGAAGCGGTTATCCATCTGGTTTAAAAAAAGAGGAGATTCCATTTGGTTCAAGATTTTTGGCAGTTTTAGATGCTTTCGATGCAATGTTTTTTGGTAGACCTTACAAAAAAAGAAAATATTTAGATAGTATTATAAAGGAGTTTGAGGCCCAAAGGGGTAAACAGTTTGATCCACAGATAGTAGATGTATTTTTGAAGATATTAAAAAGACCATCTGTTAGAAAACGTTTAATATCATTTTTATAAGATGGCTGAAGAACAATTACATTTTTTTAATTTTAAAGAAAAAAGTTTTAAAAAAAGACAAATAAGTCTTCCTTTAGATACTTTGATTTTATTGCTTATTATAATAGTTTTATTGTTTCTTCTTTCTTTTTCATTAGGCGTTGAACGTGGTAGAAGAGTAGTCTATGTGGGTGGAGCAAAAAAAGATTTAAGTTTAGATTTTAAACAACCTTTTAAGGATGAAGAATTTTTATCAAAAGAAGAAACTACAATTTTAACTAATGTGAATAAGATAGAAGAAGAGCGGCACCTTGATAATACAACTGCTTTAGAAAAGAAAACATTAGATAAAGAGGAGGGAATTTCTAAAGAGATAAAAATTTCAGATGAAAATAAACAGAAGAATACGGAACAGCAATCTATAAAAAAAGAAAGATATATTATACAGATAGCCTCTTATACAAATAAAGAAAGGGCAGAATTAGAACTTAAAAAATTACAAAAAAAAGGTTATAATGCTTTCATTTCTAAAAAGGGAAATTATTTAGTATTGTTTGTTGGAGAATTTTCAAGTAAAATAGATGCAGATAAATCATTAAAATCTTTGAAAAGTTTTTATCATGATTGTTTCTTAAAAACTGTTAACTAAAGGAGGTAAGTTTATGAGTTTACACCGTTCTTTAAAAAGAGTAGAAAAAATTACAGCTATAAGGACTGTTTTTGGTAGGGTGGAGAGGGTAAAGATGTTAAAAGAAAAAGGTCAATGGGATGAAAATTCAAAAGTAATTGGACTGCCAAAGACGAAAATTACAAGGGTAAAGATTTCAAAGAAGGAAAAAGCTCAAGAGGCTCAACAGGCACAGGCTCAGGTTACAGCAGATCAGACTCAGGCTACATCTCAAGCATCGGCTACAGAAAAGACACAAAAAGAATCTAAAAAATAGTATGAAATTTTATATAATATTTATTTTTATTATTTTTTTATTTACGAACTCTTTTGCTAAAGATTTCTATGAGGTAATAAAAGAAGAGGTAAATATACGTTCAGATTCTACAATTTTATCTTCTGTAATTGGAATTTTAAAGAAGGGTGAAATTGTAGAGGTAATAGATGAAAAATTTGATTGGTACAGAATAAGACTCCCTAAAAGATTTTATGCTTATGTATCATGTGATTATGTGAAAGAGATAGACAATAAAAGACTAATAGTTGAGGCTTCTAATTTAAATTTAAGAAGCAGCCCCTCTTTAGATTCAAGCATTATAGGGAAGGTAAAAAATAAGGATATTTTAGATATAATAGAGCGACAAGATAAATGGTTTAAGATCTCTATTTATCCTTTTGGATTTGGTTGGGTTCATAAAAGTTTTTTAAAGAAATTAAATTTATTAACTAAGAAGGGAACTTTACTTTTTCTTAAAAATTCAAGTTCCAAGGCTAATTTTATAATTAAAACCGATAAAGGCAAAATACCGTTATTATTTAAATATAAAAAATATAATAAATTCATAAATAAAAAGGTAGAAGTTCTTATTGGAAAAAAAGATGGATATTTTTTAGTAAAAAAAATAAAATTTTTGAAATAAGTTGTCTGTTATTATAATATTTTTATCTTTAGTTTTATCGATAATAATTTCTGCACATTTTAAAATATTATTTGCTTATCTTTTAGGGGACAAGACTCTAAATTTAAAGTTTAATCCATTTAAATATATTGATTTTTTTGGAACATTTTTAATGCCATTTCTTTTAATTTTTATAAGTAAGGGGACTATTTTTTTTGGATATCCTAAAAGATATTATATAAATTATTACCATTTTAAAAAACCAAGAAGAGACATATTTTTTGTAATTTTAATTAGTCTTTTTGTTTATCTTTTTTTTGTAATATTTTTTGTTTTCATTTCAAAAGTTGGATTTCTTCCAAAAAATTTGTCAATAGTTTTAGTAGCGGTTAATTTAAGTTTATTTTTATTTAATTTATTACCATTATACCCTTTTAGTTTTTTTGAAATTTTAAATTTATTTCTTCTAAACAAAATAGTTTTTTTAAAAGAGAAGATAATAAGTTTTTTGATTTTTTTAATTTTATTGTATTTTAATTTTTTTAGTTTTTACAGCAGATTTTTAATAAATATCTCTACGCTTTTAGTAGGTTAAAATGGGAATTATAAAAGTAGATTTAAAAGAAAACTCTTATAATATTTATACCGGTTTTAATATAACCAATTTAGAATCTTATATAAATAAACTTAATATTGGAAATTTTGCTTTTATAATTACATCAAAAAAAATATATTCGTTATATAAAAATATAATAAAAAATATTTATAAAGATTATAAAGTATTTAAAGTTATCGATAAAGAGGAGGCTAAATCAAAAGAATGGCTTTTTAGGACAATCAAGACTTTATTAAAATACGATAAGTATAATAAAAAGATATTCATTATATGTTTTGGTGGAGGAACAATAAGCGATTTAGGTGGTTTTTTGGCTTCTATTTATAAAAGAGGAATTCCATATATTAATATACCTACGACGTTTTTGGCTCAGATAGATGCATCTATAGGTGGAAAGACTGCTATAAATTTAGAAGAAGCAAAGAATATTTTGGGAACATTTTACCAACCAAAGGCTATATTTATAGATCCGATTTTTTTAAATACACTACCAAAAGAGGAATTAAAAAATGGACTTGCCGAGGCTATAAAGTATGGAATTATTAAAAATAAAGAGTTATTTTATTTTTTAAACGATAATTATAAAAAAATAACAGATTTAGATAAAGATAGTATATTAAAAATTTTAAAAGAGTCTATAAAAATAAAAGCAGATATAGTTTCAAAAGATCCAAATGAAAAAATAGGTTTACGCACTATATTAAACTTTGGACACACCTTTGCGCATGCTTTGGAGAGCTATTTTTCCTATAAAGATATATCACATGGAAGAGCTGTGGCAATAGGTATGATTTATGCTGGTTATTTATCTTTTCTTTTAGGAAAGTGTAAAATTAAAGATTTGATGGAGATTAAAAATATTTTAGATATTTATTCTTTTAAAACAAAAATAGATTTCGACTATATAAAACTTTATAAGGCTTTTAATTATGACAAAAAATTTATTAAAGGTAATATTCGTATGGTTTTACTTAAAAGAATAGGAGAGGTAGATGTAGTAGAGGATATACCAAAAGAAAAAGTTATAAAGGCTTTAAAAAATTTTAATAAAATTTTTGATAGAAAGCTTTATTTTTAAGATACTTTTATTGACAAATACTTTTTTTGTGATATTTTGTATTAGTTATTTTTTAAGGACCTCCTATTTTTTATAAAAGAAGATTATGGATGGAATATTTGGAGTAGTCTCAAAAAAAGAGTGCAGTGAAACTTTATTTTATGGAGTAGATTACCACTCTCATTTAGGAACTCAGTTTGCAGGTTTAGCAGTTTGGGGAAAAGAGTTAAACAAGGTTATTCATGATATAAGTTATAGTAAGTTTAAATCAAAATTTTTTCAGGAACTCCATTTTCTAAAGGGAAATAAAGGCATAGGTGTAATAACCTCACAAAACCCTCAGCCGATTTCTGTAAATTCAAAATTTGGATTGTTTGCGATCTGCACAAATGGATTTATAAGTAATGCAGCAGATTTAGCAAATGAACTACTTAAAGAAGGAGAAACTTTTAGTAGTTCTTTTGATGGTAAGATAAATGCAACAGAGCTGGTTGCAAAACTTATAAGTAAAGGAAATAGTATAGAGGATGGAATTGAAAAGATGTTTTTTAAAATTCAAGGTTCTGTATCTCTTTTAATTTTAACCAAAGATGGAATTTTTGCAGCACGAGATAGATTGGGTTATAGTCCACTTGTGTTTGGTAAAAAAGCTAATGAATTCGCAATAACTACAGAGACTACTGCATTTTTAAATTTAGGATTTAAAGTAGAAAAAAATATTTTTCCCGGCGAGATTGTTTTTACATAAAGATGGAATAAAGAGTATAAAAACTATTTTTATGGATAGAAAACAAATTTGTTCTTTTTTATGGATTTATGCAGGATTCCCTGCTTCTTGTTATGATGACATAAATGTAGAGATAACCAGAGAAAGGTCTGGAATGTTTTTAGCCAAAAGAGATAATGTAAAAATAGATTTATTTGCGGGTGTACCAGACTCAGGCACAGCTCATGCAATTGGTTATGCTATAGAATCAAAAATACCCTTTAGAAGACCGCTTATAAAATATACTCCCGGTTTTGATAGAAGTTATACACCACCCTCTCAAGAACAATGCGATTTAGTAGCAAAGATGAAATTGGTCGCGGTAAAAGAGATAATTATAAACAAAAAGATATTGCTTTGTGATGATTCTATAGTCCGTGGAACTCAATTGAAAAATTTTACAATTCAAAAATTATGGGAAAATGGAGCAAAAGAATTCCATTTAAGGATTGCTTGTCCACCTTTAATGTTCCCTTGTAAATTCAATTATTCTACACGGATAACTTCAGAGCTTATAACTTGTAGATTAATAATAGAAATTGAAAAGAGAGATTTGAAAGATATATCAAAATATCTCGATGAGGATAGTTTTTATTATAAAAATATGGTTTTAAAAATAGCAAAAGAATTAAATGTTACATCTTTGAAATATCAACTGCTCTCTGATATGGTTGAAGCAATTGGATTACCTAAAGAGAGTTTATGTTTATATTGTTGGACAGGTAAGGATTAGGGATATTTTTATATAAATTTTTATTTTAAGAGAGGAGCTGTATGGAGGATATAATTTATAAATTAAGAGAGGAGGCTAAAAAAAATCCAAGACGAATAGTTTTTCCTGAGAGTAGCGATGAAAGAGTTATAAAGGCTGTTGAATATATCCAAAAAGAAAAAATAGCTTACCCTATATTGCTTACATCAGATAATATGGATATAGCAAAACAAGAAGAATTTGCAAATTTTTACTATGAGATTAAAAAAGATAAGGGGGTAGTTTTTGAAGAGGTAAGAGAACTTATGGAGAATCCCTTATATTATGCTTGTATGATGGTAAAATTAGGATACGCTGATGGTTTTGTTGCGGGTGCAATATATACAAGTTCGGCTGTAATTAAGGCTATAATTAACTGTTTAGATGTTGATAAGACGATAAATCTTATTTCAAGTTGTTTTATTATGGTAATCAAGGATTGTAAATATGGAGAAAATGGAGCTTTAGTGTATGCTGATTGTGGAGTTATACCTTATCCAACAAGTGAGCAACTTGCCCTTATTTCTATTTCTGCTGCAAGATTTACAAGAGATATTTTGGGTTTTGAGCCAAGAGTTGCGCTTTTAAGTTTTTCTACAAAAGGAAGCGCCTCTGGCAGATGGGTAGAGAAAGTAAGAGAGGCTGTTGAGATAGCAAAATCAAAAAATAGTGGTTTTTTAATAGATGGTGAACTTCAAGCAGATGCAGCGTTAGTGGAAGATGTTGCAAAAAGAAAATTGTCTACAAGTCCTGTTGCAGGTAGAGCAAATGTCCTTATATTTCCAAATTTGGATGCGGGAAATATATGTTATAAAATTACACAAAGATTAGCCAATGCAAGGGCAATTGGTCCTCTTATACTTGGAACAGAACAGCCCTGTAGCGATCTTTCAAGGGGTTGTGATATTGATGATATAATAGATTGCACTGCCGTTGTGGTTATTGAGGCGAATAAAAGGATAGGTGCAAAATGAAGATTTTAGTTATAAATTCAGGGAGCTCTTCTATAAAATATAAACTTTATGAGTTTCCTCAAAAAAAACTTATTACAAAAGGTCTTATTGAAAAAATAGGCGAAAAGGATTCTTCTATATCAAACCATAGTGAAGGAATGAAAGTTTTGTTTTCAAACCTATTAAAGGAAAATGTTATTAAGTCTTTTAAGGAGATTTCTGCTATAGGTCATAGGGTGGTTCATGGCGGAGAGGTTTTTACTAAACCGCATATCATTGATGATGAGGTAATCAAAAAAATAAAAGAATGTTTAGAGTTGGCTCCACTTCATAATCCTGCGAATTTAGCTGGTATAGAGGCTGCAAAAAAGATATTACCTAACACAAAACAGGTTGCAGTTTTTGACACAGCTTTCCATCAGAGTATACCACAAAAGGCTTATATATATGCAATACCTTTTGAGTATTATAAAAAATATGGTATAAGAAGATATGGCTTTCATGGGACATCTCACCAGTTTGTTGCAGATGAAGCTTCAAAAATTTTAAATAAGCCATTAAGTAAACTTAAAATAATAACCTGTCATTTAGGTAATGGTTGTAGTATAACTGCAATCAGATATGGTAAATCTATAGATACTTCAATGGGTTTTACCCCGCTTGAAGGTCTTATTATGGGAACACGTTGTGGTGATATTGATACTGCTTGTGTTTTTTATATTATGAAAAAAGAAAATCTATCTATAAAAGAGATAGAGGATATATTAAATAAAAGAAGTGGCCTTTTGGGAATATCCGGAATAAGTAATGATTTTAGAGAACTTAAGAAAGCCTCTAAAGAGGGTAACAAATTAGCTAAATTAGCAATAGAGATGTTTATATATAGGATAGAAAAATACATAGGTGCTTATAATTTAATTTTAGACGGTGCAGATGTAGTATGCTTTACTGCTGGTATAGGAGAAAATAATCCGGATATAATTAATAGAATAAAAAAAGACATTAAAAAAGTTATGCCAAAGACAAAAGTTTTAGTAATCCCAACAGATGAAGAACTTATGATAGCGAATTTAACATATAAAATGGTAAGGTGAATTATGTTAAGGATTATGCTTAAATCTAAAATTTATTATGCAACTATTACAGATACACAGTTATATTATAAGGGGAGTATAACAATAGATGAAAGAATAATGAAAGAGGCAGATTTATTGGAAGGAGAAAAAGTAGAAGTTTTAAATTTAAATAACGGCAATAGACTGGAGACTTATGTTATAAAAGGTAAAAAGAGAGGTGTTATCTGCCTAAATGGTCCGGCTGCAAGACTTGGTGTAAAGGATGATAAGATTATAATACTTTCTTACGGATTTTACAGCGAAGAAGAAATTAAAAATTTAAAAGTAAAATTTGTTGAATTAGATGAAAGAAACAAAATTAAAAATAGTTACTTGGCCTAATAAAATATTAAGAAAAAAGTGTAAAAAAGTAGAAAATATCAACGAGGATATTATAAGAAT
>Ga0123519_10012985_pt1 | contig 12027 bp, 9 predicted proteins | sample YelNatPaOPRAMG02_FD_87396 | JGI IMG/M metagenome (GOLD analysis project Ga0123519, IMG submission 87396) | Hot spring microbial communities from Yellowstone National Park - Yellowstone National Park OP-RAMG-02 (version 2) | ecosystem: Environmental > Aquatic > Thermal springs > Hot (42-90C) ... | reverse complement strand
GGAGATACTGGGGAAGCGATGACGAATCCCTAGCTCGTATGAGCGAATATGCACCTTCAGTATCAGGCAGTATCAGGCGATAGCAGAGGCGATACTCCGCGAGACAGGCCAATGCCCTAGAGCGGCTGCACTGTAATGCCCTAGGGCGGGTTCTGCTTCTGCATCGTGCGCCCTTCTTCAGGGGCGAGCCAGCGTGATGGCGTCGATGGCCGCCAACTCCTCGGGGCTGAAGCTCAGCTTCTCCAGCGCCTTGACGTTTTCTTCGATCTGCTCGACCTTGGAGGCACCAATGAGGGCGCTCGTGACGGTCGGCAAGCGAAGAATCCAAGCCAGGGCCATCTGGGCCAGAGTCTGCCCCCGCTCACGGGCGATCGCGTTCAAGCGGCGGACCTGTTCGAGGCGCTCCGGGGTCAGCCGGCGGCGCGTCTGCTCCTCGCCCCAGAGGAGCGCGGCCCGGGAATCGGGCGGGATCTCGCCGGAGAGGTACTTGTCGGTCAGCAGGCCGGAGGCCAGGGGCACGAAGGCGATGACACCCGTTCCCGCCCGCTCGGTTTGCGGCAACAGGTCCCATTCGATCGTGCGGTTGAGCAAATTGTAGGCGGGCTGATGAATCGTGATCGGATGGTACCCGTGGCGCTCGGCGATGCGGACGGCGTCGGCAAAGTGGGCACCAGAGAACGAGCTGACGCCTCCATAGAGCACCTTGCCCTGGCGAATGAGAAGATCGATGGCGTCCAGGCTCTCCTCTAGGGGCGTCTCCGGGTCGGGCCGGTGGAGGTAGAAGATGTCGAAGTACTCCAGGCCCATGCGGCGCAGGCTCTGGTCGCAACTGGCGATGATGTACTTTTTGCTCAGCCACTCGCCGTAGGGGCCGGGCCACATGCGGTAGCCGGCCTTGCTGGAGATGACCAGCTCATCCCGCGGCAGATTGCGGATCACCTCGCCGCAGACCAGCTCTGAGTTGCCTGGGGGCTGGCCGTAGTTGTTGGCGAAGTCGAAGTGGGTGATGCCGAGATCGAAGGCGCGGAAGAGAGCTGCCCGCGCCAGTTCGGGGCCGCGGTATCCGCCAAACGTCTCCCAGCCGCCGAGAGAGATCGCAGGCAACAGCAGGCCGCTGCGGCCGCAGCGCCGATACTGCATACGGCCGTCATAGCGGTTCTTGTCGAAGGGGCCTTCCATCCCAGCGGCGATCTCGGTGGCGGCGAGTTGCAGCGGCCTGTCTGTCGTAGTCATGGCTTCTCCTTGGCGATTAGTGTGAGGGAGACCTCACCGCGGCCCTTCCCCCCAGAGACAGGCTAAAGTGAGGTCGATCTTTACTCCTTACCGAAACCGGTACTGAAGCCACTACTGAAACCGGTCTTTAGTATCCGACGATCTCCAGAGATTGCCCCTCCGGGAAGGGCACGAAAACGCAGTCGTTGGCATAGGTGCGCTCGGGCAATACGACGAGTACGTTGGCTGGCTTGTCGTTCACGGTATAGGGTGCCAGATGCCAGACGCCGGGACGCAGTACCACCAGCGTCCCCTGGGGCACTCGGAAGACCTGGAAAAGGTCCACTGGCGGAGGGGCAGCGGGGGAAGTGCCAGGCGCAACGTGGATGAGCACGTCGATGTCGAGAGGCATTATGGCTTCGCAGCAGCGATTGTGGTACTCGGCGGCGTCGATCACCATCGGTCTCGCTGCGACCCGACAGACGGAGAAGGAAACGGCGGTCGGCCCGCCAAAGTTAGCCTGGATGATGTCGCGAACGAATTGGACCGGTGGCTCACCGAAGCCGAAGTTCTTGGGATCGATCATGTTGGCGAAGGAGCCGAAGGGCTGGAAAGCATCGGCGCTGAGGCTCTGGACGGCGACGGTCTTCATGCTTAGCTCCTTGAGTGATATTAGGCGCATTTTATCACACCGGCTACCACCACGCTGGACGCAAGGCTTGAACGCCAGGCTGAACCTATGTATAGTCATAATGAGCGTCCGCGTGGCGGCCGCTGCCGCCAGAGAGATCAGCATCTGGCGGTTGGATCACGACTCCATCGTGGAGGAGGTGCTGCGTCGGGGAAGCAGCAGGTAGGCCTGGCTCGAGCTATCCTGAAGCAGATGAGGAGTGATATCGATAGCAGCAGCTCGAATCGCTTTGATTTTCAAGCCTGGAGCCTCCTCCCTAGTCAAGCCGAAACTGCTCGAACAACCGGCGCAGATGCAGCAGGGGCTCCCGATAGTACTCGTCCGGCGTCACCCCCAAGTCAATCTGCAGGCTTGGAGGCTGGACGATTGGCTTGGTGGCAGCAAAGGCCTTAATGACATCGGCGATCGGCTTCAGGCTGCCGTCAGGCCGCAGCAGGCCGAAGAAGCGCTCGTGGATGAACTGGTCGCAGGGCGGGCGATCCCATAGCTGGGGCACATAGTCAGCGAAACACCAGCCGAAAGCGCCCAGCGAGCCGATGCGCTGAAGCTTGAGCAACACTCGCCGGTAGTACTCGGCGCCATCCTCTTCCGAGGGGAAGAACTGCTGGCGTGGGCGGCTCATGATGGGATAGGTCTCGTAGTGAGAAGGCTGGCCGGGGGCGGCGGTGCAGAGGCCGTATTCCTCGAAGAGGACGGGCCGACCAGCCAAGGCAGCGGTGAGAGCGTTGGCAAAGGGAACCACGTCACTGTCCAATGGTTCCTTGGCCCAGGAAGCGTAGATGGAATAGGCGTGCATCACCGAGAAATCGGTTACGGAGGCTAGCATATCTGCACGCAGACCGACATCTCGCTCGATGTCGGCGGTATGCAGCCCGATGGTGACTGGGCAGTCGGGGTCGATTTCGTGGATGAGGTCGACCATACGTCTGGTCCAGGCCTGGCCATCGGCCGCTGTAGGCGGCTGGCAGAAGAGGTCGGGCTCGTTGCCCAGGCTCCAGGCCCAGATGGCCGGATGGTCAGCGAGGCGCTCTACCACAGCCCGCACCAGCTTCTCCTCGGCGGCCACGATCTCCGACTCGACGTAGATGTTATGGATGGCCCGGTCCACCGTCTTTCCTCCCGAAACCAGCGGGCGGCTACCGGGGGCAGCCGGTCGATCGCTGAGGAGCCAGGAAGGAGCCCAATTGGGACCACTCATATGGCCGCAAAAGAGAGTGGGCTCCAGCTTGAGGCCGAAGTCGGCGGCGATGTTGGCCACGGTTTCCAGGTCGCCCAGCCGGCGGGGGTCGACGTGGTCGGGCTGAGGCTGGAAGTCCTCCCAAAGCAAGAAGAAGCGCACGTAGCCGAGGCCAAGGTCACGAATGAGAGCGAACTCCTCGCGCACTTCGCCGGGGTCGAACTGTTTCCACCAGTACATAGCCTTGCGCCGCGGCCAGTAGTTGACGCCGAGCAGGAAGGGATCGCCGGGCTGAGGAATGCCGAGAACAGATGGGTGAGAAGGCTGTTGAGACATGTCGAACCTCCACGCATCTAACTATGCTTGCGGCTCGATCGTACCCTTCGGGCCGGACGCAGACGCCTAAGCCACGCTCACCAAAGTCTTCCCGTTGCGGAACTCTGGGGTCCGGCTCCGATACTGGCGAGTGCTTCAGGCTACTGCTCTGGTACGCCCTCGGTCTCATAGGTACGCGGCACCGGGTGCCCCACTATCTGCTCGACGATGGTCACGTTGTTGGGCGGGCAACCGAAAGCAAAGCGCTGGCCGCGTCGCTCCTTCGGCACGCAGTTGCCCACTGTAATCAGCTTGGCCGGATCGCAATCGGCCGGTACTTCGGCCTTCGAGGTCAACATAGTCAGGCCCTCGGCCAGGTGAAGCTGGCCGGAGTTGCTGAGGTCGTAGAGCACGCTGACAACGCCGTTGCGGCAGCCGGTGCAGGTGCCTTCGGCATGAATGATGCGCAGGCCGGGCACGTCGAACTGGTGATCCTCGACCGAGCGCAGGAAGCGTCGCCGCACTCGTGCGATGGGCTCTCCCACCACCTCAATGTGTGCCAGGTCCGCAATGCCCAGCCCCCGCTCGGCAGCGTACCGGGTCAGCAGCACTTCGTCCAGGGAGAAGTCCATGATGGCGCCCGCCACCGCATCGGCGGCGACTAGGTCGCGACTGGCAAGCACCAGATTCATCTGCACTGGTCGACCATATAGAGGGCCAAGGCCCTCCTGAGCCCAGGTGCCGTCGATCAGGGTGAACGCCGGACGCAAAGCGCTCACCACATCCAGAACGCCCTGATACACACCATCGCGGTGGAGTTGTCGCTTCTGACTATCCGCGATCAGTCCTTTGCAGTTCTTCAGGCTGAGCGTGATCTCCGTCTGGTCGTGGGTCTTCATCACAGGCATACTGATGATGGCATCAGCCTTGGTGACCAATTCGAAGGTTTTGACCTCATCGATCACTTGGCCGCCCTGGACCTTCACGATAACGGTAGGGGTTCGCTTGAGATCGATCACCTCGTAGCCGGCCTCGCGCAGTTCCCAGAAGCCAGCGTCTCTATAGGCCAGCTCGGTATTCACACCGAAGGCAGACGATTCGGCGATGACCGGGTGAGCGCCAAGCTCGGAAACGAGGTCGGCCATGGCCCGCACGACATCGGGGTTAGTGGTCGCACCGCAGCGGAGGCTGGGGGGTTGCGCTACCACGTTCGGTTTGAGAAGCACCAAAGCCCCTGGCTTCACCGTTTCGGGCAACCCCCCAGCCATCTGCACGGCCGCCCGCACTGCTTCCTCTATCTGTTTTCGGGTGCTCTCACCGCTCCGCACCACCGAGACTAGGCTCTTATCCATCGTCAGCACCTCCCGCTTTCTGCTGGCTCGTCGGCGGCCATTCTAGCATTCGCTGGCCAGCGGGACAACCGGCGGAGGAGTCTGGTTCAGTTCCAGAGGGCACCCACGATTCGGAGTGAGGCAGGCTATGCGAGGCCGGCTTCGGACCACGTGCCGTCAGCAGCAGACGGTACCAGTCATCGCGGCTCAGTTCCACTTCTGCACCCTGGCAGGCCGCCTGGATGCGCTCAGGCCTGGTGCTGCCGATAAGGGCTAACATCTTGGCCGGATGCTTAAGCAGCCAGGCAATGGCGATTGCCTCTGGAAACACGCCCTTCTCCCTGGCCATTTGGGCCACCAAGGTCACCGTCGGCGCCACGCGTGGATCGGGGCGCTCAGGCGGCTTGCCCAGCAACACGCCCTCAGCCAGGGAACCGTAGCTCTGGATTGTCATTTGGTGGCGCCGGCAATACTCCACCACACCGTAGCTCTCCGCCGGCATATCGGGACTTTCCTGGGGAGCAATCCAGCCCAGGTCGATGAGAGGAGCGTGTAGCAGGCTGAACTCTATCTGGTTCGCCACTAGAGGTTGGCGCACGTAATCCCGCAGCAGGTCTATCTGGGGTCCATTGTGATTGCTGACTCCGAAGTAGCGCACTCTGCCCTGTTGATGAAGCTCATCGAAAGCCTGGGCTACTTCCTGGGGCTCCACCAGGGGGTCCGGCCAATGCAACAGCAGTAGGTCCAGATAGTCGACCTGGAGGCGGCGCAGGCTGCCTTCCACCGCCGCCACGATATGGTCATGGCTGAGGTCGTACTGATGGACACTGCCCGGGCCAGCATCGCCAGGCGGCCGCTGGCCGCATTTGGACTGAATGATGACGTGCGGGCGAAGGCCGGGGAATTCGCTCCAGATGGCGGAGAAAACCTCTTCCGCCCGGCTGCCATCGGCCGCGGTGTAGATGTCGGCATTATCGAAGAAGTTGATACCCTGGTCCAGAGCGGCTCCCACCATACGCACGACTTCGCGGCGGTCGCCGCTGAGATGGGCAAAGCCCATGCCCACCCGCGAGGCTTCCAGATCGGTATTGGCGATTCTGAGGGTCTTCATTGGTCGCTCCTTCTACTGGCCTGCTATTACCAGTATATAGCTATACAGCGGCCAAGCAGGCCCAGCGAACCGACCTGATACCTCTAGGAGTTGCCAATGACAGCCGCGCGGAGGCGCTCGGCCAACGCCCGGGCTTTCTCCTCGTCCAGATTGGATGGGTCCATTGTGATCACACCTTGCCCGACCTGTGCCTCGAAGACGAAGACCCTTGGGCTCCCTTCGCGCAGCCGCTGCACCACCGCAGCCGCGCTGACACCAGCTTTCTGCTCATCGATGCTGACACGAATACTCGGCACTCCTCCTTCTACACCCCGCACGGCTTCGGCCGCGACACCCGGCATGCCTTGCAGAGATTCAGTGATGATGCGAACATAATGCTCGAAACGCCTCATCTGCGCAGCCAGCCTCTCCTCGTCGGTGAGGATGGCAAGGGCCGTCAGCAAGCCGACTATCGCTTCTTTGCTTACCTTGAGCCCACGGCCGATGGGGTGGCGAGGCACCGCGCGCAAGCGCTCTTTGGGAATGAGAGAGGCCGGGGGTTGCCAACGATCGTAAGAAACGTAGCCGCCGCCGAAGCCAGGGGTGAAATGGTTCAGGGCCGCGCAGGCGATCAGGTCATGGCGCCCGATCAGAAGGCCGCTTTGTTGAGGCCCTCGGATGCCTTTCCCACCGCTGATGCAAACCAGATCAGCTCCCATAGCCGTGAACTTCCACAGGTTTTCCACCGGTGGAACCTGGTCGGCAGCGTCCACAATAACAGGCAGCCGATGCGCTTTGGCGACGGCGATGACGTCTTCCAGTGGGGGGATGCCCCCGCCGTGGTAGAAGTAGGCGATGGCGACGGTTCGCTCGTTGACAGCGGCCTCGAAGTCTTCGGCGATCGTGGTGTACGTGCCCGGGTAGCGCGGCCCACTGGGCATGCCAGCGTTCACGATCTTCGCTCCCGCGGCTCGGATCGCGTGATCATAGGCGTTGCGCTGGTTGCTGGCGATGATTACCTCGTTTGGCATGCCGGTAGTGTCCGGCAGGCGCTCGATGCGGTCGACGTCGAAACCGGTGAGGCAAGCCGCCGTGGCCAGGGTGAGGGAAGCAGAGCAACCACAGGTAACGTAGCCGGCTTCGGCTCCTGTCAGTCGAGCGATGACCTTGCTGGCCTCCGCCTGCAGCTCGTCCACGCGGACGGTGAGGCGAGAGGCCTCGGCCATCGCCTCCAGCACTTCAGGTGGCATAGTAGCCCCGCCATACATTGTCACGTGGCCAGCGGCGTTGATCAAGGGCTGCACGTTAAGGCCCAACCGGTCGAAAACAGTCACCTTGAAACCTCCACGATTTATTGGCCGCCTGTCCGATTCCCCACCCCACCGAGCGGGTAGCCGGTAGGGAAGTGCCATTGGTGATAGCACCGCCGCAAGGCCCTGTCAATGTCACGTCGGCACATCTGCTACGAAAGGCTAGAGATCTCCCTTTGCCAGCAGTTACTAAGCTACATCGAAAGCTGAGGCTGGCCATGAGGCAGGAGCGATTGAGAAACAACCTTAGCAGCCGAACTCATAGCAGGCGACTGCGGCTGGTCGAGTAGATCGGATTCCATTCGTTACCCATAGTGCTGCTTGCAGCCACCCGCCAGAGTGCTACACTGAAAGCAGTAGCCTGTATCTGACCCTGCAGGCTCTCTCCTGGAGGTGTTTATGCCCGACCCACGCCTGCAGAAGCTGGCTCAGCTTCTCATCAACTACTCGCTGGAGATTCGACCGGGCGACAAGCTACGGATCACGTCGGCCCCAGCGGCCGCTCCCCTGTTGCGTGAGGTATACCGCGAGGCACTGCGGGCTGGCGCTTACCCCACCGTGCGCATCGAGATGGAAGAGCTTACTGAACTGAGCCTGCGTGTGGCCAGTCCGGACCAGCTGCGCTACGTTTCCGATATCGATCGGCAGGAGGTTGAGTACTTCGATGCCACGCTAAATATCCTCGCCGATGAGAACACCAAGGCCCTCAGCAGCGTGGCCCCCGAAAGGATGGCGGCCCGGCAGCAAGCACGAGCGCCCTTGCTTAAGCGGCGGCTGGAGCGGGCAGCCCAGGGAGAGTTGCGCTGGTGCCTGACGCTGTTTCCCACTCAGGCTTACGCCCAAGATGCCTCTATGTCGCTGGAGGAGTACCAAGAGTTCGTTTTCGCCGCGGGGAGGCTTAACGAGCCCGACCCGGCGGCAGCCTGGCGCGAGGTCGAGCGAGAGCAGCAACGCCTTGCGGACTATCTGGCGAAACACGACCGACTTCACTTCCTTGCCCCCGGCACCGACCTCTCTGTCCGCGTCGGTGGCCGCACCTGGATGAACTCCTGCGGCCACCGCAACTTCCCCGACGGCGAAACTTTCACTGGCCCGATCGAAGACTCCGCCAACGGCACAGTACGCTTCACATACCCCGCCATCTACGGCGGACGCGAGGTCGAGGGTATCCGCCTTACCTTTCAAGATGGCAGGGTGGTAGAGGCTACAGCAGACAAGGGAGAGGACTACCTGCAGGCACTCCTCGATCAGGACCCGGGCGCCCGCTACCTGGGCGAAGTGGCCTTCGGGCTGAACTACAACATCCGGCGCTTCACCGGCGACATTCTCTTCGACGAGAAGATCGGCGGCACCTTCCACATAGCGCTGGGCCAGTCGTATCCACAGACCGGTGGACGCAACCAGTCTGGCCTGCACTGGGACCTGATCTGCGACCTGCGCGAGGGAGAGGTCTTCGCCGACGGGGAGAGGTGCTGTGCGGGAGGGAGATTCGCAATCTAGGCTGGATAGCCAACTAGGCTAGATAGCCAACATAGCCGCCTTTCTGGCCAGCCCTCTCTCGGCCTTCACTACCGGCGCCAATATGGGTCGCAGACGGTGGCCTTACCGAGCGCGTGAGTTTCTAGCAAGTCGCCAGGGGATAGACGGAGGGATGCGATGGAAGACAGCGATCTATGTTACTGGTCGGCCGTGGAGATAGCGACCGCGATCAAGCAGCGGCGCCTCTCGCCCTACGAGGTGACGCGCACGATTCTCAACCGCATCGAGCGCCTGAACCCGAAGCTCAACGCCTACTGCACGGTAGCGCGGGAAGCGGCCCTCACCGCCTCCACACCAGTGAAGGCTCCCGGAGAGCGTCTCAAGCTCGGCCCTCTCTTCGGCGTGCCCATCTCCATCAAGGACCTCATCTTTACTAAAGGGATGCGCACGACCAGCGGCTCACGCCTTTTCGCCAACCGACTGCCGGAGGAAGACGCACCGGTGGTGGAGCGCGTGAAGCGTGCTGGTGCCATCATCTTGGGCAAGACCAACACCCCGGAGTTCGGCTGGAAGGGGGCCACCGATAACCCCTTGTTCGGAGCCACTCGCAACCCCTGGGATTTGAGCCGCACGGCTGGAGGCTCCAGCGGCGGCGCGGCGGCCGCTGTGGCCGCCGGGATGGGGCCGCTGGCCATCGGTAGCGACGGCGCCGGCTCCATCCGCATCCCGGCCTCGTTCTGTGGCATCTTCGGCCTGAAGCCATCTTTGGGCCGCGTGCCCTACTACCCACCAAGTCCGGCCGGCCTTCTCTCTCACGTGGGGCCAATGACGCGCACCGTGGCCGATGCCGCCCTGCTGCTCGACGTCATTGCCGGCCCCGACGATCGCGACCGCTTCACCCTTCCTGCCGCTGGCCTCAGCTACCTCAAGGCAGTCCAGGCGGCCGCCCGAGAAGGTGAGTCGCGAGCGCTAAGAGGAGTGCGCCTGGCCTGGAGCGCCAACTTGGGCTACGCGCCCGTTGACCCGGAGGTGGCGGCAATAACCGCTACCGCGGCCGAGCGCTTCGCAGAGCTCGGCTGCGCGGTGGAGGCTCGCGACCCCGGCTTCGCCGACCCCTTGGAGGCGATCACGGTGCTGTTCTTCAGCGGCGAAGGGGCGTTCTTGAATGCACAGCCCGAAAGCTGGCGAGAGCTGGTCGACCCTGGCCTGGTTGCCGCGGTAGATGAGACGAGCCACTTCACCGCTAGGGATTTCGCCCGCGCCACTTTCGCTGGTAACGCCGTCTGGGAGGCCATGCGTCGGCTCATGGCCGAGTTCGATGCCCTGCTGACGCCCGCAGTAGCTGTGCCCGCCTTCCCGCTCGGCGCGGAGGGGCCTGCCGAGGTTGCCGGCCAGCCGGTGAAGCGCCTCGGCTGGACACCCTTCAGTTTCCCATTCAATATGACCGGTCAGCCAGCCGCCACCATCCCCGTCGGTTTCACCCGGGGAGGGCTGCCCGTGGGACTCCAGATCGTGGGCCAACGGCACGACGATGCGGGCGTGCTGCGCCTGGCGGCGGCTTACGAGGCCGCGTTCCCTTGGAGAGAAAAGAAGCCGATATTGTAGGGGGCACAACGTTCAGCGGATCAGGACCACGCCGTTCAGGTAGGAGGCGGCCCGGGGCTCAAGCTCTCGCGTCAATCTACCGCCTCAATCCGCTTCTGGCCCGCCGAGCCTTCCCTCTGGGGATCGACTCAGTGGCTTCAGCCCCGCAACGGTCTCCCCTTAGCTTCGGCCGTGGCTTATTACTTGGCCCGCGGCCGCTCACGGTGACAGGCCGCTGTCTGTGCTATCATACTGCCAAGAACTTCTCAGCGCCGCGAAGGAGAACGCCAACATGCCTGCCTGGCAAGATTATCTGCAAGCACACCGTTCCCGGTTCATCAGCGAGTTCCTCGATTTCGTACGCATCCCCAGCATCTCGGCCCTGCCCGAGCACGCCGCCGACGTGCAGGAGGCCGCGGAGTGGGTGGCACAAAGGATGACGGCGGCAGGGCTGGAGAACGCCCGCGTCATGCCCACTGGCGGGCATCCCGTCGCCTATGGCGAGTGGCTGCACGCCCCCGGGAAGCCTACCGTCCTCATCTACGGCCACTTCGATGTTCAGCCCGTAGACCCATTGAACCTCTGGACTACGCCTCCTTTTCAGCCCGAGGTGCGGGATGGCCGCCTCTACGGCCGCGGGGCTTCCGACAACAAGGGCAACATGCTCCTGACTATCGTGGCCTTGGAGGCGTTGCTGAAAACAGCCGGCCGGCTACCCGTCAATGTCAAGCTCATCTTCGAGGGGCAAGAGGAGTGCGGCAGTCCGCAGATCCCCGCCTTCGTGGCGGCTCATAAGGACTTGCTCGCCTGCGACCTCGTCCTCAACTCCGACGCTGGCCAGCACAGCGAAACCGAGCCCGCTCTAACCATAGGGCTGCGCGGCATCTGCGAGCTACAGATAGACATCTACAACGCCAGCCGCGACCTGCACTCCGGCTCCTACGGCGGCGCCATTCAGAACCCACTGCACGCCCTGGCGGCGCTACTGGCCTCGTTCCATACCCCCGATGGCAAGGTGGCAGTAGAGGGCTTCTACGATGGGGTGGCTGAACTGAGCCCTGCGGAGCGGGCCCAGATCGCCAGCGTGCCCTTCGATGAGGCTGCCTACAAGGCAGAGATCGGAGTCGATGAACTCTTCGGTGAGCCAGGCTACACCACCTACGAGCGCACCTGGGTGCGACCGACGCTGGAGATCAACGGCATGTGGGGAGGCTTCCAGGGCGAGGGTATGAAGACCGTGCTGCCACGGGAGGCTCACGCCAAGATAAGCTGCCGCTTGGTACCCTACCAGGACCCCCGCCAGGTTCTCGATTGCCTGGAGGCCCATATCCAGAAGCACAAGCCACGAGGAGTCAAGGTCAGCGTCACCCGCTTCGACACCCTGGCCCCCGCTTATCTGGTGCCAGCCGACCACCCCGGCAACCAGGCAGCACGAGCGGTGCTGACCGAGCTCTACGGCCGCGAGCCATATTACGAGCGCATGGGCGGCAGCGTCCCTATCTGCGAGGTCTTCCGCCAGCACCTGGGCGTCTACTCGATCTCCTTCGGTTTCGGGCTCGAGGACGAGCAGATCCACGCGCCAGACGAGTTCTTCCGCCTAGCCAGCTTCGAGCGCGGGCAGGTAGCCTATGCTAGGCTGCTAGAGAAGCTGGCGGAGCCAAGCTAGGGCTATAGCTCCACGATCTGCACGCAGGCGGCCCCAATAACGTCGGCCACCTTGCCCAGTGGCGTCAACTTGCCAGTGGCATCGTCCATACGGAAGGAGAAGAGGTGGCCACTGTTCTGATTGGCGACCACGATTCGCCCCTTGAGCGGGCAGACTGTAAAGTGGCGCGGGT
>Ga0123519_10012984_pt1 | contig 12027 bp, 11 predicted proteins | sample YelNatPaOPRAMG02_FD_87396 | JGI IMG/M metagenome (GOLD analysis project Ga0123519, IMG submission 87396) | Hot spring microbial communities from Yellowstone National Park - Yellowstone National Park OP-RAMG-02 (version 2) | ecosystem: Environmental > Aquatic > Thermal springs > Hot (42-90C) ... | reverse complement strand
GAGGTAGAACGCCGCGCTGACCGCGGAGATTGCGGTGGTGACGATGTAGTTCAGCGCCAGGGCCCACCCGGCCACGAAGCTGAACATGTCGTTGAAAGCCCGCCGCGCGAATGCCACCGAGCCGCCGGCCGTCGGCGCCATGGAGACGCCCTCGGCATAGGTCATCGCGGTGAACACAAAGATGACGCCCGCCAAGGCAAGCGCGATGGGGGTCGCCCCCAGCGCGTAGGCCCACGATCCCGAGCGCGTAGTAGATGGAGGATCCGACGTTCCCGTAGCCGATGGCATAGACGCCCGCGGTGCCCAGCGCTCGGCGCAAGCGCGCCACCGCGTCCCGCGGGGCTTTCTGAACCACCCGGTGCTGCTTTATGACTCGTATCCGGGGCCCATTTCCAGACCGGCTCGTCACAGCTCCGCTCGGCCCCTGCTCTGCGGCGTGCAGTCGCATCGCCCTGCGTTGGGCGCGCGGCTCGGCGCGGGGCAGGGGAGGAGATCCCGCGCGAAAGGCGTGAGCCGTCTGGGATTCGAACCCAGGACACCCGGATTAAAAGTCCGGTGCTCTTCCGGCTGAGCTAACGGCTCACCGGCCAAGACTGTACCAACACCCTCCGCCCGCTGTCAATCGCGCCAGGGTGGCCGCACTCGCGGTTGACCCGGCCGAAGGGGGATGGTAGAATAGCCACCAGGTGACCCGCGAGCACATGCTTTCGTGATTCCATTCCGAGATGACAACCCAACGCGCACGTTCCCCATCGTCGTCGTCGCCCTCATCGCGGCCAACATCCTCGTCCAGATCTACGTGTGGGGCCTGCCGCCGGAGCGGCAGCTCATCTTCCAGAGCACCTACGGCGCGATTCCCTCTGTGCTCACGGGCCAGCAGTCCCTGGAATCAGCCATAGAGATCAACCTGGCCCAGGCGGCCCGCGCCACACCCGCCCAGGTCCGCGAGTACCTGATTCAGCACGGCATCCAGGTCGCCCCGCTGCACCCGCTTTGGCTTGCGATCTTCACCTCGATGTTCCTGCACGGCGGCCTGCTTCACCTCGGCGGCAACATGCTGTATCTCTGGATCTTCGGGAACAATATCGAGGACACGCTGGGGCACTTCCGGTTCCTTCTCTTCTATCTGTTCTGCGGCTTTGCCGCGGCCTGCGCGCAGATCCTGATGAGCCTCGGCTCCAGCGTCCCCATGATCGGGGCCAGCGGAGCGATCGCGGGCGTTCTCGGAGCCTACTACGTCCTGTTCCCCGGGGCCCGCGTGTACTCGCTGCTGATCCTGTTTGTGTTCATCACGGTCGTTGCCCTGCCGGCCAGCCTGGTCCTGCTGCTGTGGTTCCTGCTCCAGGTGCTGAGCAGTCTCCAACCGGGCGGCGCCGGCGGGGTCGCCGTGTTCGCCCACATTGGCGGGTTCCTCGTTGGTCTTGCCCTCATTCGGGCGGTGCGCCCCCGGCGCCGGCCGGTGCGCGTCACCTGGTGGGAGTGAGCCGGCCGCTCACTTGCTGGGCGCCGCCCAGGGGACCCCGAGCCGCCGAAGCGCCTCTTGCGCGTAGATGCTGGTGGGATCGAGGTTGAGCGCGTTCTGATACTCCCGGACGGCCGTCCAGCGATCCCCCTTTCTCTCCAGCGCGATTCCCAGCCAGATGTGCAGGTCCGGGTTGCGCGGCTCCAGTTGCAGGCCGGCGCGAAACTCGCTCAGCGCCTCGTCGTAGTGCCCCAGGTCGGAGATCCCCGCGTCGGCGAACGCATCGCCGATGGTGAGATGCGCGGCCCCCATCTGCAAATGCGCGTAGGCGCGCAGCGCCGGCGGCACGCGCGCGTCCTCCCGCGAGGGGGCGCCCGCGCTGTGCGCGAGAGTCGAGACGATCGCCTCGCGGATCTGGCCCGGGCTGGAGGGGCCGTATCCCACAAGATGAGCGGACAGCGTTCCCGAGCGGTCGATCACCCACAGGTCCGGGACGCCGTTCACGCCGTACGCGCGCCCAACCGTGCCGTCGTCGAGCAGAACGGGAAACGTAAGCCCGTGGCTTACGGCAAACTCCCCGGCCCTCGCGGCATCCTCGCGCTCGTTCACCGCCACCACGGCGAGGCCGGCATCTGCGAACTCCTCGAGGAGTTGTTGCAGATCCGACAGCTGCTCCGCGCAGTGCCTTCCCCACGTGGCCCAGAACGCGAGGGCCACGACTTTGCCGGAAAGGCTCTGTTTCGACACCGTCCCCCCGCCGACCGCAGGGAGGGCGAAGTCGGGGGCCGTCTCGCCCTCCTGAACTGCCCAGCATGCGGGCGCCGCGCACAGCAGCGCCGCCGCAGCCCAGCCGGCCAATGCGCGCATTGCCGCCACTCTCCCTTCCTGAGCCAAAACGCATGTCGCGCCTGCCAGCCAGCCAGCAGACGCGACGGTTTCCTCGTCGGATATCGCCGGCTCTAGTCGGACCGGTTGATCTCGTCGCTCGTGAGCTGGAATCCGTACTTGAGGCTCGGCGGTATCACCTTCGCTCCGGCCGTCGCGCCCGGCGCCTGTCCCACGCCTCCGGCCCGCTGACCGGCTGCTCGCCCCGCGGCTCCAGGCGCCTGCCCGGCCGCGCGGCCCGCGGCTCCGGCCCGGGCCCCTCGCATGCCGCCTCCCAGCGTCCCTGCTCCGGCCCGCATGCCACCCCCGCTCGCGCGCATACCACCGCCACCGCCGCGCATGCCGCCCCCGCCCCCGCGGGTCGCGGTGAGGTCCATCACGTACCCTGCCGCACCGGCTGCGGAGGCCACTTGGGCGCTGCGGAAGCTGACGTTCCCGAGGATGGTGTCCTGCACACTCAGGACGCGGCCAAGCTTATAGGCAACATAGGTCTGGCGGGTCCCCTCGAGGTTCGAGAGCGAAGCGCTCTGGAGGGCCGGCGCCTGCCCCGTTCCTCCGGCGGTAGTTGCACCCGGCGCCCGGCCAACCGCGGCGCGGCCGGCCTGAACCCCGGCACCGGCCCGCGCACCTGCGCCGGCCCGCGCGCCGCGCGCCGCCATTGCTCCCATACCGCCTCGCATCCTCGTTCCCCGGGCCCCTCCGAACTGCGTCAGCTGGACCTGATAGCCCGCCGTCGAGCTCGAGCCGACGCCCGCCACCTGCTGCCCCTGCCGGTAGAGCGGGACCTCCGGGATCCGGTAGGTTGAGGTGACGACCGCACATTCTTGACCCCGGAACCAACGCAGCCCTTCGAAGACGTGCTGCGCCTGGACGTAGATGGTACGCCGGGTGTACAGATCGCATACCACCCCGATGGGGGCCTGCCACTGATCGCCTGGAAACACGGGGTAGTCGGCCAGCGCGCCCGAGATCTCGCCCAGCCCCAGCCGCGGCCGCGATGCACCCGACGATGCCGGCAGCGCTAAGCCATTGGGCGACACCTGCACCATGGAGTACTGCCCGACCTCGGGAAGTGCCCGCTGCGTGCCTCCGATGGTGAGCGTGCCCGATCGCAGGCGGTTGCGGACCAGCGCGGAAACGCCCTCGTAGCGCGCGTCTAGCACCGACTGGCTGACCTCGCAGTTCAGGTCTCCGGCGAGGACATCGAAGCCTTCCGGAAGCACCTCGTCGGCCTTCAGCGCGGACAACTCGCCTCGCGCTGATATCCTGCGGATCGACTGGTCATAGTCGCGGAAGCGCAGCGCCAGCAAAACGCCGTCGGCCGGTGCCTCGATCGCGTTGGCGACCTCGACTTGGACAGAACTGCTGCCCGCGAAGCGGCCGGAGGAGTCGAAGGCGTCGGCGCGGAGGATGTGCCGGCCGTCTGGATCAGTGCTGGTGTCCCAGCGCAGCTCATAGGGAGCCGTTGTCGCATAGAGGAAGCGGTCGTCGACGCGGAACACAACATAGCCGGTGGGGTCCGGCCACTCCACCGAGACCAGCGCGATGCCGCGCAGTTTGGCTCCGGACTCTGGCGACGTGATCTCGACCCCGCGGGCAGGCTCGGCCTGCGCCCCGCGCGCCGCGGGGGCCGCGGTCGAGGCCCGGCCACCTGCGGTTTTCTGAGCAGGCCTGGGCGGGCTGCCGCGCTGTGCCGCCATCACGAGCCCGGCGCTGACGACGGCCGCCAGCACCGCCATCGGCGCCAGCCACGCCAGGCGCCTCCGCGCGCATCCCTTGATCATGGTCTTGCTCCTCGCTGCCGCGCTGGGTGCGCCGCAGGCAATCCTCGGTTACGGATTATAGCCCAAGACCTGCTGCCGGTTCAAGCCATGCGAGACCCCGGTTGCCGGCGCGGGACCGGCAGGTGCCGGCCTCGACTCTTGACAAAGCCGGGTGTTCTCCAGTACAGTCGGGCAGATCCGAGACAGGCGTCAGCAGGGCTCTGCGGCCCGGCAGACCGGCGGGCCGGCACTTCAGGGGCCCTGGATTCGACGGGTGACTCCGAGGCCCGGCGATGGAAGAAGTACTGGTTCTCAACAACAATTATCAGCCCCTGAACATCACGAACGTGCGCCGAGCGCTGGGCATGCTCTGCCTTGGGAAGGCCCACGCGGTCGAGACCGACTCCAAGGTGTTCCGGTCCGAGTCGCTGGCCATCGAGATGCCCACCGTGGTGCGGCTCAACTACCACGTGCGCCGCCCGGTGCCGCCCCTGCGCGTCTCCCGCAAGAGCGTCTTCGCGCGTGACCAGTACTCCTGCCAATACTGCGGGCGGCGGAACACGGCCCTGACGATCGATCACGTCATACCTCGCGAGCGCGGCGGCGGCACAGACTGGACCAATCTGGTCTGTTGTTGCACGAAATGCAACAACAAGAAGGGCAACCGAACCCCGGAGGAGGCCGGGATGAGCCTCCTCCGCCAACCCTTCCGGCCCAAGTTCATCCCGTACATCAGTTACACCAAGTTCCTCGCGGCTGCCGCGAACCCAGACTGGCGCCCCTATCTGGAGCCTTACGCCGATCTGCCGCCGCTATCCTAGGCTACGCCGTCGGCACCGCCTTCCCCTCTGTGCGGCGCTCAGCGCGAGATCGACCACGGCCGCGGCCGCCTCGGGTCGTCCCAGACTCCGGGCCGCCCGCGCCATGCGTGCCCTCCTTTCCTGGTCCCACAGCAGGGACGCGAGCGCGGCGGCAAGCCGCTCTGGTGTGAGCTCGGCATCGCGAACGATGAGGGCCGCGCCGGCCTTGGCCAGGGGCTCGGCGTTTCGCTCCTGTTCCTTGGTGCTCGCGCCCGCCCAGGGGATCAGGACCGCCGGACAGCCGCACGCGGTCAGCTCCGCCACCGTGCTTGCGCCCGCCCGGGAGACCACGAGGTCGGCAGCCGCCAGCGCATCGAAGTACCCGTCACCAAGGTAAGGGACCACGCGGTAGCCTGGCACCGCGGCCCGAAGGGCGGCCGCGGATGCCTCCGGCAGGGCGCGGCCCCCTGTGACGTGGAGGACTTGCAGGTCGCGCACCCGCTGGTCTCGCTGGCTGAGCAGCGTGAGGGCTCCGACCACAGCTTCGTTGACGCGGCGAGAGCCAAGGCTGCCGCCGAGCACCAGCAGCGTCGGCCGCGCCGGGTCGAGGCCCAGGGCCCGCGCGGCCGCGTCCCGCGGGACGCCGACGGCCGCGCCCCGCACCGGCAGACCCGTGGCGACGACGCGCGCCCCGCGCCGCACGCGGCGGCTGAAGTAGTCAACTTGGTCGGGCCAGCCAACCGCCATCGCGTCGACGAGCCGGCAAAGTGCCCTGCTGGTCCACCCGGGCGTGCGGTTGCCCTCGAGAGCCAGGGAGGGAATGCGAAGAAGGCGCGCCGCCAGCAGCACGGGCCCTGAGACGTAGCCGCCCGTACCAATCACGATATCCGGCCTGAAGCGCCTGAGGAGGGCGATGCTCTGGAGCAGCGGAAGGCCAATCGCCAGCTCGGCCGCTGCCCGGAGCCGCCGCGGCCAGCCAGAAGCGCCGCGTCCCGCGAGCCCGTGAACGGAGATGGCGCGGAAGGGCAGCCCCGCGGCCGGGACGATGCGCGATTCCATGCGGTCCCCGCCCACGAACAGCAGGCGAACGCTTGCCCACCGGCGCCGAAGCTCTTCGGCAACCGCCAGCGCGGGGTACACGTGACCCCCCGTGCCGCCGCCCGCCAGCACCACGGCAAGGCTTCGCGCTGGCGAGGCAGCCGAAGTCATAGTGCGCCTCCGGGCGCTAGCCCGGTGCAAGGACGCACTCGTGCTCCGACGGCCGTCCGCGGGCAGGGGCGTGTCACGAGCTGAACAGGTCTCTCACCCAGGCCACGATGCGGCCCAGGATGGGGAATACATGCATTCCCTGTTTTGGCTCCGCCCGGCGCGACTCGGCCTCGCGGTCCGCGTAGTAGACAAGGCCCACGCCGGTTGCGAGGGCGGGGCTCTCGAGCAGCTCGACCGGCCCGGAGGCCACGCGCGGCCGGCCCAGGCGGGCGCGGCAGCCCAGCGTCTGGTGCGCGATAGAGGCAATGCCGGGCAGGAGACTGCCGCCCCCGGTGACGACGATGCCGCCGGCGGGCGTCCAGCCCTCCCCCCACCGCCGCAGCTCCTGGCCCACCAGCCGGAACATCTCCCTGGCGCGCGCCTCGACCACCTCGGCGATAAAGCGGCGGGAGACAGAGCGCTGTTCGTCACTGCCCGGCAAGACGATGACCTCCTCCTCGGATACCATCTCCGCCCTCGCGCACGCGTGGACGAGCTTGATCTGCTCGGCCTCCGGGTGGGTGACGCCCAGGGCGACCGCGAGGTCGTGTGTGACGTTGTTTCCCGCTATCGACACCGCGCCCGTGAACGCGATGCTACCGTCGAGGAACAGCCCCAGATCGGTCGTCCCTCCTCCGACGTCGATGAGGAGAACTCCCAGCTCCTCTTCCTCCTCGGTCAAAACCGCGTCGGCCGTGGCGAGCGGTTCGGCAACCACCTCCGCCACGCCGTAGCCGGCCTGCTCGACGCAGCGCGTCACGTTGTCGACCAGGTTGCGCCCCGCGGTCACGATGTGCGTCTCGACCGCGAGCCGGTTCGCCGACAGGCCAACGGGGTTGCGCACCTTCGGGGTCTCGTCAACGGTGAAGCCCCGGGAGATGGCGTGGATCATCAGGCGGTCGGGCGGGATCGAGACCGAGCTGACGGCGACGCCCATGACCCGGGCCACGTCATCCCAGGTCACCTGGCGGTTGGCGCGCGTGATCTGGATCTCGGCGTGTGCGTTCAGGCAAGCGATGTGGTAGCCGGTGATACCCACCCAGGCGGCCTCGAGTTCAACACCCGACATGCGCTGCGCCTTCGTGACGGCCTCCCGGATGGCGCGGGTCGTCTCGGCCACGTCGACGACAGTGCCGCGCCTGAGGCCCTGGCACGGGACGACGGCCGCCCCGAGCAGCTTCACGGTGTCACCGCGGGTGCCGACGACGGCCGCCACCTTCGTGGTGCCGACATCCAGCCCGAGCAGCACATTCGCCGCCGCCAACTCGCGCTCTACCTCCCAGGCCCGGCTTCGGAAGACGCCGGCGCGCTACGCCCGGCGCTCGACGCGGGCCCTTATCAACAGACCGCGCACGCGGCCCAGGTTCGTGAAGATCCGGATCCCTAGTGCTACCACAACCGCCAGGTACATCTCCACCCCGAGCTTGTCGCCCAGGTAGGCCAGCACGGTGGCCAGCACCATGTTGACGAAGAAGCCGCTCAGGAACACGGCCTCGTCGAACACGCCCTCCAGCCGCGCCCGCAGGCCTCCGATCAGAGCGTCGAGCCCGGCCAGCACCGCCACCGACACGTACACGCCCCACTCCGCGGGGATCGCCGGCAGGAAAAGGTAGACCGCCGTGAACCCCACCACTAGTGCTACCAGGGGAATCGCGATCACTTGGACGTCTCCTTCGTCACCGGTTGCGCGAGCTTGTACTTGGGGCTCACCGCGAGGGCCGGGATCACGATGTCGTCCCTCGGCGTGATCTTCACCTGGAAGTGCAGCACGCGAAGCCGATCGAGCGATCCGTCCCTGATGTTCAGGGCCGACATGAGGTTCGCCTTGTCGCCTATGGCCAGGAAAGTGAAGGGGCTCGATATGGCGACGCCGTTGACCTCAATCAGCCGAGCCGAGCAGACGATCGCGCTCCCCGCGACAAGGCGCTGCCCGTTCAGCGCCACCGCCTCCGCCCCCGCGGCCCACAACTCGTTCGCGATCTGCACCAGATCCCAGTCGTGGATGACATAGACTTCCTGGCCCCCGAAGGTGTCGCCGGCCCGCATGGTGCTGTCGCCAAGCGTCAGCTCGATGCCAGGGCCCCGCACCGGCATCAGCCCGAGCGCGACCCGGTAGTTCTGCAGCTCTTCCTTCATCAGCCGCGTCATGCCCTTCTCGTCGGCGGCCTCCTTCTCATACCGGCTCACCTGCTCGCGCAGCCGCTCGATCTCAGCTTGCTGGTTCTCGACCTGGATCCGCGCTCCCGTCAGCAGCCCCCCAACCAGCGCCCGCGCTCTGCGGCCGGACTCGGTCGCCCCGCGCTGCTGTTGGCTGCGCACCTGCACCCCCAGCAGGGCCCCAAGAACCAGGCACACTCCCGCCATCGCGGCCATCCACCGCTGGCCGCTCCGCCATCCGGTATTCATTCCCGCCTCACTTTTCCGCAACGTCCCGCGCCAGAACCCGGGGACGCCAGTACGCGGCACGGGGATCCCCAAGGTCTATATAGGCGACGTTCGCCGCCCCCAGTTCGTCAAGCACCGCGGCCAGCAGCTTGGCCCTGGCCGCCAGGCCCTCGGTCGGCCCGAGGCGAACTCTTGCCCCGGACTCCAGGGTCGCCGCCACCCCGTCGTCCGCCTCCAGCTCCAGGCGCGCGACCTGCAGCCGCGGGTCCGGCCCAAGCGCCCGAAGGGCCCCAAGAAGCCTGGCCACGTCGGCCTTGGCCTGGGGGCCGCTCGCATCCCCCGCCATCAGCGAGGGCGCGATCAGCTCAGGCAGACCCCAGCCCAGTTCGCCGCGCACAGTGAAGACCACCCCCTCCGGGTCGACCAGGAGGGCCTGGGCGGGACGACGGATGACCGCCACCGGCTCCCGTCGCTCGACGGTCACCACCAGGCGGCGGGGGAACCCGCGCCGCGCGTGGGCCTCACTCACGGCTGGCGTCTCCTCCGCCTGGCGCTCCAGCAGAGCCAGGGGCGCGCGGAGCATGTTGGCGTTAGCGGGCAGGTGCACCCGGGCCGCGACCTGCTCTACGACCGCCGGATCGCCGCGGATCACTACCTCGCGGACCGCCAGCAAGGGCGAGGCCAGCCCGATGTACGCGATCTCACCCGCCAGCGCCACCGCGGCCGCCCCGCACGCCAACCGAAGCCACGGGAGAATGTCCCACCCGCGGCGCCCGCTCTCGATTGCGCCCAGCCTGGGCCTATGCGCGCCCCGCGGACTCACGGCCTCCTCGCTCCTCCAGACCCAGCTCAATCAGGCGGTCGACCAGCTCCGGAAAGGCGATGCCCACGGCCTCCGCCGCGCGGGGCACCAGGCTCGTCTCCGTCAGCCCCGGGATGCTGTTCACCTCCAGCACGTACACGTCGTCCTTGCCCACCATCATGTCGACGCGAGAGATCCCCCGGCACCCCAGCGCCAGGTGAGCTTCGAGGGTGAGTTGCCGCGCGCGCTGGGTCTGGGCCTCGGTGATGCGCGCCGGCACGATCTCCTCGGTCGCTCCCGGCGTGTATTTCGCCTCGTAGTCGTAGAAGCCACCCCGCGGCACGATCTCCACGAGCGGGAGCACCCGCGGCTGATCGTTGCCGAGCACTGGCCCGGTGATCTCTGTGCCTTCGATGAACTCCTCCGCAAGAGCCTCCGGACCATAGCAGAGCGCGGCGTCGATGGCCCCGTCGAGTTCGCTTGCGTCCCGCACGACCGTGACCCCGATAGTCGACCCCTCGCAGGCTGGCTTTACGACGCACGGAAGGCCGAGCGAATCCAGCACCAGCCCCGCCGCGCCCTGGCGCCTGGCCGCGGAGAGCGGCACCCATCTCGGGGTCGGTATGCCCTCGCGCTCGAAAATCTTCTTCGACATAATCTTGTTCATGGCCAGCGCGCTGGCCAGGACTCCGGAACCCGTGTAAGGGATCCCGAGCAACTCGAGCATGCCCTGCACGGTTCCGTTCTCACCGGCCCCACCGTGGAGCGCGATGAACACAATGTCGGGGCGCCCGTTGCGTAGGGCCGCGTCATCAAGGCAGCCTCCGCCGCCCTCGGTGGAGGCGAACAGGAGGTGGGCCAGATCAGCCGCACGGGCGCTGACGATGCCCGCAAGGTCGACCGCGCTTGCCTCGTAGCGCGCCGGGTCCAGCGCCGACAGCACCTTTGCGCCACTCCTGAGGGAGATCTCGCGCTCCGCGGACATGCCTCCCATCAAGACGACGACTCGCAGGCGGTTCATCGGCCTCTAGTGCTCCCCGACAAGCTCGATTTCGAGCTCCAGGTCTATGTCGTAGCGCCGCAGCGCAAGGGCGTGGGCGCGCTCAATCAGCTCGACCATGTCCGCGGCGGTTGCTCGGCCCCGGTTGATCAGGAAGTTCGCGTGCTTCCGCGACACCTGGGCATCGCCCACCCGCATGCCTTTGGCGCCGGCCCGGTCTAGCACCTTGCCGGCGGCCACGCCGCGGGGGTTCTTGAAAACACTGCCGGCCGACCACGCCCGCAACGGCTGCCGCCCCGCCCGCTTGGCCCGGAGCCGCTCGACCTTTGCCGCGATCGCTTCCCGCTCCGCCGGCTCGAGCCTGAGCCGGGCGGCCACCACAGTCGCGTTCGCCGCCCGCAGGGTGCTGTAGCGATAGCGGTAGGCGAACTGCGTCGCACTCCACTCGCGGACCTCGCCGTCCGCCTCCAACACCGTTGCGCCGACCACGAGGTCGCCGATGGAGCCGGTGTCGGTTCCCGCGTTGGTCGCCAGCGCACCGCCGAGCGTCCCCGGGATGCCGACGGTCGACTCCAAACCGCTCAGACCCGCCTCTGTGGCCTCCTTCACGAGTCGTCCGAGGCGCACGCCGGCCCCGACGATGGCGCCGTCGGGCAGCCACTGGACCTCGTTGAACCGGGGGGCCAGCCGGACGACGATCCCTCTGATGCCCCGATCCGCAACGAGGAGGTTGCTGCCATTTCCGATCACCTTGAGAGGCAGGCCCTTCTCGCGAGCGAAGGAGGCGGTCTCGGCGAGATCGGCGACGTCGACGGGCTCGACAAAGATGTCTGCGGGGCCCCCGATGTGAAAGGTGGTGTGTCGCGACAGAGGCTCCCACACTCGCACCCGGCCCCGGATGCGTGCGCCAAGCTCCGCGGCGGCCGCTTCGATCCAACGACGGCGGTCTGCAATCAACGGTGCTGCGACCAAGGTCTGCTGCCCAGTGCTCATGTCTTCGCCGCGAGTTGCTGCTCTCCGGCCGATTTCGCCCCGAGAGAATGCACAAGCGCGTGCGCGGCCTCGCCGATGTCCCCAGCCCCCATGACAACGATCACATCCCGGGCGCGCGCAATGGCCGGCAGCTTGCTCGCGACATCACCCTTCTCCATCTCGAATACCACGTCCTCCCCCAAATCTCGCCTCAGCGGACCCGCGATGAGCTGGGTTGTCACCCCTTCGATCGGAGATTCGCGCGCCGCGTAGATCCCGACCAGAACCACGACATCGGCCCCGGCCAGGGCGCGCGCGAAACCGCTGGCGAAGTCGCGGGTGCGAGAGTACAGGTGAGGCTGGAAGACCGCCACCAGGCGCCGCCCCGGGAACGCCGCCCGGGCGGCGGCCAGGGTCGCCGCGACCTCGGTGGGATGGTGCGCGTAGTCGTCGACCACCGTGATGCCGCGCGCCTCGCCGAGCACCTGGAAGCGACGCTCCACCCCGCGAAACTCAGACAGCGCCCGCCGGCAGGCCTCGAGCCCCGCGCCCGCGCGCCGCGCCGCGGCAAGCGCCCCCAGCGCATTGCTCAGGTTGTGCACCCCCGGGATGTTCACGGTCAGCTCGCCCGCCTCCTCGCCCGCGACAAGCAGCCGGCACCGGCCGCGGGTCCCCTCCAGCCGCGGTTCCACCCCCCGCACGTCGGCATG
>Ga0123519_10012982_pt1 | contig 12028 bp, 9 predicted proteins | sample YelNatPaOPRAMG02_FD_87396 | JGI IMG/M metagenome (GOLD analysis project Ga0123519, IMG submission 87396) | Hot spring microbial communities from Yellowstone National Park - Yellowstone National Park OP-RAMG-02 (version 2) | ecosystem: Environmental > Aquatic > Thermal springs > Hot (42-90C) ... | reverse complement strand
GAAGGCTGACGAAAAACTTTTCAAAATTTCTGAGCATCTTCTCGTCACGCTTCGATCCTTCGACAAGCTCAGGATAAACTTGCTCAGCGTGACAAAGGATTTTAAACTTAATGTCAGCCAGAGTTCAATCGAAGGCTGACGAAAAACCGTTCAAATTTTCTAAGCATTCTTTCGTCACGCTTCGACAAGCTCAGCGTGACAATATGTTTAAACTTTAATGTCAGCGTGACAAAGGATTTTAAACTCAATGTCAGCCTGAGTTCAATCGAAGGCTGACGAAAAACTTTTCAAAATTTCTGAGCATCTTCTCGTCACGCTTCGATCCTTCGACAAGCTCAGGATAAACTTGCTCAGCGTGACAAAGGATTTTAAACTTAATGTCAGCTTGAATTCAATCGATGGCTGACGAAAAACTTTTCAAAATTTCTGAGCATCTTCTCGTCACGCTTCGATCCTTCGACAAGCTTAGGATAAACTTGCTCAGCGTGACAAATGATTTTAAACTTAATGTCAGCCTGAGTTCAATCCAAGGCTGAAGAAAAAATGTTCTGAATATTGATAGTGTTTTTGTCACACTTCGATAAAACTCAGTGTGACAAAAGATTTTAAATTCATTTTGACAAAGTGTTTAAAATCCAATGTCAGGCAAATATTAAACAGCACTTTGTTTCACAAGTTCAACTCTGCAAATGCCTTGGTAACTACATTTTTTACAAATCCTTGTTTCAAATTTTTCAATTGTTGTCAGATTAAATTTCCCACCTTTGATGTTTTGAATTAATGTCGCAATCGTTTTTAATACTTCATCAAGTTCATTTTTAATGTCAACTTCTTCTTCGAGATAATCATTAATAAAAGATTTTCTTTCGATATTATCTTTTTTTGAGGGAGAAAGTCTTATGAATTCAGCGTCTGCAATATTTAAATTTTTATCGACCGATTTGAAATATCTCTCGACAAGAATCAAATAGAGTGGTAACTGGAGAGAGGTTTTATCTTTATAATCTTTTCTTTCAGGCAACTTGCCTGTCTTGTAGTCAATCACTTTGAAAGAGTTTTCCTTTTCGTCGATATCGATTCTATCGATTTTGCCTTTCAGTTTAAACTCCGTTTCATCAAGATTAAAACTTTGAACAATCGTTTTTTCAAACTCAAAAGGATTGAATGATAGATTCTCAGTTTCAACTAACTCTTTTTCAAGATTTAAGAATTCTTCAAGGATGGATTTTCGTTTATTTGAACCTAAGATAATTTCTTCTGTCAGAAAGAAAAATGGATTAAATCTCTCGAAATGCTTAAGAATATCTTTTGCAACTTCAGTTATTTCATTTGATAATCCATCGAAGTTGTTTTTCAATTCTTCGTAAAAATTTCTGTTTTCATTTTTTAGTTTACTCAAGAATTGATAAAGTATCTGGTGAACTATCAAACCGAATTCATTTCGTTGAATGTCTTCTTCAATTTCTTCTTCAATTTGTGGCTGGATAATGTAATTCAAAAAATACTTGAAAGGACATTGAGCGTAAGTTTCAAGCTCAGTAATTGAAAACTCTTTGTTGAATTTTGAGTAAAGCAATTGAAGAAGTTCTTCGTCTGTAATTATTCCGCAATATTCTTTGCCTTCACCTTCAATATCATTTTTGATTCTGTGATTAATTCTTTCGATTGTTTCTTTTACTCTTTCCAAGCGAGATAAAAGTTCTCTGTTTTCTTTATTCAAATCGATTAATTGTTCAACAGAAAATTTTTCGAAAAGCTCTGACTTTGAGAAGACAAAGTTGTTCAGTTCTTCAATGTTAAGTTCTTGAATCTCACAAATCTTTTCCAGATCAATTAGAAAATCTGATGGAATTTTTTCTTTTTTTTCATCTTGTCGTGGATATGATAGATAAAGTTCATTTTCGAAAACATTCAAGCACTGATAAAATAAATATCGATCTTCAAGCAATTTCTGTCTTTCATTTCTGATATATTTTTCATCGAGCAAAACTAGTGGAAAATATTTTGAAGGGAATAATCCATTTTCAAGTCCGGGCAAAAACAAAATTGAAAAATTCAAACCACGAATTTCTTCAGGAGAAGTCACCAGAACACCATAGCCCCATCGTTCTTTAACATTATATCGTGAACCAAATACTGCTGTAGTGATGAATTCCAGATAATCACTGAATGAATAAGTCTTCCTGTGCAGTTGTAATTTTTCAAAAGTATAAACAAGCTCTTCAAGGATTGATTCAAACAAATTCAAAGCTCTCACATCTTTTGAATAAGTGATGATGTTGATGTCTTCATCAATAGAAAGTTCTTTGTTGAAAATGTTATCGTAGATTTTCAGTTTGTGGATGATCTCTCGCAAGTTGTTGACAAATGATTCAGGAGTTTGATTTCTTTCGAGTGGTGAAAGTAATTCGATTATTTTTTTGAAATCTTCTTCAGCTTTATTCAAGCGATTGATTTCAAAATTCTTTTGTGGATATTCATTCAAAGAAATTGAATTCAAATATTCCAATCTATTTTGAATTGATGTCAGAATTTTTTCTTTTCCACGAGTGATTTTAATCAGGCTGAGAGTTTCTCTCAAATTATCAATGTCGATATCTTCAAATGAAAAGTAAGTTGATCGTAGAACATAGAAAAGATCTTTGTAGAAAAAATCATTCTTAAGTAAATCAAGCAGACGAATGATTGAAATTACAGGTGGAGCATTTTTCAGATAAAATCTATCAGTTACATTGACTGGGATTCCGTATTTGTAAAAAATTTCTCTTATAAGATTTGAATATTCACTTATACCTTTAATTGCGATACAAATTTTACTTAAATCAACTTCTGGATCTTGAATAACTTTATGCTTGATAATTCTCGCAATTGTCTCTACTTCATCTCGAGCATCAAATCCGGAGAATTTGAAGATATTTTTTGCAGTGATTTTTTCTTTTGAACCATCATTGAATAAATCACTTTTAATTTTCTTTTTGAATTCTCCGTTTTTCTCAAATTCATTTACAACCTTGTGTTGAAAGCCAATGTGTTTCAGATGTTGATGAGTTTCAAAAAGATTTTCGAAAACTTCACGATTATTTTCATCAAAATCGAGAGTAATTACTGTTTGAAGATTTTCAATTTTTGAAAGTCCTTCGATTAAACTCAATTCAGGTTTTGTAAATTCATTAAAGCCAGTGATGAAAAGATAATTCACATCATTAAAAACATTTCGAAACGATTTCTCAATTTCATTCTGATCCATTGAATTAATCTTTAAATAAACATCGCCAGTCTCGAAAAGTTTTAGTTGCTGAAGTAACTCTTGATATTCAAAATAAATTTTACTCAGATCAGACATTTTAATTTTATCGTAACCATCGAACTTATCAACTTCTTTTGCGAACGAAAATTCTGTAAAACCAACTTCCTTCAATCGTGTGATAACATTAATGACAAGTTCAATCAATCCATTGGGAATGAATTTACCTTTGACTGAAAAATATTGTAGATCAATTTCCGAAAGAATTTTTTTAACTAAAAAGTATTGGAGTGAAGAAGTGATTTTTGTCCATCCAGTAAAATTACCTTTGAAAATTTCTTCAGCTAAATCACCAATTGTGTAAATGTTTAATTTAGGTGTCGCTTTATCGGGCGCAATCTCTGTCAGTTCACGAATTAAATATCTGACTTTTCTTCGAGTTGGGACGACATAAATGAAAGAGAAGAAATCTGTTTTCTTCAGCCTTGAGGTAATTTCTTCAAAAGGATTAAATTCTCTCTCAATAGTTTTAGCGTAAAGGTACATTTATGATTTTCCTTTTTTAAGAATTAAATCGGAGTAAGAATTCAGAATTTGTTCTTCTGAATTTATTTTAAGTAATTCAAGTATTTGCTGAAATTCTTTTCTTGCTTTTTGTTTACCTTTTACGACTTTAGTTTCAAGCTCAACAAAATTTCCAAGTCCCTTTACTTTATCAAAATGAATTCTTGTGTTGTGAAGATGATAGAGCGTTCGATGTTTATCAACCACGACCAATCTTTCTAAAAATTTATCAAAGAAATTTATCCAATCTTCTGGATTATCAACTTTGATTACTTCAAAGTCAGACCATCTTTCTGAACCATCTTCAATTCTTTTATAGAAAATAATAGATTTTTCACCACTTGAATTTCTGACTTTTAATCTGCCATTATCCAGTTTGTAATAAACATCAACCTGTTTGGAAGAATAGATTTTTTCTCCACCTTCTTGTTCGACGACATTGATTAATTTCTTTAGATTTTTGACAGGAACTTTAATTTCAAGATTTACAGGCATCTTAAAACTCCTTTGTGGTTTCAATTTTTAATGAAAAAATCAGTTTAGTTAATTTTGCACTAACTGGAGGAAATTTTCCTGTATCCCAGGTATCATTGCCTGTTAGATACCGATTATTCCAGTTCATATAGAACGATAAAAATTTTCGTTCTGTAAAATCTATTAAACTTTACAAACAATAACAAAAGGAGAACAGGAATTATGGAATATCCAGTATTGAAATTAAAAAAAGGACATGAGAAGAGAGTAAGGGCAGGGCATCTCTGGGTTTACAGTAATGAAGTTGAACAAATTGATACATCTCTTCCAATAGGATGCCTTGTTGATGTAATAAATTCAAAAGGTGAATTTGTTGGAACCGGATTTTACAATCCTAATACATTAATTGTAGTTCGTTTGCTTACAAAAACAAAAGAACCAATCAATCGAGAATTTTTTGCAAGAAGATTGAAAAGAGCAAGAGAGATTAGAGAAACTTTTTGCTCAGATAGAACTGCTTATCGTCTTGTTCATAGTGAAAGTGATTTTTTACCTGGACTTGTCATTGATAAATACAATGATAGTTATTCCATTCAACTAAATTCAGCGGGAATGGAAAATTATCTCGACATAATTACAAATCTTTTGGTAAAAGAATTCGGTGCAAAGAATATTGTTCTTCGAAATGATACAACAGCGCGAGAACTTGAAGGACTTCCAAGATTTACAAAAGTGCTTTATGGTGAAAATGTTGAAGAAGTGATTTTTGATGGAAAGTTGAAAATGAAAGTAAACTTGCTCGAAGGACAAAAAACTGGAATTTATCTTGATCAGACAGAAAACAGACATTTATTAATTCCTATTTCAAAAGATGCTGAAGTTCTTGATGTGTTTTGCAATGAAGGTGGTTTCTCTCTTGCTGCTTTACTTGGTGGTGCAAAGAAAGTCACATCAATTGATATTTCACAGGAATCACTTGATCGTTTCAGAGAAAATATTGAGTTGAATGGTCTTGATTCGAGTAGAGTTGAAATAATCAAAAAAGATGCGTTTGATCTTCTTAAAAAGATTAAGAAAGAAGGAAGAAAATTTGATGTTATAAATCTTGACCCACCATCTTTCACAAAGACAAAAAAGAATGTTCCACAGGCAAAGAAAGGTTACTATGTAATTAATCATCATGCATTTAATATGATAAAAGAAGGTGGATATATTTTGACTTCGTCTTGTTCGCATCATTTAAGTGAGGATGTTTTTCAGGAAATTGTTTTAACAGCTGCACTTAAATCTGGCAGACAATATATGATTTTGAAAACCGGCGGTGCATCAATTGATCATCCTGTCCATCCAAGAATGCCAGAAACTCGTTACTTAAAATTTATGTTGCTGAAAGTTGTGAATTAATTTAAGTTGTAAATGAAATTTTAGTTCTTGAAAAAATTGATTAAAAAAATTCAGGACTTAGAAAATGAAAAAAATATTTTTAATTCTGGTTTCGACTTTCCTATTTGCTCCAGTCATTTATGGACAGGAAAAGCTTTATACAAATATGTATTTCGATTTACATTTTTCTGAAGGTGGATTGGGAATTGGCTTGACTTACAATAAAGAAATTACATCCACAACATCAGTTTTTGCTGACATAATGTTTTCTGAATCAAAAGACGCACAAGAATTTGAATATTATGATTACTGGGGAAATGTTTATGTCGTTGGAAAGAAAAATCGCGTTTTCATAATGCCTCTTAATCTTGGGATAAGGTATCGTTTATTTAAAGATGATATTGTTGATAACTTCAGACCTTTTGTTCAAGTTGCTATTGGTCCAGCAATGGCAATCACGACTCCTTATCAATATGAGTTCTTTACAAGTTTCAAATATGCTCATGCAAGATATACGCTCGGTGGTTCGATAGGACTGGGTTCTTATTTTGGCTTCGATAGAAAGAATCCAATGGGAATAAGTGTAAAGTATCAATTCATTCATTTCTTCAAAGATGGAGTTGAAAATCTTGAAGGTTTTACTCGCAAAGATTTAGGAGGAATTTTTATTACACTTAACTTTGGTTTCACTCCTTGAAATATTAAAACTTCTAACTTGATTTTTTGATTTTCGATTTGTGAATTTAACTTCGGTAGCTTAAACGCAGAGACGCAAAGTTCACAAAGGTAACGCAGAGTTTTTCTCTTTGCGTTCTCAGTAAATTCGTTGTGATCTTTGCGTTTTTATTTTTTTATCTGAGTAAATAAAAAAATATGTAGGGACATGGCTTGCCTTGTCCGTTTTTTGTTTTAATAACGATAATGTTAAATGGTTTTTCTAAACTGTCTCAATGAATTTGTAAATCTTAACTTTGAAATATTATTTATGACGGGCAAGCACAGCGAAAAGTGTAAACAAGTCATTTACATTCTGTTATATCATTAATCGTCTACGACGATTTTTTGTTGGTTGGTGGGTATGTTTTTTCTACAATAATTAATCGCCTACGGCGATTTTTTTGATAATTATTAAAACAAAATAGATTGACCTCGTAGAGGTCAAATGATTGTAGAAAATAAATAGGCACAAAAAAATAAAAACCTCATGGACAGTCAAACCCGTCCCCAACATTTTTTATTATTCTAAGACGACTATGTTTTTGATCATAATTTTAATTCAAAAAATTGACCTCGTAGAGGTCAAATGATTGTAGAAAAATAATCGACCTAAAAAAAATAAAAACCTCGTAGAGGTTTAATTATAAAAAAATAATTAAATGCAAATGGAAATATGTTTTGTTGACATTATTTAATTAAATGTTCTGCTGATTACAAATCCTGGTTGTCTAAAAAGTCATTTTTTATGTAGATCAGTATGAAAACATTTGATTTTGTAAAAAAATGTCAGTCTTCGATCCCACGACAAGCTCGGGATAAACTTGCTCTGACTGACATTTTTTAACTTTTTATACAACCCCGAAAGGATTCCCTCGTCACACAATCTTGATGTGCAATTCTTTCAATTGTTCTGGTTTTACTGGAGAAGGTGCATTATCCATCAATGAAATTCCATTTGATGTTTTTGGAAATGCAATTACATCACGAATTGATTTTTCACCAGCAAAAAGCATAACCATTCTATCAAAACCAAAAGCAATTCCACCATGCGGTGGTGCACCATATTTGAAAGCATTTAGAAGAAAACCAAATTTCTCTTCAGCTTCTTCTTTCGAAATTCCAAGTGCTTCAAACATTCGAGATTGAATCTCTGGTGTGTTAATTCTGATACTTCCACCAGCAATTTCATTTCCATTCAAAACCAGATCATAAGCTTTTGCTTTTACTTTCAAAGGATCGGTCAGCATTAAATCAACATCTTCATCTTTTGGTGATGTGAATGGATGATGCATTGCGACAAGTCTTTTTTCTTCTTCGCTGTATTCGAAAAGAGGAAAATCTGTGACCCACAAAATTTTTGGTTCAGAATTATCTTTAATCAAACCCATTCTTCGAGCCATTTCTAATCTTAGTGCACCCATAATGGTAAGAGCTTTTTTCCATTCACCAGCTTGAATTAAAATCAAATCACCGGTTTGAGCATTCATTTTTTCGATCAGGTTTTTTTGTTCTATTTCAGAGAAAAATTTTAATGTTGGTGATTCAAGTCCATTTTCTGTAACCCGAATCCATATCAATCCACCTGAACCGAGTTTTTTGACAAAATCAGTCAAGACATCAATTTGATTTCGTGTGTAATTGCCACAACCTTTTGCGTTTAATCCAGAAACAATGCCGCCTTTTTTAACAGCATCGGCAAAAAGTCGAAATTCACTTTGTTCAAAAACAGAGTTTAGATTGACAAGTTTTAAATCAAATCTCAAATCAGGTTTATCCGAACCATAGAGTTCCATTGCGTCATTATAACTTAATCTTAAAAACGGAGTTTGAATGTCAACATTTAATGCTTCTTTGTATAGTCTTTTCATTAATCCTTCAACAATTTGAAAAACATCTTCTTCATCTACGAAGGACATCTCAACATCAATTTGAGTAAATTCATATTGACGATCAGCTCGAAGATCTTCATCACGAAAACATCTAACAATCTGGAAATAACGATCAAATCCCGCAACCATCAAAATCTGTTTGTATGTTTGAGGTGATTGAGGCAAAGCATAGAAATGTCCTTTGTGTAATCTGCTCGGAACTAAAAAATCTCTTGCTCCTTCTGGAGTTGATTTCATCAAAAATGGTGTCTCAATTTCAAGAAAGTTATTTTCATCAAAATATTTTCTTGTGATCTGATACATTTTGTGTCTGAGAATCAAATTTTTCTGCATTCGTCTTCGTCTCAAGTCAAGGTATCTGTAACGAAGTCGAATTTCTTCGTTTGTGTCGATTTCATCTTCGATTGGAAATGGTGGAGTTTGAGCTTTATTCAGGATTGTAACTTCATCAATCATCACATCAATCATTCCAGTTTCGAGATTTGGATTTTCCGTTCCTTCTGGTCGTCGTCTTACTTTACCTGTGACAGAAATCACCCACTCATTTCGTAAATCTTTTGCATCTTCGTGTGCTTTTGGATTGTAATTAGGTTCAAATACGATTTGGGTTATTCCATAACGATCTCGTAAATCGATAAAAATTACGCCACCAAGATCTCTTCGGCTATCAACCCAGCCATTTAAGGTAACAGTTTGACCAATGTTTGATTCTCTTAATTCACCGCAAGTATGAGTTCTTTTCTTGAATTTCATTTTGATTCCTTTTGTTCGTTTAACATCAAATCTTTAATGGTTAATTTTAGTTGGCTTAAATTAAAAATAAAGCTAAAAAAAAGCTTTTCTATTTGCAAGAATTAATTAAAATTTTTCTGTCAAAGATTGATATTGATTTAAAATAATCGATACGAAGTGAAGTTCGTATAGAGAAAACCGTTGTCGGTCTTCTCGATAAGCATTGCCGTAAACGACAATGCTGATCAAACAAAGCATCATAAATGATGCTGATATTAAATCGGTCTTCTCGATACACTTCGCTACTCGAAGACCGATTGAATGCGGTTTTCGAGTAAAACTTGAGCGAAGCGAAAGTTTGTATCGAGAAAACCAATACACCATCGGTCCTCTCGATACGACAAATTTCTTTTGTCTACTCGATAACCGAACACTTCCAGTTTTCGAGCAATTTCGAGAAAAGCAAGAAATGTATCGAGAAAACAATTGTGGATCTTCTCAAATCACTTAATTATTCGAACACCGATTAATTTCGATTTTCAATTGGTCTGTTTAAAAATAAATGCTTCAAGCTATCTGTTGTTTTCACAATGACAATTAGATAAAAACAAGTTTAAAATAATTTGAAGTTAATTTATCTTGAACTCGATGAAAGCATTTTTAACTTTTCTCTTTTCTCTTTCAATTTTATCGATTACTTACGGACAGGAAAATGGTCAATTAAATCAACAGCAAAGTCTGTTCGATGTAAGTTTTAATTTGAATTATATCACTGGAGCAAAAGTATATTTAACACCAAGATCTTCTGATCCAGATTTAAGGAATCTTTATTACACATTTGATGGTTTTACAAGCTATTCATTTGAATTGAAATCCAATGTTTGGGAGCAATATCTTTTTGCCGGAATTAGTCTGGAATATTTGCGAGCTTCTGAGTTATTGTATTCAGTTCGAGCTCTCGTGAATAATTCGCCAAGAACACTTCAGGTTGAAGAAAGTTTTTATCTTTATCCATTTGAAATTATGGGCTATTACATTTTTCCATTTAGTCGAGACTGGTATAAAGCATATATAGGTGCAGGAATTGGAGTTTATTATGGAAAATATGAAAGGAAAATTTTCACTCTAAAATCTGAGAGTAAAATTTCTCGTCTCGATTATGGAATTCTCGTAAGTGCAGGTGCTGAATTTAATTTAATTCAGAATTTGAATTTAAAAGTCGAAATGAAATTCCGTGATCCAGAGCTTGAATTCAAAAACACTTTCCCAGAAACTCAAACAACTGTAAATGGAAACAACATTCAGCTTTTTGAAAAAACATTTTACACAAAAATTAATGTTGATGGAATCAATCTAATTTTAGGTTTGAATTACAGATTTTAAGATATTTGTTTTAGTTGATAATGTTTTAAGGTTTTTCAAAAAATTCTCAAGTATTCCTTCATAACTTTTAATTCTAATAGTAACGGAGATTAAAAATGCAGAATATGTGGAATGAAAGATTTTCAACTGATGAATATGTTTATGGTAAAGAACCAAATTTATTTTTAAGAGAATTTTATGAACAGAACAAATCTTTGTTCAAAAATCCAGTATTGATGCTCGGTGATGGAGAAGGAAGGAATGGAGTTTTTCTTGCAACTAAAGGACTTGATGTTACTTCACTCGATTATGCTGAAATGGGTCTTTTGAAAGCACAAAAACTCGCTGAAGAAAAAAATACAGAGATAAAAACAATTTTAGCCGATGTAAACGAGTTCGATTTTGGTACAGAGAAATGGGGAACGATTGTTCTGATATTTCTACATTTATCAAAGGAAGAAAGAAAAAATCTTTTCTCAAAAGTTAAGGAAGCTTTAATTCCAGATGGATTATTTTTTGTCGAAGCATTCTCAGTTGAACAGTTGAATTATGATTCAGGTGGTCCGAAGCTGACGGAGTTACTTTATACAAAAGAGGAACTTGAGAAAGAATTTAGTAAACCGATCAAAGGTTACAAGTTTGAAATAATTTTATCTGAACAAAAAGTTGTTGTCCTTCACGAAGGAAGATTGCATGAAGGTGAAGGTTCGGTTGTAAGATTCGTTTGTAGAAAAATAAAAGAGGAGTAAGATGGCTCGAGTTGTTAATCCAAAAGCAGAAGAATTGCTTGATAAGGAATTTAAAGTTTTAAATCATGGCTTTGTTAGACTTGTTGATTATATGGGTGGAGATGAATCAATAGTTCAGGCTGCAAGAGTTAGTTACGGTAAAGGCACAAAATCAGTAAGTGAAGATAGAACTTTGATTCGTTATTTAATGAGACATCAACATACAACTCCATTTGAAATGGTGGAGTTTAAATTTCATATCAAGCTTCCAATTTTTGTTGCAAGACAATGGATAAGACATCGAACAGCAAATGTAAATGAATATTCCGGTAGATATTCAATTATGCCAGAAGAATTTTATGTACCCGAAGAAACGGTTATTAAATACCAAAGCACATCAAATAAACAGGGTCGAGATAACGAAGAAGTTCCACCAGAAATTCGACGGCGTGTTTTAGAAATTTTACTGGAAGAACAAAAATCAGCCTTTAAGGGCTATCAAGAAATGCTGGATTACAACATTGCTCGTGAACTTGCAAGAATAAATTTACCTTTATCACTTTATACACAATGGTATTGGAAAATCGATCTTCATAATCTTTTTCATTTTTTGAAACTTCGAATGGACAAACACGCACAATATGAAATAAGAGTTTATGCTGAGAAAATGGCAGAGATTGTGAAAGCAGTTGTTCCAATGGCTTATGAAGCTTTTGAAGATTATGTACTGAATTCCGTCACTTTCTCTAAAAATGAACTTCTTCTTTTGAAAAAATTTTTACCAGAAAATTTCGACGATGCAGAACTTGAACAGTTTGACTTTTCTAAATACGAAAAAACTGAGATTAAAGATAAGCTTAAGAAAATTTTTGAGTTGAAATAAAATCCAAGACTTAACAAAAAATTAACTTTATGTTCATTCAGTTTTTTGTAAT
>Ga0123519_10012969_pt1 | contig 12033 bp, 11 predicted proteins | sample YelNatPaOPRAMG02_FD_87396 | JGI IMG/M metagenome (GOLD analysis project Ga0123519, IMG submission 87396) | Hot spring microbial communities from Yellowstone National Park - Yellowstone National Park OP-RAMG-02 (version 2) | ecosystem: Environmental > Aquatic > Thermal springs > Hot (42-90C) ... | reverse complement strand
CGTAGAATTTTGTTCCCGCAAAAACGAGATGAACGAGACTGCTGAGACTTCTCTTCCCAGGAGTTCTCAAAGAAATCAGGCGAATTCCACAGAGGTTTTGCTGCTGGATTGATGGGGCTGAGATTGCTTCGTCGCCTGCGGCGACTCGCGATGGCGAGGACAACATCAAGGCGTCATTCCAATTGCCAGAAGCGCGCTCGCGACGTTCCCCTCTGCCCCGCGGGCCAAGAGCGCCCGCCAAACTGGGCGTCACCCTACGATATCGCGGGCTAGTTGGGCTGCTTGTTTCTTGACGTCTTCGTGTAAATCTTTGGGCGTCTGGGCAAACCCGACATGCAGTACACCTGCAGGACGGCATTTGCAGTAAGCCGCGAGGTTTTCATAGGCCTTGATTAAAAGATCCGCGTTATTTTCCAGCCCGCCGCCAGACGTCACAACCAAGGCCGCTTTTTTCCCTTCGATCAAAGACGTCCAGCCCTCTGCATAGCCGTTCTTCACCAGGCAAAAATGCCTGTCGATGAGCGGTTTGATTTGACTGCTCCATGACCAACAGTAAAGGGGCGAGGAATATACAATGGCGTCTGCCTTGATCATTTTGTCGAAAATTTGCAGGGCGTCGTCTTTCTGTACGCAGCCGGGTTCATCGAGCTTCTTCTGGCACGTGTAGCAGCCGAGGCAGCCTTTCACGCTCTGAGCGGCGGCGTCAATGCGCTCGACATCGTGGCCTAGGCGTTTCAGTTCCTCTTCGATCCAGCCGAGGACAGCGGCTGTATTTCCTTTTTTTCGAGGGCTGCCGAGGACGGAGACAACTTTCATGACCGACTCCTTTTTTGTCTAGAGGCTTTTCGTGAGTTGATTCGCGGCGGTAAGGAGCGGATCCCACACCGGCGAAAAAGGCGGCGCATACGCAAAATCGCACTGGAAGAACTGTTCCACCGTCATTCCGGCATGAAGCGCCACGGCAAGGGCGTTGATCCTATGGGCCGCGCCTTCGCGGCCGACCATGCTCCCTCCCAAGAGTTTACCGGTTGGTTTGTCTGCAACGAGGTTCACGTGAATCGTTTGATTGCCTGGATGGGCGTGAGCCCTGGAACGGCTTTTGATGACCACATCAACGGGCTGAAATCCTGCGTCCGCGGCTTCCTGAAGGCTCAAGCCCGTACGGGCGACTTCGAGTCCCATGACCTTGAAGACAGCGGTGCCGGCTACGCCATCCAATATGGACTCGCTGCCGGTGATGTTGTCAGCCACCGCCCAACCTGCCCTGTTTGCCCGCAACGCCAATGGTATCCATACCCTTTTTCCAGTGACGATGTGGAAGGCGTCGGCGCAATCCCCTGCCGCGTAGATGTCCGGGTCAGACGTCTTCATGGTCTTGTCCACGGCGATGGCATTTTTGGGGCCGAGGGCAAGGCCTGCTGCCGACGCCAGTTCGGAATTGGGAACAATTCCTATGGCGACGAGGACGAGATCCACAGCGATCTCGCCTTGGTCCAGTATGACTTTCAGTTTGCCATTGCCGGGCTCCAACCTCTGGAGTTTTACGCCAAAATGCATTTTCACGTCGTGGTCTGCCAATTCTTCTTGCACGACGTCCGCCATCTCCTGAGGCAGCCACGGCAGAAGCCTCGGCAGCAGATCGACGGCATGCACCCGAATACCCCTGGCTACCAAGGCTTCTGCCATTTCCAGCCCTATGTATCCCATCCCTACGATAAGGGCGTCCTTGACGTTCCTCGAGGCGAGGTCCTGTTTGATGTTTCTTCCGTCTTGCAGCGACTTCAGGACATGGACGCCCGGAAGATTCATGCCGGGTATTTGAGGCCTGATGGGACGGGCGCCGGTCGCGATGAGGAGTTTGTCATAGCTCACTTCAAACTCTTTGCCTCCGTCGGCCGTTCCGAGCGCCAATTTCCTATCTTTATCCAGGGCATTGGCCGTGTGGCCCAATCGCAGGTCTATGCCTTGCTTGGATCGAAAGACCTCTGCCTTGCGCACCACGAGATCGTCCATAATCCTTTCTGGCTGCGCGATGTTGTAGGGCATCCCGCACGCCGAATAGGACACGTCTGACGTGGCTTCCAGCACAATGACCTCGAGGTCGGGTTTGTTTCGCTTTGCCTTGGACGCTGCACTCATACCCGCAGCGTCTCCGCCGATTACCACGAATCTCATTGCTTTACCTCCGGGAATGGGCTTGCGCAGAGCAAGTCGGCTTTTTTGCCCTCATGGTTTCATTAACTCTTTCAGCGCGAGCCTCACGGCCTCTGCTGGCGTTATTTCAGGACTGGCATTCTTGAGCACTTTTTTGGCCACCCTCGCAGCTTCACGATCTTTGTATCCGAGGGCCACGAGCGACGAGGCGACGTCTTGTTCCAAGGTTTCTTCTGGCCGAAACTGCGGTTCGCCGCCACCTGACAGTCCAAGTTTCAGCACCTTGTCCCGCAGCTCTACGACGAGCCGCTCAGCAGATTTTTTGCCGATGCCAGGGATTCTCGTCAATCGTTCTGTGTCGCCGATGATTACGGCGTCGCAAAAACTTTCCGGGGAGATGCCCGAAAGGATGGTGAGGGATGTACGAGGACCGATGCCGCTGACAGATATGAGCAACTCGAATATGCGCTTTTCCTGTTGGTCATGGAAGCCGTAAAGTTCCAAGGAATTTTCCCTCACAATGGTGGCGACATGCAGGAAGACGTCCCCCTCGGAGGGCAGACGCTCCAACGTGTTCAGCGAGATTGCCACCTGGTACCCCACGCCTCCCACGTCTATCACCACGCTGTTCATGTCTCGTTTGAGTATGGTGCCGTGGAGGGATGCAATCATCTCGCCGCTGCTCCCAGGAGGCTTATATGCGAATGATAGAGGGCGAGGGCCAACGCGTCCGCCTCGTCAGGGGATCGGAGGCCTTGCAGAGCCAAGACTTTTGCGACCATGAATTTCATTTGGTCTTTGGTGGCAGCGCCGTATCCGGTAATGCCCTTCTTGATCTCCATGGGCGTATATTCGTAAATGTCCATACCGTATCGCGCGCCCAAGAGCAAAATGACGCCGCGGACTTGACTCAGTTTGATGAGACTCTGGCTATTCTTGAAGTGAAATAGAGATTCTACCACGAGCACCGCGGGATCTTCTTGACGCACGATCGCCTCGAGTCCTTCATACACGATTCTGAGTTTTTCTGCCTGGCTGCAGTGATGGGGAGGGTGGATGACGCCGCTGGCTATGCGAGTCGAGCGCGGCCCTGATTTTTGCACAATACCGTACCCCGTGGCGTTGCTCCCAGGATCGACACCCATAATGATTGTGGTTTCGGACACGTTGCTCGTTGATTCCTCAAACAGGGATCGGCTGCCGCTCGAGAGCGCCGGGTCAGGCCGATATTTTCATCATTTCTTCATCAGCGATGTCGAAGTTGGCAAAGACCCGTTGGACGTCGTCGTGGTCGTCAAGGGCGTCCATCATCTTGAGCATCTGTTCGGCTTTTTTGCCTTCGAGCTTTACCGTATTTTGGGGCGCCATGGTGATCTCGGCCATTTCTGTTTTCCAACCCCGATCGTCAACAGCTTTTTTGACCGCCTCGAAATCTGCCGGGTCTGCCGTTATTTCGTAGGAGTCGTCCTCATGCTTGACGTCCTGGGCGCCGGCTTCGAGCGCGAGTTCCATGACCTCGTCTTCCTGGAGTCCGGCCCCAGGAACGACAACCATTCCTTTTTTCTGAAATATCCAGGCAACGCATCCGGATTCTCCGAGGTTTCCGCCGTATTTTTCAAAGATGTGGCGAATCTCGGCCACCGTCCTGTTTTTGTTGTCAGTCAATGCATCCACGAGAACAGCGACGCCCCCCGGGCCGTAGCCTTCGTATGTGACTTCCTCGTACGCTGCGCCCGCGATCTCTCCTGTACCACGCTTAATCGCACGGTCTATATTGTCTTTGGGCATATTCGCTGCCCGCGCGGCATTGATGGCGGTGCGCAAACGTGGATTTCCATCCGGATCGCCGCCGCCTACCCGCGCTGCGATGGTGATCTCTTTGATCAGCTTGGAAAAAATTTTCCCCCTTTTGGCATCCGCCGCCCCTTTTTTGTGTTTTATGGTGCTCCATTTATTGTGGCCTGACATACCTCGGTCCCTCCCGATGCTTTCGGCGACTCCATCCCGTCGGCCGGAAACTTGCTTTTTTGGAGATTTGACTACCATGGATAAAGAGAACTTTCAACAAACATGTGCGACTTGTGGTAAAGTGCCGGCTCGGGGTCGCTCCGGAGAGCACGCGCTGGGCCCGGTCGCCTCATTCTCCGACTGTGGGCTCAGCGCCTACCCTCGGGCGGCCAAACATGTCGGGAAAGAGGCGGCTCATGGGAAACGCCAGCGAAGGACGAAAGACGAAGGTGGACCGCATGGTCACAGCCAAAAAAATGATTGACGATGCAGATACAGAAGGCAGCCTGCGGCCGAGACGCATCTGCGAGTACGTGGGCCAGAAAAAAATCAAAGAAAACCTCGCGGTGTTCATCGAGGCGGCAAAACGCCGGGAAGAGGCGCTCGATCATATCCTCTTCCACGGACCGCCGGGTTTGGGAAAAACAACCCTCGCGCACATCATCGCGCGAGAGATGGGGGTTCAAATCCGGACCACGTCAGGGCCTGTCATCGAAAAGCCTGGAGACCTGGCAGCCATTCTTACCAACCTCGAAAGCCGCGACGTCCTGTTCATAGATGAGATACATCGCCTGTCGCCGGTGGTAGAAGAAATCCTTTACCCTGCCATGGAGGACTACAAACTCGACATCATCATCGGCCAAGGACCGAGCGCGCGCACCATCAAGCTCGACCTCGCGCCCTTCACGTTGGTGGGCGCGACGACCCGCAGCGGGCTGCTCACAAATCCCTTGAGAGACCGTTTCGGCATCGTCTGTCACCTGGATTTTTATTCGGTGGATGAATTGAAAAGCATTGTCAAACGTTCAGCGGCCATTATGAACATCAAGATTGATGAAGAGGGATCGGAAGAGATTGCATCGCGCTCACGTGCAACCCCTCGGGTGGCAAATCGCCTTACGAGGAGGGTGCGCGATTTTGCCCAGGTGCGCGGCAATGGAGTGATAGATCGAGAGATTGCACGCCAGGCCCTTGAAATGCTCGAAGTGGATGAATTCGGACTGGACAAAATGGACCGGAGATTTCTCGAGACGATCATTTATAAGTTCGACGGCGGTCCTGTTGGCATAGACACCCTCTCATCCGCAGTGGGCGAAGAGCGGGATACCTTGGAGGACGTCTATGAGCCCTATTTGGTTAAAGAGGGTTTTGTGGATCGGACGCCAAGGGGACGCATTGCGACGCGCAAGGCTTACGCTCATTTCAAGCGCATTGGCGGCCAAGGCACACTATGGGAAACGTCATAAGGGTACTTGACGAGCAGGTTATTAATCGAATCGCCGCAGGCGAGGTGGTGGAACGTCCTGTGTCCGTGGTCAAGGAACTTGTGGAAAACGCCATTGACGCGGGCGCGACCACCATAAGAATTGCCGTAGAAGATGGGGGTAAGAAGGCCATCACGGTCCAAGACAACGGCATAGGCATGAGCCATGACGATGCCTTTCTCGCCTTGGAACGCTACGCGACCTCCAAATTGAAGACGGAAAAAGACCTGGTGGGCATCGCGACCATGGGGTTTCGCGGAGAGGCTCTCGCCAGCATTGCGTCTGTTTCTCGACTAAAACTCATGACCAAAGACGACACCGAGGAGCTTGGTACGGTGCTCGTTGTCGAGGGCGGCGCGCTGCGGCAATCGGATCGAGTGGCTATGAATCGGGGTACCTCTATCGAGGTGCGAAACCTCTTCTTCAATGTACCGGTGCGGAGGCGATTCCTCAAAAATCCTGCGCTGGAAGGCGGCTATATCCATGAGCTTGTCACCAGGTTGGTTCTTGCCTTTCCCCGAATTACGTTCTTGTATTCGGAAAACGGCAGGGTAAAGATTGACGCCGCGGCCGCGGATTCAGTTTTGCAGCGCATGCAAACCATGTTTTCCAGGGATTTGCGGGAAAGCCTCGTCGAGGTGGATCATTCCATAGGCGATAGTCGAGTCAGCGGGTATGTCGCGCGGCCGCCGTTCAGCCGTTCCAATATGCGGTCCATCCTAACCTTCGTAAATAGTCGTTCCGTCAAAGACAGACTTGTAAACGGCGCCGTGACAAAAGCCTTTTCAGCGCTGCTCGACAAGGGGAGGTTCCCCGTTGCTGTGTTGTTTCTCGACATCCCGCCTGAGGAAGTGGACGTCAATGTTCATCCCCAAAAGGCTGAACTCCGTTTTGTGAAGCCACGGCTTGTGTACGACCTCGTGGCGGATGGCGTGCATCGCGCCCTTACAGGAGCGCCGTTCCGGACTTTTGGAGATGGACGAGACCCCTGGATTTCATCGTCCGGGAGCGCTTCCATCCCCCGCCATGTCATGGGCGACATGCAACACGCGCCTTATCATCAGCCGGATTCCTTGGAACCAAGGCCGGCTTTTGTCGGTTCCATCGCTCAACAAGTCACTTCGTCGCTCGCGCAGCCAGATTCGTCGAGGGCATTCTCAGCCTTGGGCATTGTGGGAAGGCTCCCAAATTCGTTTCTAGTCCTGCACAGCGCCACAGAATTGATTATCATGGATCACCATGCCGCTCACGAGAGGATCCTGTACGAATCGCTCAAACGATGCGCATCTGAGGATGCCCGCCCCGAGATCCAAGAGCTTCTCATTCCACAATTGCTCACGTTCTCTCCCGTAGAAGCTCGAATACTCGCCTCACATCTCGATCTGCTACACAACGCCGGCTTCTTGATGGAAGAATTCGGGGAAAGCGAATTCCTCTTACGCGGGGTTCCCACGTGGTTCAAGGCGTCAGACGCGGCTGAGTTGGGCCAAGAATTGATCCAAACAATGATGGATACAGGGCTTCGGGGAGATCCCGAACGCTTCAGAGACGAACTGCTCAAGCGCATCGCGTGCCACGCCTCGGTAAAGGAGACGGATGCATTGGAACCGCGTGAAATCAACTCGCTCTTGGCGCAGCTTGATTCACTGGAGTCGCCTCCGGTGTGTCCCCATGGCAGGCCCTTTCTCGTTCGGATTCCTTTTCAAGAAATCAGGAAGAAGATGGGAAGGTAGGCGGCAGGCGTGAGCCCGCGGCCGCTCACGTTACGGCCGCTCCCCGTCTTTCATGTCTCTTTTGCGCGGCTCAATTCGAGAAAGGTTTTATACGCAATTGATTTCTTGATCCCGTATCGTTGTTGGGCCTCGTGCGCAAGCCCCTTTCCCTTAAACCCTTGTTGCATCAGCTCACGCACTGCCTGGTGGGCATCCACCTCAACGGACTGCGGCGCTCCTGGCCCCACGATCACACAAATTTCCCCCTGCACTGATTCGCGTCGCGTCAACTCCTCCACTATATGGGCTGCCGAGCCCCTGAGAATCTCCTCGTGCACTTTGGTGAGTTCCCTGGCGAGAACGATTTGTCGGACGCCGAGAGTCTCATGCGCGGTCCGCAGAGACGCTGCGACCCGCTTCGGCGATTCAAACATCACCGCGGGCCGAGGGTCTTGACGAATGTCTTCAAAAAAAGCCAGACGCTCCCCGACCTTCCGTGGAATAAATCCCCTGAACACGAATGTGGAACAATCGATCCCCGAGGCGGACAATGCGGCCATGACGGATGAAGCTCCCGGGATCGGGACAACTTTGATCCCTGCATTGTGGGCCTCGTTGACGAGCAGCACACCCGGGTCGGATACGGCGGGCGTGCCCGCGTCACAGATAAGGGCGCAGGATTCGCCTCGAACTAATCTCTGAATGATTTTGTCCGCTTTCTTGCGCTCGGTAAAGCGGTGGAGGCTTATGAGCTTGGCCGAAATCAGGAACTTCTCAAGGAGGATGCGGCTGCGTCTGGTATCCTCGCATGCGATGAAGTCAACCTTCTTGAGGACATCCACAGCACGGAATGTGATGTCATCTAGGTTGCCGATGGGGGTGGCAACCACGAACAGAACGCCCGGCTCGTTTCCTCGCGTGGACGCCTGGACGTCGCCTCTGGGGCGACCAGCGCTCCACTCCACTTGATTATCTCTCATGAGCCGCTTTCTCACGGTTGATCAGACTTGCGTCCATCGTCTCTGCTATTGGCGTCGCTGAAAAGATAAGAGTTTCTGTACATGTTGATCAGTGAGCCGAGAAAAACCTTGGCGATGGCCGTCAAAGGAATGGCTATGAGCAGACCGATGAAGCCAAAAAGACTTGCGCCCACAATCAATGCGAGGATGTACACGACTGGATGCAGCCCTACTGCTTTGCCCACAATTCTCGGCGTCAAGATATAGGACTCCGTAAGCTGCACCACAGATATCCATCCGACAATGTACAAGACGTGGATAAAGTCCCCATACTTTGCATAGGCCATAATCGATCCAGTGACCAGGGCAAAAAGCGTCCCCAAGTAGGGGATGATCCACAGCAAGCCGGAGAGGATCCCCAAGACCAGCGCCAAATCGATGCCGATGACCAAAAACCCGATGCTGTATAAGATGGCCAAAATGAGGGCGATCGTTATTTGTCCTCGGACAAATGCGGACAAAATTTTGTCTATTTCCTGCAACTTGGTCATAACAGGCTCCCGTACATACGGTGGAATGAGGTCGGAAATGCCGCCTCGGATGTCCTGAAATTCCACCAAGAGATAGTAGGCGATGATTGGGACTAAGGCCACATGCACCACTGCGCCAACCACGCCGAAAACGGATTTGAAGAGCGACGAGGCGAGTTTATTCAAAAGATCGAGGGCGTTCGGTAAAAGTGCACGGCTCTTCTCGACGAGAAACTGGCTCATTTCGTTCCAGTCCTGGGGAACCTGCACGTCAAAGCGTTCGGCCAGCGCAAGCAGAAATTGCGTAAGGTCTCTGATGTACCGGGGCGCGCGTTGAGCAAAGTCCGCCAGTTCACGAAACATTGCCGGTATAAGCCCCAGCAGCAAGAGGGTAAAAAAGACGAGCAGCGCGAGGATGATACACATCGACGAAATTGACCGCCGAACGTGAAATGATTCTAGTCTCGTCACCAGGGGATCCAAAATATAGGCAATCAATAAAGAGACCAGGAGCACGGTCGTGATTGGTTCAAGGGTCTGCATAATCCACAGCAATAGACAAAAAAAGGCGATCGCGGCCAGCGCTCGTACCACGGTTTTCTTGGTCCTAGGGTTCATGGACGGTTCTCCTCGTGTTTCACAAGGCGGGAGCTTTCGTTTTGGGTCATTTCGCCGGTTTGGCAGCCCATAGGATCGTACTTAACGAGAGAGTAACACAGATCAGTGCGAAAATATCCCCATATTCTCGGTAAAAGGACCACAAAGGAGTACCTGCTGAGACATCGGAAACAAGAACGCCGCAGGTATCCCATGGTATGGATGCGATCATGGTCCCTGCGGCGTCGAAGATTGCGCTGATCCCGGTATTTGTCGCCCGAACCAATGGCGCGCGGTTTTCAATGCTGCGCACGCCTGCCATGGAGAGATGCTGATAGGGGGCTGCGGTTCCCGCAAACCAGCCGTCATTGACAATGTTGACCAGGATTTCAGCTCCCTTGGCGATGGCCATACGCGACATGGCGGGGAAGATCGCCTCATAACAGATCAGTACACTCAATGCCGGCCCTTCTGGAAGCTTCATCACGGTCATGGTCTTGCCTGGAGAGTAATCTGCCTCCAAAACCGCAATGCCTGACCCGAGGGGCAGCAGCCAATCCAGCGGCATGTATTCTCCAAAAGGTACCAGATGGATTTTGTCGTACCGGAATCTCAGCATGCCTTCGGCAATGAGAAACGCGCTGTTGTAATAGGAGGTTTTTCCATCGTTTTCCTTGTACGAAGGCGCGCCGACGAGCATTGGGACGCCTACGGTCTCCGAGATACGGAGAACCTGACGCCATTCGCGCTCCTTCGCCGCCACCAGCGCAGGGACACTGGTTTCCGGCCATATGATCAGTTTGGCGCCCTTTTCTTTTGCTTCCACGGCCAAGCGTTCATACGCCGCGAAGCTGCGCTCCATGGCCGAGCGCTCCCACTTCATTTCTTGGGGTATGTTGCCCTGCAGTATGCCCACGGAAAACGTGGGAAACGCGGATTGACGGCGTTGGACCTGCTCTAATCTCAATGAACCGTAAAGGTATGCGGCGCAGCATGCCGCTGCGCAGTATATCAAGACCGCTCGGCGCAGGGACCGTCCAATGAGGAGAGACTGCAAAAGTTCCCAGACGGCTGTATTTACTGCCACGACCAGGAAGGAGACGCCGTAGATGCCCGTGATATCGACTACCTGAAGAAAGGTTTGTAGGGGCGCCTGGGAATAGCCAACCAGGTCCCACGGAAAACCTGTAAACAAGTAGGTCTTGGCATACTCCACCGCAGTCCAAAGCAGCGGCGCCGTTACATAGAACGGCATCCCATTGTTCCAGCCGTATGCCAGCGCCGCGCCAAAAGCGGCGCCAAAGAGCGACAGAACCGCCACAAGGCACAAGAAGACTATCGCGGCCAAAAACCAATGAATATGACCATAAACCACAAGAGCCTTGTGTATCCATATAAGGTCAAAGATGGAAAAAGCCGCTTGAAACGTTCCCCCATAAAGGACGGCGGCGTGAAGGCGTGAGTCAGATTGGACGGCAAAGAAAAGGGGAATAAACGCTGCCCATGCGGTAAAAAAAAGTCCCCATGTGGGGAAGCTTAGTGCGAGGAGCAGGCCGCCTGCCGCCGCCGCACCAAGATTGCGGATCATGAATCATGCCCCGAGGCGTCACGAGCAGATTCCTCGTCTTGCGCGGGCATGCGAGTTACGAGCACTCGTGTGATGCGTTTTGGGTCAGCGCTCTGTATCTGAAGGCGCAGGTCTCCTATGGCGAGCTCTTCTCCGCGCAGGGGCACACGTCCAAGGTGGTGAATGATGAACCCCCCTAGGGTGTCATATCCTTCCCTGGGCACCGCGACCCCAAAACGCTCCTCAAAGTCGTCAAGGTTCACCACCGCGCTCACCAGCGTCGTCTGCTCGTCTTGGTCAACAAAAGGCTCCTCTTCCACGTCGTGTTCGTCCCGTATCTCCCCAATAATCTCTTCGATGATGTCTTCTATGGTGACGATGCCAGAGGTGCCGCCGTACTCGTCCACAATAATGGCGAGATGAGATTTCTTCGCGCGCAGTTCATTTAAGAGGTCGTTGATCCTTTTGGTCTCGGGCACAAAATAAGGTTCTCTGGTTATGGCAGAGAGGTCCACCTCCCGACGGTTTTCGAGCCACAAGGGGAGCAGGTCCTTGGCGTTGAGTATCCCCACGACATGGTCAACGTTTTCTTCGTACACTGGGATGCGAGAATGGCCTGATTCGATAATGGTGGTGAGAAGCTGTTCAAGGGTGCAATTGGAGGGAACCGCCACAATGCTCGTACGGGGAATCATGATCTCCCTGGCGACCGTCTGTTTGAGTTCGAAAATGCCCTCGATCATGTCCCCTTCTTCATGATCGATGAGCCCTTTCTCCTCGCTTTCCTCGATGACCTGCTGGAGTTCGGTCTGCCCCCGTTCTCGTCGGAGCTTATTTTTTAGCCATCGCCACAACGTTGTCTCGCCTTTTCATTCAGCCCTTTGACCATGGACGCATGCTCCTCAGATACGTATATTCAACGATTCCAAGGACGATCCATGCTGTGAGATACCAATCAACGCCTTAGGTGTCAAGGATACGGGGGAGCGTTGGACCCTAGGATTCTTTACATGAGATAAGAATTTAAACTGCCCATAATATTAATTACTTCATTCTATTAACGGCTAGACCCGTCTATATTTATATCCAGTAAAATGTGGCTATATTCTACAACCATTTAATTTCACTTTTTTCTTGACATGAGTATTTTGCAATGATAGCCACGTCCACCGTGAAGTTCGTCTGAACTGCATTTTGTGGTGAAGGAGACGGTCGTGGCTTTTGGTTATCGCTCTCGGGTTT
>Ga0123519_10012958_pt1 | contig 12039 bp, 9 predicted proteins | sample YelNatPaOPRAMG02_FD_87396 | JGI IMG/M metagenome (GOLD analysis project Ga0123519, IMG submission 87396) | Hot spring microbial communities from Yellowstone National Park - Yellowstone National Park OP-RAMG-02 (version 2) | ecosystem: Environmental > Aquatic > Thermal springs > Hot (42-90C) ... | reverse complement strand
TCGGGCAATATCTCCAGAGCTGCCCGGTGGCACGTGTGATCAAAGCGGTCACGTACCACCATACGTACCGACCGAACCAGAGCCAGTGGCGCGGCCGGGCGAGCATGGAAGCGATCTGGCGGTACGATACTCAGCAGCGGCCGGAACGGATGCGTGATATCGCGGCCGATTTCTATATTGGGCCGGACGGCCTGATCTGGGTGGGCCGGCCCTTATCGGACCGGCAGGGTGCCCATGCGTATATCACGCGGGACCCGATCCCCAGCTGGGCCAATGGGGATCGGCAATGGCTGAACCGGCACGCGGTTGGGATCGAGCATGTGGGCGATTTTGACGGGCCGGACCGTGTGACTGAGCCTCAGCGTCAGGCCAGCCTCGCGTTGGTCCGGGCATTGCAGCGTCGGTTCGGTCCACTACGGCTGACCTTCCATCGGGAGGCTGCCTATAAGACCTGTCCAGGTCAGCATTTTCCGGGCCTGGACCAGTGGCGGGCCTGGCTCGCAGCCGGTTCCGAGCCGGGGCCGGACCTGGCGCTGGACGAAGTCTGGCTCGAGCTGGACGGGCAGCGGCTGATCGAACGGGGCCGGTTATTCCAGAACCGGGTGTACCTGCCGGCCCGGGCATTGGAGCATCTAGGTTATACCCTGGAATGGGTGGGTTCTAACCGGACCCTTCATATCCGGTCCGGATCGGACTCTTGACGGGGAATGAGGGCAATCCTGAAAAAGGGCAGGATGCAACGAAAGCCAATGTCCTGAAAACTGAGGACAGTGGGAGTGAGCCGTGTCAGAGCAGCAAGCAGCATCTTCTTCGCGTTACCGCCAGGTGGAGCTGCCCGGTCTTGAGCAGTATGTCCGATGCGAGCCTGGTCTGGTCGCAGGCCCGACCGAAGCGGGCCCCATCGGGCCCATGGTCCGGAAGGTCAACATGTATCTGATGCTCGGGCTCGGGGCCCTCTGGTGCCTGGTCCTATTGGGGAATGGGCTGGTCACGTTAGTGGCCTGCCTCCGGGCCCGTACGGTCAGCCAGGACTATGCACGGTTACAGGGGCTATTGATCCAACGGATCGAAGCGGCGACCTTGGACAGTGCCCGCGGGCTGGGTCGATAGCGGGCCAAGGGGTTGGGCAGCACTCTGGGCTTGGGGAGGCTTGATACGGGATGCTAACGACCCCGACAGGTCTGACAGGCTGGATCGAGCCGGACCGACCCGGTGAGGTCCAGTTGGCCTGGCTGGAGGTACCGGAGCCGGTCGAAGGCTATCAGGTCTATCGTCAGACGGAGCTGATCGCGACCGTATCGACCGTGAGCTATACGGACCTGGACGTACCGGAGGGCAGCTGGCTCTATCAGGTCCAGTCCTATCAGTTAGACCCGGAGCCGACCTGGTCGGAGCTGAGCAGTCCGGTCACCGTCTGGGCCGATTGGACGGCGCCGACCGGTGCGACCGAGCTGACGGGCGTGGTCCGTGGTCTGACCACCCACCTGGCGTGGTCCGTGGCGACCGATACGGTCGGGCTGGCGGGCTATGAGCTGGTTCGGGCCTGGACCTCGTTCACCGGGTTGACAGCTGCACCGGTCACAATCACACTGGCCAGTACGGTCCTGGCCACGGTCGATGGGCCGTTACCGGCGGGTTGGTACCGTTATCAGGTCTGGGCTGTGGACTATGCCTCGAACCGGAGCGTGGGCTCGAACCTTTGTACGTTAGAGGTCCATACCTTCTATCCGGTCCGGGCCCAGACTGCGGGGTATCGGACCATCTATCCCGGCGGGCTGACGGACCGTTGGGCTCGGACCGGCTACCCGTTAGATCAGCAGCTGGCCCAGCACCAGTTCGAGCAGCTTTTAGAGGCACATGGCAGCTGGTGGGTCTATGCCCGGTTGGACTGGACGCAGCCATGTCACCGGAACGATTATGATCAGGCCGGCTCGGACGAATGGCATGCCGACTGCCTGGGTCAGGGCTATCGGCTGATCTGGCATAAGGTCCGGGCCCGTGACATGGGCAGCGGAGGTGGGTCCAACCTCGCGTTCGATCTGACCGAGAGCCGGCTGGGCCAGACGATCTGGAGCTGGGCCTGGCTCTATCCACGGCCACAGGACCTGATCTTCGAGGTGGAGTGGGACGTGCCGGAATACTTGGTACTGGAACAGGGCCAGCCCGTCCGGCTACTGGCCGCCTATCAGATCAACCATGTCGATTATCCCAAAGGGCCCGGCGGGCAGCGGACCTATAGTCGTATGTTTGGCCATCCCCTGGTCCAGCCTTGGGCCCGGTACGAGCAGGTGCTCCGTCAGGTCCGGACCTGGACCGAACTCACAGGCCCGAGCCCCGACCTGGGCGAGGGGCTCCGGGCCCGGCCGGGCCGTCGGGCCTAGAGCCCTTGGGCTCAGGCCACGGGCCAGGTCGAGCGAGCTGGTCGTTATGCACGTTTTTTGCGGGCCGTTTTCCAGGCCCGTTTTAGGGTCTAGAGTGAGGGGGTTTTGGGCCGAGAATGATCCAGTTCAAGACTGGGCCAGCGGACCTTGCGATCCTGGGGATCGCACTGGACGGACCATTGAACGAGCCAGTCCGGTTAGACCCGAACCGGGCCGATCCGAGCTGGCTCTGGGCGGGCCGAGTACTCGAGGAACGATCCATCAGTACCGGCCCGGTCACGTTAGGCTGGCCCGTCCAGTCGAGCGATCTGTTAGTCTGGCAGGAAGCGATGGTGGCCCGCCGGGATAGTACCTATGCCGGCACGCTCCGGTACGCAACCGAGGATCAGCGGACCTATCGGACCTATCGGCGTCGGCTGGTGCCGGGCACCGAACAGGTCTGGGTCGATGGCCAGACCCTGGCTCGGGCCGTCGGGCCGGAGCCCGGTCCGGGCGAGTACGTGGTACGGTCCTACCCGGAGGGTTTGGTCCGGCTACCGGAAGGGTCGGTCGGGCTGGCCTGCACCATCGAGTATCGGTACTGGTCGGACCAGTGGCTGGCGACCCAACTGCCCCAGTTGAACTGGCAATCGGACCGTGTGTTCGAGCATGCCGCCGTCACGGCCAGCACCTATATTCTGGACTATGCCGTCGATCTGGGCACCTACGGGCTGGTCCCGGCCTACTACGCGGTCCAGCCTTATCTGGCCGACTGGAACGGGCTGGGGACCAAGCTGGTCCGGCTAGGGGCAGCCAGCCTGGCCAGCTGTAGCCTCGGCCCGTTCAGCTTCTGTGCCCAGTTTCCCGGAAGTGCCTATAACGGATGGACCGTGCACTGGTTCATGGAGCCCCAGTACCAGTGCCTGAGGCTGGACCTGGGTATCAATCGCTACCGGGTCCGCAGCCTGGAATGGCACTTCACTAAAAGCTCGGCCCTGAGTGCGGGCCAGGGCCCCCACTATTATCCTACCTATCAGCAGCTGATCCAAGCGGTCCGACGTGACGTACGGTTGCCCTTATTGGTGGACTATCCCACCGAATGGGCCGGGAGCCTCTGTACCGCACTCTTCAGTGCCTCGACCTGCGCGACATTCGATGGCGGCCGAGACGATCCCTGGCCGCCGGACCCAGACCAGATGCGGGCCTGGCTGGCCGAGGGGCTGGCCGCGGTCTCAGAGACGGACGTGGTCTGGCCGGTCGGGATCGAATGTGGGTTTGGGCCCGAGAGCCTGTTCCAGCCCGTCCTGGACTGGCTGGCCTGGCAGCAGGCCGAACGGAGATCGGACCGAGCCCTGGTGGTATGTGAGTTCGCGGACCTGGACGCGGTCCGCACGGTCCATGGGATGGGGCTGGGCCAGCATCTGGTCGTGGCCGCTGGGACATTACTCAATCTGGCGGAGAGCCAGCCCCGGGGGCCCGCGGGCCCAGTTGCCGCGGCCCTGGCTCGGGCCGAGGCCGGGCTGGTCCAGATCGGATACCTGGCCCGGCTGGCCGAACCGTTCAGCTTAGGTCAGTTAGAACAGTTCCGTACGGACGGAGTCCTCGCATTACATGAGACGTGGGGCCGTGGCATCCTGGCCTATGCCAATGTGACCGTTGGGGGCTGGAACCCACTCCATATCCGGCAGCTCCAGCGGTGGTGCCGGCAGGCCCAATCGGAACTGACGGGCTATATCGGGACGGCGAACTGGCTGGGGCTGGAGCAGCATCTCCAGCAGCTGGCGGAGACGTGGCGTCAGGTGCCGTTGGTCCAGGACCTCCAGTACCAGATCACGAGCGAGCCGGAGCAGAACCGTGCCAAGCTGAGCCTCGCCGTCCGGTTCTATCAGGCCTTGGACTATATTCGGACCGATATCTGGCTGGGCCGTTGAGGCAGGGAGCACTTCGGTCCCGTACTGGCCTGGCCTGGCCTGGTCCGGTCTAAAATGGGTTGTGGTCTTCCTTTCCCGGTCTAGGCTCTGGGCCGAGGTGGGGAGTCAAGTAAAAAGAGGCAGCAGCAGCAGCAGTAGCAGGTGAGTCAGGACCGATGTCGGACGATTCCTATAGCTTAGCGGACCAGATTGAGCATCGACCACCCTTCCCGAACTGGTATTTACAGACGGTCCCACCCCAACGGGCCTGGGGCAGCGTCCAGACCTATCAGCAGTTCACACACCTGTTCGCAGCGCTCATGGCACGGGTCGTGCCCGATTGGGTGGTCGCACCCCGATCGGACCAGCAGCTGACAAGTACGGGCCCGATGCCGCGGGTGCTGCACCATCTCCGTATGGCCCAGCCGGTCCGGACCGAGCCCAAGGCCCGGCAACGGCCGCCGGACCGGGTAGTGGACGAGAAGGGCCGGGTCATACAAGTGCTGGCACAACGTGCGATCTATGTGGTGCAGTTCGATTGCCTGGGCCATACGGAATCGGAATCGGAACATGTCCGGGACCGGCTGCAGCTGACCCTGTCCCACTATACCGGCTGGTTCAAGCTGATGGGCGTCCAGCAGATGTTCTGGGACGAGTTCCCAGTTGCCGTGGAGCCGGCAGCGGCAGAAGGGCCCTGGGTCCGGTCCACACGATGGCAGATAGTCCTAGAGCAGCTTTGGTTCCAGCCAGAATATACTATCCAAAAGGTTGGCCTGGACCTGTACCAGATGACCGAGCTGGTCGAGAACGAACGGGTGGACCGGAGCGGTAGGTTGGGCCTCCAGGATCGGTTCCAACGGGATCGGGTCTGGCGGGTCCTGGTAGTGGGCGAGACGCCCAGTAAGGTGCAGTATCTTGAGGGCCTGCACTACCTGGGCCGGCCCGACGGGCTGGAATGGCTGGTGCCGGACCCACCGACCGAGTACTATGTGACCTATACCGTCTTCGTCCAACCGGACCGGACCTGGCTGACCGATGGGCCCAGTTCGGACCGAGCCTGAATTGGGATCGAACCCGGTCCGGGGCCCAGTGGCTTGGGCCTCGGGCCCGAAATCAGGCCGGGACCTGAAACGGGCTCGAACAAGCCTGCGGGCTCAGACAAGCCGGAACGTTTCCGTTACCGACCAGTCCTGCCTTCTTTGGGCTGGGTTCCAGGCGCCAGACTATTTGGGGATAAGGCCTGTCGCACAAACCTCCCCCAAAAAGGTCTGGCTATCTATGATAATGAGGAGGTAAGCTATGTGGACTTATACCAATCGGCCGGGGCTCCGGGTCGAGGTACGGGCCAATGAACGGCCGGTCGCAATCCCCCAGGAGAATCCGACCCAGAGCGTCCTAATCATCGGGACGGCCGTAGACGGGCCGTCAGACGAAGTGGTGGCCGTGACCCAACTGGATAGCGTGAGCAAGCTGTACGGGCCAGTCACACGTCAGCAGGCTCTGGGCGATCTAGTGACCGAATACCAGCCGGGCGAGAAGGCCTTCAATAATAACTGGCTAACGCTCGCCGCCCAGCAAGCGTACGATGCGGGCTGCCGGAACATCCTGCTGTTCCGGCTGGGCGGCCGAAACAAGGCTAAGCTCTACCTGGACGGCTATAACCGGATCGTGGCGGAGCAGACGAGCGTGCCGAACCTGGGCAGTACAGCCGATCTCCAGTACGGGAACGTGCCGATGAGCAATGCCGCGACCGTGTACCGTACCACGACGGCCGCGGCAGTGGCGAATAGCTCGTTGGTCACGGTCTCAGCCTCCTATAGTAGCACTCAACAGGAGGCTGCAATCGGCTGGCACCTGGTGAACGTGGCCAACGGGAATGAGTACAAGATCGTGGGGTTCGTGACCAGCTCGGTCATCCAGCTGGCCTCGGCCGTCACGATAGCGTCCGGTAGCGCAGTCGTACTCTACCCGCCGAACATGTATTCGGTCATCGGCTCCAACGGGCAGGTCTATAACCCGGCCAACTTCACGTTGGGGCCCGGGAGTGGTTCGGTACCCGCTACGTTAGGTTGGGCCTATTCGGTCGCAGAGAGCCTCTGTACTTGGAACGGAGGCTATCCCAGTCCAGGTGATACCGTCTATGTCAACTACTATATGCAGACGGCGAACAAGCACGTAATCCAGCTGGAAGCACCCTACGGGAACGATTACTCGAACGGGCGTGGCAGCTTCGGGACGAGCAGCCAGGACGGGATCTGGGCGATCCTCTCGGCCACGGCGAGCCTAGCGACCCTGAGCTTGTACAAGCCCAAGTACAAGGGTGGTACCGTCGATTCAGGCGGGATCCCGGTCACGGCATGTACGATCTCGCTCCATTCCCTGGCAAACTATCAACAGCTGGTCAACACGATCAACCGGCACCCGAACAATAATTTCGTACGGGCCTCGTTACTGGCGCCCGGCACGGACACGGACACAGAAGCGAACTGGAACGGGCTACCGGTCGAGATCAATCCTTTGACCCAGGGGGGCGAGGCAGGTCTGGCTGCGTTACCGTGTGGCAATCTGAACAATGTCAGCAGCAAGCAGCTACTGAGCACGTTCGGACCTGCCCCGGCGGCCGGCGGGAGTGCCGATAACGATTGGAGTGCGAGCCGGATCTATGAGGAGCTCAGCCGGGCCGAGACGGGCGCGTTAGCCCTGCTCGAGGGTCAGCCCGCGAACGTGGTGGTCGTGCCGCAAGCCTATCTAGACGATCCCAGCAACGATTTCGCGGGCCTGCTGGGCGTCCACATGTATCGCAAGAACCGGCTCGGCCTGCCGGGCCAAGCAGTGATCGGGTGTCGGCCCAAACGCGAGGTCGAGATCACAATCAACAAGATCAACGCCCATGTCCAGGCCCTGACCAGCGGCAGTAGCGTCCCGGGCAGCCGGATGCTGCAGGGGTTCATGCTGAACGAGGACGGGAACGATATCGATCTGGGCGTCTGGCTGGTCTGCCTGGGCGGCCCGGACGTGGTCTGCCTGCATCGTGAGTTGGGCCGTTACACCAGTAACGGGGCAGTCCACTATGCAGCCGCGATCTCACGGTACGCACCCCATGAGGGGATCATCTACAAGCAGATTGGCGGGGTCGAGGGGCTGGCCTGGCACTATACACCCTATCAGCAGGAGCTGTTACGGGCCGGGGTCGGGCTGGAAGGTGATCGGGGCGCACCCTACGTCATCTTCCTGGAACGGAACGGTCGGGTCATGTCCGATATCGACAATACGGCCGCACGGCGCCGGAACCAGTTCGCAACGATCCCGACGATCCGGGTCGTGAACGATGCAATCGTCGGGATCCGGGCGATCGGGATGGGCTATATCGGCAAGCCGAACACAGCCCCGATCCGGCAAGCGATGGAACGCAATATCAAGAGCTTCCTGGACAGCATGGCGGCTGCGGGCGCGTTGGAGGGTGCGGAAGGGTCCGGCTATATGGTCAACGTGCTGGCAGACGATATCGATGTCCAGCTCAATCGTGTGATCGTGAACCTGCATCTGAGGCCGGTCCGCGAGATCCTGTTCGTAGAGCTCGTGATCACGATCGAGCCGTAAACGATGCGAGGCAAGTAAGGGGCAGGGACAGGGTCCGAGGATACCCTGTCCCAATCACCTCCCAATTCAAAATGGACCAGACCCTGTAAGAAGGGGCAGGGAAAGGGCAGGAAAAGGACAGGAGAGGAACAACGATGGGTAGTGCACCTGGAGCCAATACTTCCTATGATTGGAGTGCGATCCTGAACCGGACCTACAGCTCGTTTACTGGCTCGGACCTGTTCGCGGTCTTCGGGAATGAGCTGGTGGTCGAACTGATCTCACTTTCGATCTCGCAGAGCCGTGAGATCGCGCCCGCCTATACCGCGGGCTCGTACCGGCCCCGGGGCTTCAATAAAGGCAAGTTCGCGACCGGCGGGAGCTTCACCCTGAGCTTCTTCGACCGGGACCCGTTACTGATGCGGATCTTCAGCCCGACCCCGGACAAGTCGATGTACGGCGTGAAGCTCAATGCGCTGTACGGTGGTAGCAAGCGTAGAGAGCCGGGAGATCAGGCCATTAACGCATTAAGTGGTCAGCTCAGCCAGACCCAACGGGCCGCAGTGGATCGGGCGGGAGCATTGACTAAACAACTAGAGCTACTAACAGCTGGCCGGATGCTGACCAATCCGACCCAGCTGCCACCGTTCGATATCACGGTCACGTTCCTGAACGAGGCGGGCAATATGAGCTTCTGTGCGGTCCTGGGGGTGCAGGTGATCAATACGGCCCGGGGCTGGAGCGTCGATGACATGATGACGGAACAGCCCTACACCTATCTCGCGATCGATGCGACCCCGGTGGTGCCGATCGTGGAGGATAGTACCTTAGCAGAAGCATATCTGGACCGGTTCAGTACCCAACCTTCGTTCGGCGTGATGGCTGGTCTGAATAGCCCGGCTCCAGGCGGAACTGGCCAGAACATCTAAAAACGGGCGTGGTCGGTCAGGTCCAGCCTGGGCTGAGGCTGGCAGGGTCAAGATGGCACGTTACAGCTTAGAGGACCGGAACTTCTGGACCGTGGGCCAGCGTGGTGAGGGCCTTTCGCCCGCGGGCCATATCGCGGTCTATGTCCGGAACCGGTCGGTCCAGGACCTATCGCAGGTGGTTGTGCTGGGCGAGCTGGCGACCCTTTCGGTCTCGTTACATCGGGACGTGTTCCGAGTGCTGGGCTTGGGCCGATGCTACCCGTGGGGCTTCAGTCGATCCAGCCATCTGATCGGGGGCAGCCTTGAGTTTAGGACGTTACATGAAGAGGCCCTGATCGAAGCCTATCGGACCGATCGGGGCCGTTTGGCGTATCGGACACCCTTGGAGCTGCCCCCGTTCGAGATCGTCTCGCTCCTCTGTAACGATGAGGGTGATATCGCGATCCAGATCCTGCATGATGTCCTACTGATCGATGGTGGGATGGTGATTGGGATCGATCTGCCCGTGATCCAGCAGACCTATACCTGGCTAGCGGGCGGGCTAACCCCGTTACAGCTGGTCAAGACGGGTGGGCCGCCCCGTGATATCGGGCAGGTACTGGCGGACCAGGCTCGGAAGGCAGTTCGGACCACGGGCACATCCAGCCTACCGAACGGGATCCTGTACTGAAGCCAGGTATAGGGAAGCCAGGGGTAGGGGAGCTGTATGGCAGTGGGTGAGATTGGATCGAAGCTCTGGGATGCGATTGGGCAGGGGATCACGTATCCGGACCGTGCTCGGGCGAGCAGTGGCAAGACCGGCCAATCGGTCCAGGGCCTATCACGCCGGGCGGAGAATATGCCGCCTCGGCCGGGCGTAGTGACCGGCGCGATCGGGTCGAGCAGCTATTATGGGTCGCAGAAGCTATACTATAGCAACTGCGACTTCTCGGTCTATGGCCAGCTGATCCCGTTCGATAATCGGACCTATCGTATGATCGAGCTGGCGCCGATCCTAATGATCCAGTGGTCGGTCCTAGAGAATGTGGAACCGATCTATGGGTTCCGGGAGCAATGGTTCCGGCGGGTCGCCCATGGCTCACGGGTCGTAGCAGGCCAGTTCCAGATTCCGTTCGAGATGAGTGCGAAGCTGCGGGTGAAGCTCTACGAGCTGGGCAGTCCGAAGGACGAGCTAGGCAGCCAGAAACGGCTGATCGAGCTCATGGGCCGGCCCTGGCGTGAGGTCCGAGCCCAGCTACAAGCGGGTTCGGCCGGCTCGGGCCAGGTGGAGTCTGGAGCTGGTGCTGAGGCAACACCGGAGCAGGAACCGGAAGAGGGTTCAGTTGAGGAGCAGCTGCGGTTAGGGGGCCCGCAGCGGAAGTATCTACAGCAGTTGCGGGGTCGGGCATTGGACCGTTGGCCGTTTCCGGGTGCATTCAACCTCTATATCTTTGCAGCACGTCGAGCAGGCGACCCGTTCCATCCGGGGGTTACAGAGCCGCTGGACCCCGCACGGTCCTATATGTTTGAGCAGGTCGAGATCACCCAGGTCGAAAGCCAGATCGATACGTCGGGCCAGGCCGTGACGGAGACCTATCAGTTCCTGGCGAGCCGGATCCGGATGGCGGACACCTTACCTAGCTGAAAAGCCGGCCTGGGCCTACGGGAAGGGTCAAGGCGGGCCAGCTATGATCCGGAACGGTGAAAGGTTGGTATAATGCCCGTAGTCGTTCCAAAGCTACCAACTGGCTTCGGGACGACATCCCAAAAAGCCGGCAGGAAAGGAAGGCTAAGGCTAGGAAGAAGACGATGATCCAAACCAACCTCTCATCACCTAACCTCCCGTTCGAGCCCAGTTCCGGTTCGGACCGAGATTCGGATACGGACCGCACCAAGATCGAGATTCCGGTCCTCACACCTGAGACCATACAACAGTTGAAGGAACGCTATGCCGGTGGGCTGCCTCTGTTCCGGACCGGCGATCCCTATCTCATCGGCCCAGACGGCCGTAAGGTCCGAAATACCGCAGACAACGTGATTCTGGGCCTACCGTTCCCCATTGTGTACCGTGGCCTCACGGCCAAGCAGGCGATCGAGGTCTATGAATCGATCGATCCGAACGAATACGGGCCGAACGATCAGCTAGAGCTCCAACGGGCCTATACCGAAGCGTTCGCACTGGCCGGTGTGGTCTGGCCGGAGAATTTTGGGGAGCTCCTGGTCCTGCTCGAAGACCAGATCGGGTTCGGGGTACTGGACCAGATTGCAAGCAAGGTCCGGGTCCAGTCCGGGGAGGTGGTCAATCCGTTACTGGTCGAAGATATCGCGTTACAGCCGGAGGGCTGGCCACCCCCTACGCCCGAACAGGTCCGAGAGTTACAGGCACGCCATCCTGGCCTGATGTTGTTCCGGTGGAGCTATCGAGGCTACCATTTCATCTATACCAGCATGTCCCGTCGCAGCTTTGAACGGCTCAGTCCGGTAGTCCAGGGCGAGCTACAGTTCATGTTGGAACGCCGCATGGCACCCAGCCGAGCCAGCATGCTGGAGTTTGTCGCGGGCCATGTGTTATATCCAGACCCCATTGATTGGGACCAGATGCCGTATGGCTACCTCTACCAGGTCTGTCTGGCGATCTATCGGGCCAGCGGGTTCCAGGTAGAGGAGCTGAACGTGGTAACCGATCTGGAGCTCTAACAGTTTAAGGGCATTCAGACACGAAATCGGGGCCGAGCCTAAAAAAAAGATGGACGATATGGGATGGACCCAGGCCCAGATTCAGCCAGAGCCGGGCCCGACGGACCGGTCGGGTCGGACACCAATATGGCTCCGGGACGAGCTGGCCTGGCCGGAGCTGGAGCGGCAGGTACGGGGTGCGGTCCGACACCTGAAGTTCGAGCTAGCGGGCCGGACCTATCAGTTCTGGGCACGTCCGTTACGGCGGGCCGAGCTGGCCGAGCTGGACCGGTACGGGCACTGGGCGTTAGGGCCGGAGGTGCTGGCCCGAGTATTGATCTGGCCGCGGTACGACCAGATCGATTGGCTAGAGGAGCCCGCGGGCCTGGCCTGCCAGCTGCTGTACCAGTTACGGCAGCAGAGCCTGTTGGACCCAGAGACCGCGCAGCAGCTGGAGCAAGCGAGCCAGAACGAGCTTTTAGAATCGCAGGAGGCCCGGGTCTCGTTGTTCATCCAGCTGATGGATAGCGGCTATCAGGGCCGGGCGCTGGACGAGCTGACCATGGAGGAATGGGTTCGGGCCTGGGTCCAGGCGCAGCATCGGTT
>Ga0123519_10012956_pt1 | contig 12040 bp, 12 predicted proteins | sample YelNatPaOPRAMG02_FD_87396 | JGI IMG/M metagenome (GOLD analysis project Ga0123519, IMG submission 87396) | Hot spring microbial communities from Yellowstone National Park - Yellowstone National Park OP-RAMG-02 (version 2) | ecosystem: Environmental > Aquatic > Thermal springs > Hot (42-90C) ... | reverse complement strand
GTAAACATCTGCATGTGCGCGATCTCGCGCGTCATCAGAAAATTAAGGCTCTCCTTCACATAAGGATCATCGGTAAATTGCATCAGGTACTCGTACACAATTTTCGCCCGTGCCTCAGCGGCGATGTCAGAACGTAAATCGACGGTGAGGTCACCATTGGCATTGACGTAGGCACCTGACCAGGGTACCCCTTGACTGTCAGTCACGGTGGGGCCACCTCCTGAAAGCACAAGAAATTGTGGATTGGTAGCTGCCTCCTGGATGAGTTGGTCGCGTTCGCTCTTCCCTTTGAGCAATCGCGCCAGGTCGCTTTGCTCGGCGGCATCCTTCAGTTCAGCATTTACACCCGTCAGGAGCATTGTGATCGTCGCACCGACGATTTCCAGGTGACTGAATTCTTCGGCAGCGATACTCATCAAAAGATCGTATTTGTCGGGGTAGGGCTGGCGCACGGTAAATGCTTGTACAAAGTATTGCATTGCCGCTTTCAACTCACCATTCGCGCCCCCGAACTGTTCCAGTAGCATAGAGGCAAAGCGTGGGTCAGGCCCGGAGACACGTGCGTTGAATTGCAATTCCTTCACATGATGAAACATAACGGCTCCTTAGATAGAACATTTTTTACTGTAAAGTGTTTAAGAACATTAAAAGTTATAAAAAACTCTAAGGATTTACATTGCTCGAAGAGACTTTTTCCAAATGTACTCCGAGCTATTGACTACTTTATTTTTACATTGTAAACACGCTTGCCTGGTGAAATTCGTAACATAGCAGGTTTGATCTATGTCCTTTTCTGCCAATAATGCTCTAATGAGTCTGGTTAGTGAATCTTAATACTGAGTAACCAGAACGAATACAAGGCTATGCATCTACTCTATAATGATTTATGTTTTACATTTTATACAAGATAGATGCGTAGCCTTATACTCGCCTTGCCCCTATTTTAGGCGGCCTTCAGACGCTTCGAGGGCTGCATGAGTGTAAGTAGTGTCACGATAACCATGAGAGCCTCAACGATGAGTGAGATCGGTCCCAGAGGTAAACCGGTAGGTGTAGTCCATGGTAGGACATGGAGTCCGGGTAACGCTGTAGTTCGTGTAACGATATATCCAACGAGAGGAGCTAGCGCGACTAAGCCCCCCAGCAGCCATGCCGTAGAGGTATCTGCTAGAGCGATCCAGATTGCTCCTACCAATGCACCCACGGCATCGAGCAGAAACAATATGCCTAGATAAGTTTGCAAGTGAAAACCTGTTTTCATGACGAGAAGATGAATGACACCGATGACTACCAGTAAGATGACTCCTATGATACGCCGTACCAGTGTAGTTCCGCTCATTATATTTTCTCCTTCTTTGTTGCCTCTTTCTTTCTCAACAGAAAGAAAAGCTCAGTCTGACACGTTTCAAACAACGATTACCTTTCATACTATAGGAGAAAAAAATTTTCATGTCAACATATCATCATAATAAGTTAAACCTGTTGGTATAAGGCCAGGATACCAAGCTGCTGGTCGCACGCGCCGCTGATACCGAGCATGACCGCGCATGCAGGAGAGAAGTAAGAGTTATTTCACCAACAGTTGGCCTATAGAATAACAAGAATCTTCCTCTCGGACTTGTAGTTGTGGTATACTATATAAACAGGCGGTCGGCGGCTTTGAATGCTATGCTGCGATTGCGACAATTTATGGCCCTGTATCCTGCTCACGGAATTTGTAGCGGAAACAACCGTTTCCTTTTTTTGAAAGTAACCGAGATCGCAACGTCGGTAGGCAACTACCGACGTTGTGTTGTCCATTTATGGTATATCTCCGCTACCATGATGTCTGAATAATAAGCGGAGCAGGCTCTTATACACTGCTTATCACGAGGATAAACCTTTATGTCTTACGCTGTGGGCGAATATTATGAGCGCCCAACCGATTATGATCTGGAATATCAGAGCCAGTCTGAACAAGATGTACCTTTTTGGGTAGAGCTGGTCGGACGTTACCAACCGCGCCGTGTCCTCGAACTGGCCTGTGGCAGTGGACGCATCGGTCTGGAACTATTGCGCAACCTCAACGGCTTTGAGCTTGAGGGGCTGGATATCGCGCCCGAAATGCTGGCAGCTTACCGCCGCAAGCTAGAGCGCGAGCCGGAGGCGCTTCGGCAACGGGTTACACTGCACGAGGGCGACATGTGTACCTATCAACTTGCCAATAAAGGCAGCTTTGATCTGATCTTCTTGCCCTTTAACTCCGTCTGCCATCTTTACGATATCGATCAGCAGCTCGCAACGTTTCATAACACCTGCGCACATCTGGAGCCAGGCGGGCGCTTCGTGGTTGATACCTTCTTACCGGATATCGATTACCTGAGCGACGCGCTCAACCGCCCCTCACATGTTTACCTGGAAGACGAAATCGAGTCACCGGACGACGACTTTACCATGCTGCTCTATAGCAGTCGCAAGTACGACCAGATTGAGCAGGTGCAGCATATCACCTGGACACACGAGAAATTCTTCGCCACAGGTGAACATGAACGCTACCTGACCAAACTGGATATGCACATCTTCTTCCCACGCGAACTGCAACTGCTGTTCCTGGCCACCGGTTTCGCCATTGAGGCAATTTATGGCGACTACAACTGGAAACCGCTCGGACGCGGCACGCGCCAGATTGTGGTGGGGCGCAAACGTATCCCGTCCGGGATGTGATTTCTTGCGTGCCGAGAACGTATTACTCTATGAGTGTTACTTGCGATACAGATTGCCGGGGTTGTCAATGGGCATACATGATATATTGACAATCCCATGTACATTTTAGTATGCTGTTGTTGTAATGCTAGAATTCTGGCAAAGCCAGTTCAAAGGAGGTGCAGAGCCATGAGGAAACTGCTGATGGTTTTTTCTGCTTTTGTATGCACCCCGTCTTACCGTCAAGAGGGCAACGAGTGGACGCTGCCCGGCCAGCATTGCGACATCGTGTGATGGTCTAAGTATGCCGATGGTTTTGATGTCCTGGCTGAGCGCGAACCTGACGTGGCTGCGTTTCCCCTCCTTTCCCTCCGCACGGTAGACCCTGTACCTATTCCCTTGTGTCTCAGTGTCTGGGCGTATGAGCGCCGATAGACACTTTTTCGCACTTATACCGTGTTCTTATGCTCCTGGAGGGAACAACGATTGACAACGACAAATGACCTGGAAATGCTGGACGGCGTGGTGTTGGGCGGTGCGCATGGCATCTACGACGTGTATACCGATGTCGGCACTCTTCGCTGTATTCTGCGCGGTAAATTGCGCAAAGCCTTCGCACGCGCACAGGCGCAACAGGCGAAGCCGCAACCCAAGTTCAGTGAACGGCGCGCGCGTGCGTTGAGTGACCCGGATTTTGCCCGCCGCACTGAACGCATGGAGAAGCATGATAGCAGTCAGATGGCGCTGCCGACGCGCCTCTCCGTTGGCGATCATGTCAAAGTGCGCCGACTGCCGGATGGTAGCGGCGTGATCGAAGAAATTCTTCCCCGCCAGAGTGAGTTGGCGCGGAAGGATGCTGGCTCGACCGAACGCAAAGCCATGCAACAGACCCTGCTGGCAAACCTGGATCAGGTAGCCATTGTGCTGGCAATGGCACAGCCGGAACCTCATTTCAGTTTCCTCGACCGCTACCTGGCCATCTGTGAGGCGGCCTCGCTGCATGTGCTGATCTGTATGAACAAAGCCGACCTTCCGCACGCAGCGGAGGTCGATGAGATGATCGCGCTCTATGAACGGCTTGGCTATCGCGTGCTGCGCACCAGCGCCCAGACGGGACAGGGGATCGAGGAACTACGCGAACTGCTCAAAGAGCATACCACGCTCTTCACCGGCCCTTCCGGCGTCGGCAAATCCTCGCTGGTCAACGCGCTTGAGCCTGGCATGGCCCTACGCACGGGCCTGGTCAGCGATGCCACCGGCAAGGGACGCCATACTACCACCGGTTCGCGCCTCTACCCCCTCTCCGCAGGCGGCTGGCTGGCGGACTCCGCCGGTATTCGCGCGCTAGCAACCTGGAATATTGAGCCGGAGGATTTAGCGCACTGCTTCATTGAGTTCCGTCCCTACCTGGGCCAGTGCGAATTTTCCGACTGCGCTCATATCGATGAAGAAGGCTGCGCCATCCGGCAGGCTGTCCAGGATGGTACAATTGATGAACGCCGTTATCGCAGCTATGTACGCATGTACCTGAATGAAGAACGCTAGCGGTTTGTAGTCCAGAAAGTGAGGGCGTTGGTACGCTAATTTTATTGCCGAGCAACGTCTACATCAGAAGCTCTACACGCGACCACGCAATATTTCCACATAATCAGGAAGAGGAGCAAGGCGAGCGCCAGGGCACGCCCCTACAATGATACGATACTATTTTTGCCCGTTATTCATCGTAAGAGTGCGCCCTGGCGCTCACCTTGCTCCTTTGTTCGGCTCAGTGCAACTAGTAGCGTCTGTCGCGGTAGCCACCGCCATTAGAACGGCGATCCCGGCTCTGATAGCCACCACGACCGCCGGATGGGCGTTCGCGTGCTTCGTTGACGGTGATGGTGCGGTTGCCTACGAGAGTACCGTTCAGATGTTCGATAGCCGTGCGGGCCTCATCATCGTTGCTCATTTCGACAAAACCAAAACCCTTGCTGCGTCCGGTATCACGATCTGTAATGATCGAGGCGGAAACAACCTCGCCTGTTTGCTCAAAGAGACGCGCCAGTTCCTGCTCCGTGGTTTGATAGGGGAGACCCCCCACATAGATTCTCATGATTGTTCTGCTCCTGTGTAGACACCTCTTCATACATTGCCGCTCGTTAGAAACCGTTTCTCACAGAAGCGAGACAATTCTTACTGATGTCATACAGTCTTTTAAACACTTGCTGTAAAAAACTTATTCCCGCGTGGGGACAATGTGCGAAACTGCTCCTGATTAATTATACCACCGAAAGAAGCTTATTCTATCGCCGGAAGACCATTTTCGTAGATGAGCATAGTGAGCGTCAAGGCACGCTCCTGACTATGATGACGGGCAAGAACGATATCGTATCATAGCAGGAGCGTGCCCTGGCGCTCACCTTGCTCGTTGACGGTGGTAGCTCTGCTCGCTACCTTAAAACATTGAGAGCTGCTGTGGTGGCTCGTCGCTGGGACGTGTTTTCACAGCAGAGGCAGGCACGGCCTGCCCCTGAGTACGCTGGGCCTCCTCAATGATCTGAGGGATTTTCTTGAAATCTGCGCGAATGACATCTTTCAGGCTGGCCTGATGCAGACCGGCGGCAGGATGGTACATGGCAATACAGAGCCGTCCGCCTACCTTGCGCGCGCGCCCGTGAATGGTGCTGATCTTCTCGCTACCGAAAAACTTCGCCATCGAATAGCGACCGAGCGTCACGATCACAGTAGGGTTGATGGCGGCAATTTGCCGTTCCAGGTAATCATCGCAGGCCTGGATCTCTTCAGGCAGCGGGTCGCGGTTATTGGGGGGACGGCATTTGACCACGTTGGTGATAAAGACATCAGACCGTTTCAAGTTAATGCTGCTGAGCAACTCATCGAGGAATTGACCGGCAGGACCGACGAACGGACGCCCCTGCTTATCTTCATGGAAGCCCGGCCCCTCACCGATGAACAGGATGCGCGCGTGTGGATTCCCTTCGCCGGGAACAGCTTTTGTGCGTCCTTTGCAGAGGTTGCACTTTGAACAGGTTGAGACTTCTAATGCCACCTCTTGCAGTATCTCTTCTGACGGCAATGCCATGTTTGCCTCTCTCCTGATATATAGTATTTTTTGCTTACCAGCGACGGTCTGAACGTGGGCTACCGAAGCCATTATCGCGTCGTGGGCCACCGCTATTGCGTCCACTGCTGCCTGGATTGCCCATCGGGCGGCGCTGCCCACCGAAACCGCTGCCACCACGTTCAGCGTAACCACCGCGCTCACGCCCACCGTAACCGCCACGATCACTGCGATCACTATAGCCGCCACCGCGCTCACTGTAGCTGCCGCGACCGGGCATAGAGCCATCGCGTCCGCCACCACCGTAAGAGCCACCCGGACGCCCACCGCCCCCACGACTGCCACCACGTCCGCCGCGATCATGCTCCATCTCGGCCTGAGAGGGCATTTCGCCACTCAGAGCCGCGCGGCGCGAGAGATTGATACGGCCCTGTGAATCAACCTCAATGACCATGACGGTGATCTCATCGCCAACGGAAACCACATCCTCCGGGCGCATAACCTGATAATCGGCAAGCTGAGAGGTGCGCACCAGGCCCTCTTTGCCGGGCAGGATCTCGACGAAGGCCCCGAAGTCCACCAGGCGACGCACGGTGCCGGTGTAGATGCGCCCAACCTCAACCTCCTCGGTCAGCGCGCGCACCGCGTCAATGGCCGCCTGCATAGATTCGCCGGAGGTTGCGGAAATGTTGACGGTGCCATCATCTTCAATGTCGATCTTGGCACCGGTCTCTTCTTGAATCTTGCGGATGGTCTTGCCGCCGGGGCCAATGACGGTGCCGATCTTATCGGGATTGATCTTGATGCTCTGGATGCGTGGCGCATACTCGGAGAGTTCTTCACGCGGCGCGTCGATAGTGTCGAGCATCTTCTCCATGATAAACATGCGGCCTTCGCGTGCCTGTTCCAGCGCCTTTGCCATGATGTCGTAGGTGATACCCTTGACCTTAATATCCATCTGCAAAGCGGTTACGCCGTCGGCGGTACCGGCGACTTTGAAGTCCATGTCGCCCAGCGCATCCTCGATACCCTGAATGTCGCTGAGGATGGCCCATTTGCCCTCGCGCTCACCTTCGCCGATAACCAGGCCCATCGCTACACCGGCCACCGGGGCGTGAATAGGCACACCGGCATCCATTAGTGCCAGCGTAGTGCCGCAGACCGACCCCATGGAGGTCGAGCCATTCGAGGAGAGGACATCGGAAACGGCGCGAATGGTGTAGGGAAATTCTTCCTGCGACGGAATGACCGGAGCGATAGCGCGCTCGGCCAGCGCCCCATGACCAATCTCGCGGCGACCGGGGCCGCGCAAGGGACGGCTCTCACCGGTTGAGAAAGGCGGGAAGTTATAGTGATGCATAAAGCGCTTATTCTCGGTCAGGCCCAGGCCATCCAGTATCTGCTCATCGCCGGGAGAACCGAGTGTCACCACGCTCAACACCTGAGTCTGACCGCGTGTGAAGATGGCGGAGCCGTGCGTGCGCGGCAACAAACCAACCTCACAGGAAATGGGACGGATGGTCTTGAGGTCGCGCCCATCGGGACGAATGCCATGATCGAGAATATTGTTACGAACGTAAGATTTCAATTCCTTCTCATAGAAGGTGATGATATCTTTCAGGCGGTCCGGCATCTCAGCGCCGAGCGTCGCAATGAGTTCGTCCTGTACGGCGTTAAGCGCGTTCGCGCGCGCGGTTTTGCTCACATTATTTACCGCCTCCTCAAAGCGCGGGCGTACAAATTCAGCTACTCTGGCCTGGAGTTCTGCGTCTGCGACCGGAGGCGTGAAGGGGCGCTTGACGACATTGACCGCCTGCATTAGCTTCTCTTGCATGCGAATGATATCTTGCAGCGCCTCGTGTCCGAAGCGCACCGCTTCCAACATCAGCGCTTCGGGCAGTTCCTTCGCGCCTGCCTCAACCATCATGACGGCATCGGCGGTGCCGGCGATAGCCAGATCGAGTCGGCTCTGCGCCATCTGCGGCTCAGTGGGATTGATGACCAGTTGGTCATCGATATAGCCGACACGCACCGCACCGACGGGACCGGCGAAGGGAATATCCGAGATGCTGAGCGCAGCGGACGCGCCGACGATGCCTAGAATATCAGGATCATTCTCCTGATCGACGGAAAGGACGGTAATGATAATCTGGACGTCGTTGCGATAACCTTTAGGGAAGAGTGGGCGGAGAGGACGATCAGCGAGACGGCAGGCGAGGATGGCATGTTCTGAAGCCCGACCCTCGCGTTTGATAAAGCCGCCGGGAATTTTACCGGCGGCATACATGCGCTCTTCTACATCAACAGTGAGAGGGAAAAAGTCGATACCCTCACGTGGTTCATCACTTCCGACTGCCGTTGCAAGAATCACGGTATCGCCGTAGCGCACCAGTACGGCACCATTAGCCTGTTCTGCCACTCGACCGGTTTCAATGCTCATTACGCGACCGCCGATGACAGCTTCTTGACGATGAATCATAGTTCCTCCGATGATTAACACCCCATACGTTGCATTTCAATTGTTATTCGACAAACACAGTTTCAGTTTCGTGGGTAAACAAGTGGGTCAGCGACCTGACATCCCTTGTGTCTCTCAACGGACGATGGCACTCGCTCTACTGCCTGTGTTGTGTTGCCTATAGATGTGTACTTTACTGCCTTGCTATCTGCTTCTACTATCCTCTACCTGCTCTACCTTCTCACATGTCAGGAATTCTTCAAACTCTCTCTTTCGTCTTACTCTCTACTCTCTTTCGCTTCGCTTCCGTTAAGTTCAGGCTATTGCTTGGGTCTCACTGCCCCTTGAGCGGCAGGATATAGGCATGAGATGAAGAGGGAAAAATGGAGTCACGGTCGGGTGGGTTAGCCGGCATTGAACTGGGGAGGCCATGCACTGGTATGATGCCCGCCCGACCGCATCCACACTATAGATGGCTAGCGGCCCTGTTTCTTTGACTGGCGCAGACCTAGCCGCGTGATCAATGCACGATAGCGTTCGGGACTCTTTCTGCTTAGATAAGCAAGCAAACGGCGACGCTGCCCAACCATCAGCATCAGACCATGACGTGAGTGAAGATCGTGTTTATGGACTTTCAGATGCTCGGTAAGCTGGTTGATACGATTGGTCAGCAAGGAAATCTGCACCTCTGGCGAGCCGGTATCGGCTTCATGAATGCGAGCAGACTCAATAATCTCTTTTTTCTGTTCGACTGTTAATGCCACGCTCTCAATTCACCTCCCACGGTGGTACAAGATAACATTATAAACTATGGACGCATTATAACATGGATGGCGAGTTCACGCAATGAGTCGCCGTCTTACGGTAGAGCGACTCCTGGAAGAGATGAGCGTGAGCAGGTGCCCACCAGGGTCGCTCTGCTGGTCGCCCATAGTATGAGGCGGTGCAGTTTTTGCCCGTCATTTTTGCAATACCCCTGGTGGGCATCCTGCTCACGGCTATCCAGAACATTCTCGCTATGAGAATGTTATTTGATGGTGACTTTCGCGCCCACCTCGGCCATCTTGGCGGCAATCTTCTCGGCCTCTTCCTTCGAGACGCCTTCCTTAATGGGCTTGGGGGCTTCATCAACGACGGCCTTGGCCTCTTTGAGGCCCAGGCCGGTCAGCTCGCGCACGACCTTGATGACATTGATCTTGTTGGGACCAACCTCACTGAGGATAGCATCGAACTCGGTCTTCTCCTCGGCAGGCGCAGCAGCCTCAGCGGCAGCAGGGGCGGCACCGGCGGCGGGTGCCGCGACAGCCACGGTGGCGGCGGCGCTGACACCCCAGCGCTCCTGGAGGGCCTTGCTCAGCTCAACCAGCTCCAGAACATTCAACTTCTCGATCTCTTCAATGATGCTTGCAACGGACATAGTAGTTTCTCCCTTCTTATTCGGTAGCGGATGTTCCGCTCTTGAGTTGATCGGCACGTGCTTGTAGCACAAAACATAGATCGCGTAGTGGCGCAGTCAACAAACCATAGGCCTGGGACAGGGGTCCCTGGACAGTGCCGACGACATCGGCGCGCGTTTGCTGCTTGCCGCCGGGTAGCTTGGCCAGGTTCTCGACCTCTGTCGCGCTCAGTGGATTGCCACCGAGAATAGCCGATTTGAGAACCACAACTTTTGAAGTGCGTATATAGTCGCTGATGGCCTTTGCAGTGGCCACCTCGTCATCATAGCCAAAGACGACGGTGGTCTGACCCTCAAACATCTTCCTGTTCAGAGCGGTCATATGGTTACGCTCGGCGGCGATGCGCAGCAGCGTGTTCTTGGCAACCTTTACCTCAATATTAGAGCTACGCAGCTTATTACGCAGCTCGTTCATATCCTTGACGTTCAGGCCCTGGGTCTGAATCAGGATGGCCACGGCGGCGCGCTGAAGCTTATCAGACAGCTCGTCAATGGTCTTGCTTTTTGCCTCAGTTGGCATGGGTGCCTTTCCCCTCCTTTCCGGCATAAGTTTAGTGCTATAAAAAAGGCCCTCGGCAGATGATACCGAGGGCCAGAAAGTATGCTCACAAAATAGCCTGGGAAGAGGCCCGACGCAGGGATGTGGTAAGCCTGTCCCTGCGTCGGGCCGCCGGTATAGGGAAGAGAGTTATCACGTCCGCATACCGGAACCCGGATTATTTTGTTCATCTGTATTATCTATCAGATGTGCTTACTGTTCGTGTTGGTTCCTCGGCAAGCTAGCGTATAAGGCTATTTCGATACCTGTCGGTATACTTGCAGTCTCAGGATCACGCAGTCAAACAACGGTTATGCAATTTTGAGTGCCAGTGTAGACGGCACATCCAGGCGCACGCTGGGCGACATCGTGGAGCAGAGAACAATACTCTTCACATAGGTGCCCTTCGCGCCGGATGGACGCGCACGCACTACGGCGTCAAGAACCGAAACGATATTGGCGTATAAAGCGTCGTCGTTAAACGAGAGTTTGCCGACCGGAACATGCAGAAGCGAGGTTCTATCGACCCTGAACTCAACGCGCCCTGCCTTTACATCGCGGATCGTGCGGGCCAGGTCCATTGTGATTGTACCAGCTTTAGGGCTAGGCATCAAACCGCGTGGGCCGAGTTTTTTACCCAGGCGGCCCACTTTGCCCATCACATCCGGGGTAGCGATGGCGACATCAAAACCGAACCAGTCGCCTTCAATCTGCTTAATCAGGTCATCGAGACCGACGAAGTCCGCGCCTGCCGCCTCTGCTTCAGCGGCCTTCTCGCCTTGCGCGAATACGAGTACTTTTACTTCTTTGCCGGTACCGGCGGGAAGCATGGCCACGCCACGCACCATCTGATCAGCGTGACGGGGATCGACGCCAAGCTTCATGTGAACCTCGACGGTGGGGTCGAACTTCACATAGTTCATCTTCTTCAGCAACCCGATGGCGTCCTTCAATTGGTAGAGCCTGTTCGCTTCCACCAGTTTGGCCGCCTCCAGGTATTTCTTTCCGTGTTTCGCCATTGCAAATGCCCTCCTTGAGGCTTGTGAACCGCAGTGACTTGCGGGCTGTTTGTCTGTATACTAAGCTGTGATCGTGATGCCCATACTACGAGCCGTGCCCTCAATCGTGCGCTCGGCGGCCTCGATGTCGTGGACATTCAAGTCCTTCATCTTGATCTCAGCGATCTCGCGCAGCTTGGCACGGTCAATAGACCCTACCTTGGTCTTATTCGGGGTGGGCGAGCCTTTCTCAATGTTGGCCGCCTTGCGCAGCAGATCGGCCACAGGCGGCGTCTTGGTGATAAAAGTAAACGAACGATCCTCGTAAATGGTAATTTCGGCAGGAATAATCATCCCGACCTGATCCGCAGTACGCGCATTGTACTCCTTACAGAACATCATGATATTGACGCCCTGTGGGCCAAGCGCGGTACCAATAGGAGGCGCGGGTGTAGCCTTTCCAGCCGGAATCTGTAGTCGCACTACAGCTTTCACACGCTTTGCCATACCGTTTCAAACTCCTGATTATCCCCGTAGGGGCGTGATTCATCACGCCCTGTCCTCTTTTCGACCAGCAACCAGAGCGTGATTCATCACGCCCTGTCCTCTTTTCGACCAGCAACCAGAGCGTGATTCATCACGCCCTGTCCTCTTTTCGGCCAGCAACCGGGGCGTGATCAATCACGCCCTGTCCTCTTTTCGGCCAGCAACCGGGGCGTGATTCATCACGCCCTGTCCTCTTTTCGGCCAGCAACCGGGGCGTGATCAATCACGCCCCTACGGGTGTTAAATTTTCTCGACCTGGAGGAAATCCAGGACAACGGGGGTCTCACGTCCGAAGAAGGAG
>Ga0123519_10012955_pt1 | contig 12040 bp, 5 predicted proteins | sample YelNatPaOPRAMG02_FD_87396 | JGI IMG/M metagenome (GOLD analysis project Ga0123519, IMG submission 87396) | Hot spring microbial communities from Yellowstone National Park - Yellowstone National Park OP-RAMG-02 (version 2) | ecosystem: Environmental > Aquatic > Thermal springs > Hot (42-90C) ... | reverse complement strand
ATGGCCGCGGCGCCGCGCGGGCCCACCACGGCCTCGGCCGCGTCCGCGGCGATGCGCGTCGAGTTCGCGACTGTCTCGGCCGGCAGCACGCGCAGGTATGCGGCGTTCATGCCGAGATAGCACGCGGTGACGAGCAGGGTTCCCAACAGCAGCGCGCGCGGGATGGTCTTTTCCGGATCGCGCGTTTCGCCCGCGGCATAGGTCACCATGTGCCAGCCGCCGAAGGCGAACACGCCGGCGCCGATCGCGAGCAGGAACGCGCTCAGACCGGGCGGGCCGGATGTCGCCGCGGCTGCCTGCCTGACGGGCTTGCCGGCTGCGAACACGACCACGACGATCAGCGCGATGGCGAGCACCTTCACCGTGGTGAGGAACGTCTGGACAATGCTGCCCTGCCTGACGCCCACGTAGTTGAGCCCGGAGAGCGCGAGAATGGCCGCGATCGCGACGGCGCGGATGCCGGTATCGTCAAGCGGCGCGAAGTAGCCGGCGTAGCGGGCGAAGATGACGGCGATCGCCGCCAGGATGCCCGAGTGCATGCTCCAGAGCATCGCCCAGCCCCACAGGAAGCCTGCGGCGGGCGAGATGCTTTCGCGCAGGTACACGTAGACGCCGCCGGTGTGCGGCAAGAGCGCGGCGAACCGCGCGCAGACCAGCGCCCCGAAGAACGTGAGCAGGCCCGCGCCCAGCCAGACGCCGAGCATGCCGGTAACACCCGGCACGTACCGGCTGATCTCCGAAGGCTGCACAAAAATCGACGCGCCGACGATGATGCCCGCCACCATCGCGGTGGCGTGTGGCAAGCCGATGGAGCGCTTCAATGCCGGACTCGCAGCCATGGAGGACTATTGTAGTCGTGAAGCCCGGCGGCGTGGCGCGCTCCGCGCCGGCCGCGGCGCCTGCTGCGCTCGCTGTCGCCAGCGCCTGCCGCGCTCGCCGGCAGCGGACTCCCGCCGCGCTCGCCGGACGCGGACAACAAAAAAGCCCACGGCCGGATTGCGCGGCCATGGGCCTTTCCAACGCGAAGGGAGATCAATCAGCGGCGCTTGAGCGTCGGCCGGTCGTCTCCGCTCTTGGTATCGGTCTTGTCGTCCGCCGTATTCGTGCCGTCCCCGGGGCGCTTGCGCAGCCGCGGCTTGTTGGCGTCCTTATCGTCCACCTTCTGGTGGTTCTCCATCGCCATCAGACGGCTCTTCACATTCTCGAACTCCGAGGTGTTCACAACGTACTCGGGTTTCGCCTTCAGGTATTCCTGAATGTTCTTCTGCGACTTCTTGATCCGTTCGTCGGTGGGCGGGTGCGTGGAAAAGACCTTCGACATGGTGCCCGGCTTGCGTTTCTCGAGCGTCTGGATTTTCTCGAAGAAATCGACGAACGCGGAGGGGTCGTAGCCGGTCTTATACATGTACTCGAGCCCGAGCAGGTCGGCTTCCTCCTCGAACCCGCGCGAGAACTTCAGGAATCCGACCGGCACCAGCACCTGCGCCGCCTGCCGTACTCCGTAGCCCGACCAGCCGCCCATGAAGATCAGCGGGATCGTGGCAAACTGCGCGATGGTGCTGCGGGTGGCCTGACGGGTGCCGTGCCTCGCCGCCACGTGGGCGATCTCGTGGGCCATGACGCCCGCCAGCTCCGCCTCGTTATCGGCTTTCAGGATCAATCCCGAGTTCACGAAGAAGAACCCGCCCGGCAGCGCGAAGGCGTTCACCTCTTCGCTGTCGATCACCTTGATCGTGAACGGGACCTTGGCGTCCGAGTTCCGCACCAGGTTCTGCCCGACGCGGTTCACGTATTCCGCAATCACCGGGTCGTCGATCAGCTTGGCCTGGCGCTCCACTTCCTGCGCCAGTTGCTTGCCGAGCGCGATTTCCTTTTCGAGCGAATAGAGATTGACGCCTTTGCCGACATCGCGGTTGCCGATGTCGTCCGGATTGGTCTTCTTTTTGTCGCCTGCAAAACCGGCCTGGGTGAACAGCAGGGCAAACAACGTTACGGAAACCGCAAAAGACGAGGATCGCCTCATCATGACCTCCTACCCAGGAACTCTCTTCCCGATTATACGCCTCTCCTTATCGAAAGATGCGTTTCTCCTCATTGCGCTGCGGCCTCGGGGCGCCGCCCGCGCCGCCGGCTGCGCCGGCCGCTGCTGGCGCTGTCCGTTAGATGCCGCAGCACAATCTTTCGGTCCACGGTGTTTAACGTATATTGGAGAGAATGGGTTGCGATACGAAATTAAACAATTGCGCGCAGCAGCCGGCCCCGGAGGCCGCCCGGCCGCTGTGGCAGGAATGGCGAAGCCAGTTCCCAGTCACCAGCCGGCTCGTCTATCTGAACCACGCCGCCGTGGCGCCGCTGCCCAAAGCCTCGGCAGAAGCCATGAAACGCCTGGCCGAGGATGCCTGCGACTACGGCTCGTTCCATTACGCCGAGTGGCTGGACGTCTACGAGGGCCTGCGGAACGCCGCCGCGCGCCTGCTGGGCGGCCACCGCGACGAAATCGCGCTTCTCAAGAACACTTCCGAGGGCATCGCAACCATAGCCAACGGCCTCGACTGGCGCGGCGGCGACAAACTGATCGCCTTCCGAGAGGAATTTCCGGCCAATTTCTTCCCCTGGAAGCGCCTGGAGGCCAAAGGGGTGCGCGTCGAATGGCTCTCGGTTTTCGATCCGCCGGACCGCATCGACGAGGCCTGCCGCGGCGCGCGCCTGCTGGCGATCAGCTTCGTTCAGTTCCTCAGCGGGTATCGGGCCGACCTCGAGGCGATCGGTGAAATCTGCCAGCGGCGCGGCGCGATTTTCTTCGTGGACGCCATCCAGGGCCTGGGCGCCTTCCCGATCGACGTGCGCAAGGCGCGCATCCACGCGCTGGCCGCGGACGGGCACAAGTGGATGCTCGGCCCGGAGGGCTGCGGAATCCTGTACGTCCGGAAGGATTTCCAGGATCAGGTGGAGCCGTTCGAGTTCGGCTGGACCAATGTGGCCGCCTACAACGATTACGCCAGCCGCGATATGACGCTGCGGCCGGATGCCGGGCGGTTCGAATGCGGCACGCTGAACACGATCGGCTGTTTCGGCCTGCGCGCGTCGATCGAGCTGCTGCTTTCGGTGGGTATCGAGCGCGTGGCCGAGGCCGTACAGTCGCTCGGCGACCGCGTCGCGGCCGGGGCCGCGGGCAAGGGCTACGACCTGCTCGCGCCGCGCACGCCCGCCACCGGCGCAGGCATCGTCAGCATCCGGAAGCCGGGCCTGGACCCGAAGTTCATCGTGAGCCACCTGCGCGCCCGTAACATCGTCGCCGCGCCGCGCGCGGAATGGGTGCGGGTTTCGCCGCATTTTTACATCAGCCCGGAGGAAATCGACCGGTTCGTTGAAGCGCTGCCGTAGCTTGTGGCGCCCGCGGCCCGGTGGCGCGCGCCCGCCGGTCGCCTGTCCGGCTTGTGGGCCGCAGAAGATCCGGGCAGGCGAAAGCGCCTGCCCCACCGTCGTGTTCATCGCTGGCTAAAAATCGATTATTGAGCCGCTGAACTTTGGCCCGACGCGTGCCTCCCGTAATGCCGGGGGTTAAACCGGCTTGGATCTGCAAAACCAGGGGCCCGTGGTGCGCTTCGTCATCTACGCGGGCATCACGGCCGTTCTGTTTCTGCTGACCTGGTACGCAATTAACGTTCTTTTCACGATATTTGCCGGAATTCTTTTCGGAATTTTCCTTCGCGGCCTGGCCGTTCTGTTGTCGGGCCACACGCGTCTTTCCCCCGGCTGGGCGCTCCTCGTCGTGATCGCCTGCTTTTTCGGCGCGCTCGCGGGCATCTTCTACGTCATCACGCCGCGGATTGCCGCCCAGTTCGATCAGTTCCTGAGGATCGCGCCTCCGACTGTGCGCGCCTGGATCGACTACCTGAACCGCTACGAGTGGGGGCGCTGGCTGGTCAACGAATCGGGCGAGCTGGCCAGAGTGATCCTCTCGCGGTTCAACTTCGCCCATGCCGCTACGGTGATCATCGATGTGATCGTCTTCGTCGTGGTCGTGGTCTTCATCGGAATTTACATTTCCATCCGGCCCAACCAGTACCGCGATGGGCTGATCCGGCTGATGCCGGCCGGCAGGCAGGACCGCGCCCGGCGCATCGCTTCCGAGCTCGGCGCCACTCTGCGGCGCTGGATGATCGGGCGAGCGATCGCGATGACCTCCGTGGGCGTGCTCGACCTGATCGGGCTGGTGCTGCTGAAGGTGCCGCTCGCGCTCACGCTGGCCTTCATCTCGGGCGCCTTCACGTTCGTGCCGTACATCGGCGCAACCGTCGCCATGATCCCCGCCGTGCTCGTGGCGCTGACCGTCGGCCCGGGCCTGGCCTTCGCCGTATTCATCCTCAAACTGGTCGTGCAGACCATCGAGGGTTATATCATCACTCCGCTGGTGCAGCGCCAGGCCGTGCACCTTCCGCCCGCCCTGACGATCTCCTCGCAGTTTTTCCTCGGCGAGGTCGCCGGCGTGCTCGGCCTGATGTTCGCCACCCCTCTGACCGCCGTTTTCCTCGTCATCACGAAGCTGCTGTATCTGCACGAGGAACCGTGAGCCGCGCGCGGCTTCCGCTCCCCCGAGCGCCCGTTCCCGCTTTGGACTAAAATGGGCAGGCTCAAGGAGCCGACTTATGCGCCGTCTCAGACACGCCCTGATTGCAGCGTTTCTCGCGGTTGCCCTTGCGGCCGCCGCCGTTCCCACTCCCGAGAGCCACTTCGGCTTCAAGATCGGCACGGACAAGACCGTGCTCGACTGGAGCAAGGTGGTCTCCTACTTCCAGGCGCTCGAGAAGAACTCCGATCGCCTGCGCGTCAAGGTGCTCGGCAACAGCACCGAAGGCCGGCCGTTCATTCTGGTCACGATTTCCTCGGCCGCGAATATCAAGAATCTCGATCACATTATGCAGGTGCAGCAGAAGCTTGCCGATCCGCGCCGGATCTCGAGCGACGCCGAAGCGGAGAAGCTCATCGCCGAGGGCAAGTCGATCGTCCTGATCACCTGCTCGATCCACGCGACCGAGCTCGCCGCGACCCACGCCGCCGTCGAGCTTGCCTATCAGCTCCTGACCGAGGACAACCCGAAGTTCCGCGCGATCCTGGACAACGACATCTTCCTGCTGGTGCCTTCGCTCAATCCGGATGGCCTGGACATGGTGTCCGACTGGTACCGCAAGACGCTCGGCACGCCGCGCGAAGGCAGCGCGCCGCCGCAGCTCTACCAGAAATACACCGGCCACGATAACAACCGAGACTGGTATTTCTTCACGCAGGCCGAGACGCGGCTCACCGTCGCCGGCGTGCAGAACGTCTGGCACCCGATGGTGGTCTACGACATGCACCAGCAGGGTCCCAACGCCTCGCGCATGTTCGTTCCGCCATGGATGGATCCCGTCGAGCCGAACATCGACCCGATCCTCGCGCAGGAGTGCAACTCGGTCGGCATGGGCATGGCGCTCGATCTGACCGCGGCGGGCAAGACCGGCGTGGCGGTGAACGCGATCTACGATTTCTGGACGCCGGCGCGGCACTACCAGGCGTATCACGGCGGGCTGCGCATCCTGACCGAAGCCGCCAGCGCGCGCCTTGCGACGCCGGTGACGATCAAGCCCGACCAGATCGCAGCCCAGGCGCTCGGCTACTCGCCGCGCGAGCGGAGCTGGAATTATCTCGAGCCGTGGATGGGCGGCGAGTGGCATCTGGCCGACATCATCGACTACGAGCTGATCGCGATGAAGTCGCTGCTCTACCAGTTCGCGACCCGGCGCGAGGACATGGTCCGGAACTTCTACAACATCGGCAAGCATCAGGTGGCGCGCACTTCGCCGGCGGCGTTCGTTCTGCCCGCGGTCGAGCGCGATCCCGGCGCGGCGCAGAAGCTTCTGGATACGCTCTCGTTCGGAATGGTCGAGATCGAGCAGGCCGGCGCGGCGTTCGAGGCCGGCGGGCGGCAGTATCCCGCGGGCAGCTACGTCATCCGCATGCAGCAGCCGTATAGCGGGTTCGCGAAAACGCTGCTCGAAAAGCAGAATTATCCGGACCTGCGGATGTATCCGGGCGGCCCGCCGAAGCGGCCTTACGACGTCACGGCGCACACGTTGCCGATGCTGATGGGCGTCGAGGCGTACGCGGTGGAGACGCCGGTCAACGTGCCGCTGAAGCCGGTGAAGGAGTTCCGGTTCCGCATGGAGCAGGCGCCCGCCGCGGGCGTCCTCCCGGCCTCCGACAGCGCGACGTGGCGCGAGGCCAACCGGGTCTGGAAATCCGGCGGCGCTTTGTACCGCGATCCGGCGACCGGCGATCTGCACAAGACCAATGGCGCCGGCCTCGTGGCGGTGAACAAGCCGCGCATCGCGCTCTTCCAGCCTGCGACGGGCAATGCCGATGAAGGCTGGACGCGCTGGGTGCTCGAGGATTTCGGTTTCGAGTACACGAGCCTGCCCGCCGAGGAGATTCAGAAGGGCAATCTCCGCAGCCGGTTCGACGCGATCATGTTCGCCGAGCAGTCCGCCGGAAGTCTCGCGAACGGCGGCGGCGAGCGTGGCGGCGAGGAAGGCGGCGGCGGCCCGGCTCAAAGCGGCGGCCTCGGCGAGACGGGAGCCGCGGCGCTCAAGCAGTTCGCTTCCGAAGGCGGCACGATCCTGTTCTTCAACACCGCGACCGAGTACGCCATCCGCCAGCTCGGCGTGAATCTGAAGAACGTGGTGCCGATGGGGCGGCAGGCCAGCCAGGCTTTCTACTCGCCGGGCTCGCTGCTGAACGTGAAGCTCGAAGGCAAGAGCCCGCTGGCATTCGGCATGCCGGCCGAGTTCACGATCTGGTCGCAGGGCAGCCCGGCGTGGGACGTGCCGGACGGCTCGGGCGCGCAGGTCGTGGCGCGTTATCCGCAATCGGGCGTGCTGGCCTCGGGCTGGCTGCTCGGCGAGAACGTGCTCGCCGGCAAAGCCGCGCTGGTCGATTACCCGATGGGCACGGGCCACATCGTGCTCTTCGGCATGAAGCCCCAGTACCGCGCCCAGAGCTGGCAGACCTTCAAGCTGATATTCAACGCGTTCCTTCCGCGGTAGGAGCGCATCGAGGGCGGGCAGGCGGCCTTCGGGTTGTCTGCCCCGCACTCTCCTCCTGTAACGCTCGCGTCCCGGCGCCATCAGCCCAGGCCGGCCCTGAGCATCACCCAAGCGGCGCAAATCCTGCGCCGGCTCAGAGCGGCAACGCCTGCCCTTTCCAAGTCGTTGTATACTGCCCCAAATACGGCTAGCCAGGAGGGCTTCCTAAATCATGACGCGAATGTCGCGGACGGCACATTGGATGCTTGTTGTTTCGAGCATGCTGGCATCGTCTTTCACTGCAACGGCGCAGGTCAATCCCGATCTCTATGCGGGCCTCAGGTGGCGAAACGTGGGGCCTTTCCACGGCGGACGAATTTCCGCCGTCACCGGCGCCATAGGTCAACCCGGCACGTTCTATGCCGGCACGCCGCTGGGCGGCATCTGGAAAACCACCAGCGCGGGCGTCACCTGGTTCCCCATCTTCGACCAGGAGAAGAGCGTCGATAGTATCGGAGCCATCCAGGTGGCTCCCTCCAATCCCGATATCGTGTATGCAGGCACGGGCGACCCCATTCAGGGCAGCCTCGGCAACGGCATGTGGAAGTCGACCGATGCCGGCAAGACCTGGCAGCACATTGGCCTTGAAGACACGGTGAAGATCAGCAACATCGTTGTCGATCCCGCCGATCCCGACCTCGTGCTCGTCTCCGCGCTCGGCGATGCCACCCGCCACGGCGGCGGTGTTTACCGCTCCACCGATGGCGGGCGGACCTGGACCAATGTCCTCAAGCCCGCCGACTACGACGGCACGCGCGATCTCGAGTACGCATACGACGAACCCAGTGTGATGCTGGCCGCCACGCAAGGAACCGGCGGCGGCTTCGGCGCCGGTCGCGGGGCGAAAAGCAAGCCGCCCCTGGTGTTCAAGTCCACGGACGAGGGCAAGACCTGGACCGAGATCAAGATTCCTCCCTTCCCGGGCCGCATTTCCGTGGCCGTCGCCATGCACACCAAGGGCCGGCGCATGTTCATCATCGGCAATAACATTGAACACGGCTCGGGACTTTACCGTTCCGATGACGGCGGCGCCACCTGGCGGCACATGGCCGGGAAGGACCTGCGGATCAGCAACGGCCAGGGCGCTTATATCAGCGGCGTGTTCGTGGACTCGCAGAATCCGGACATTGTGTACACGCTGAGCACCGCGATGTACCGCTCGACCGATGGCGGCGCCACCTTTCAGCCCTTCAAGGGCGCGCCCGGCGGTGAGGATTACCACAAGCTCTGGATCGACCCCACGAACGGCCACCGCATGCTGGCCGGCGCCGACCAGGGCGCCAGCGTCACCCTGGACGAGGGCCGCACCTGGAGCCTCTGGTACACCGAGACCATTGCGCAGATTTACCACGTAGCCACCGACAGCGCATATCCCTACCACATCATGGGCGCGCAGCAGGACACCGGCGCCGTAATGATCTCGAGCCGCGGCAACTGGGGACAGGTGAACTTCACTGACTGGAGCCCGCTGCCGTCGTCCGAATTCGGCGTCGATACACCCGATCCTAAGAATCCAAACATCATCTACGGCGTTGGATATGGTCCGGGAGGCGGCGGCAGCGGCCTCATCAAGATTGATATGACCACCGGCCAGTGGGAGAACGTCGCGCCCAACTTCGGAGCCGATGAAGCCAAATACCACGCCGCGCGCGATTTCGGGAAAAAATTCGACGTCGCGTTCGATCCCGGCGCTCTCTACGTCGCTTACCAGTGCCTTCTGGTCTCGCGCGACGGCGCCCATTCCTTTACTGCCGCGAGCCCCGATCTGACCACGCCCAAGGGCAAGCCCCAGGTGGCCTGCGGCGCCGCGCCGCTGGAGCCCCCACCGCCGCCACAGCCTCCGCAGCCGAAACCCACGCCGCCGGGAACGCAGGCGCAACCGGAGGCGCAAGCACCGAGGCCGGGCGCCGGACGGCCCCTGCCGGCCTCGATCAGCGACTTCTCCATATCCAGAGTCAAACGCGGCGTCATCTGGACCGTCAGCAGCAACGGACAGATCTACAACACCATGGACAACGGCAAGACCTGGACGAACGTCACCAACATCGCCGACGTTCCGCCCCACACCAGCTTCAACACGATCGAGGCAGGCAACGACGTCAATACCGCGTTCGTCGCCGCTCGCATTGCTCCCGAGCGCGGCCAGACTTTGCCTCCCGACGAGAACCCCGACGTGCCGCTCATCTGGCGCACCACCGACGCGGGCAAGACCTGGACCAGCATCGTCAACGGCCTGCCCCGCGACGAGCGCACCGGAAGCTGGATCAACAGTCTGCGGGTCGATCCCGGGCAGCCGGGCCTGCTCTTCGCCGGATCCGAGACCACGGTGTATGTCAGCTTCGACAATGGCGATCACTGGCAGTCGCTGCGCCAGAACCTGCCCAGCACCTCCATCCGCGACCTCGAAGTCCACACCGATCACCACCAGAACGACCTGGTGATCTGCACCTACGGCCGCGGCTTCTGGGTTCTCGACGACATCACGCCGCTGCGCCAGATCGCGGCCAACGCGCAAGCCATCAGCGCGTCGTCCGTGTATCTCTTCCAGCCCGAGGAGGCCATTCGCGCACGCATCAACACCAACTGGGATCAGCCCTTCTCCATCGAAGTGCCCCATGCGCCCAATGTGCCTTACGGCGCCATCGTGGATTACTACCTCAGCCACGAGCCGAGCGGGCCCATCCAACTCCAGGTCTTCGATTCGAAGGGCAATCTGGTCCGCACCATGTCCAGCACGCTGCCGCCGCCCATCGAGGACGCGGCGTATCCCGACTACTGGCTGGCCGCTCCCGAGACTCGCGCCCTCTCGACGCACGTCGGTCTCAACCGCGTCAACTGGAACCTGCAGTATGACGACCCGCCCGCCCTGCGGCACGACCTCGAGAATCAGATGAACATGGTGGAGGGCTCCACCACTCCCGGTCCGCATGGGCCGCAGGTGATTCCCGGCGTTTATACGCTCAAGCTGACCGTCGACGGGCAGGTCTTTACGCGCGACGTCACCGTCGTGAACGATCCGCGCGTCGGCCAGAGTCCCGCGCTCATGGCCGCCCTGCGCGCTCAGAACGAGCTCACTCTTCTTTCCGTGCAAGGGATGGAGCATAGCTTCGAGGGCTATGAGGAAGTGAATGCGGTGAGGGACCAGTTGGCAACCCTGATGAAGGGCAAACTGCCCGCCGGCGTGGACGACCAGGCCAAAACGCTTGAGGCCAGTCTGACCAGGATTGGCGGCGTCGTGCCGGGCGGTGAAGGCGGCGGCGGGTTTGGCCGGCGTGGGCCTGCCGATCCCAAGGCGCTGCAATCGTTCTTCGAACTGAACAACGCATTCAACACCATGGTCAGCATGATGCAGGTCGGCCTCGACATGGCGCCCACCCCCGCCCAGATCGCCACCTGGGAGAAAGACTGCACCGACCTGAACCGAACCAGGACTGCCTGGGAGGACGCCCGGAAACAGATCGCCGACTTCAATGCGATGCTGGTCAAAAACAACCTGCAGGAGATGAAGGTTGCCCCCACGAAGCTCACCGTTTCTTCCTGCAGCTTTATGCCTGAACCAGCGAAGAAGACAAAGAAGTAACTTCGCCTTCCTCCCGATCGCGTGGAGACGATCAATCGGAAGGCTCGAAAGCGGGTCGGGGTGCTCAGGCCTGGACCCGCTTCCGCCGTCGTGCACCCGCGCGCAACCAACGGCCGGACATGAACCTCTCCACTAAGTCGTAAACGGCGTGATGCGGTTGTGGGGACCGCACGGTGATGACCGCACCCACGCGCCGTAATTGCACCACGCTCCTGTGCTGGCTTCCGGCCATCCCATTCTGATATTTTTGAATACGTTTGCTTCAGCAGACTGCGAGGGTCTTTATGAAAAGAACTGCATTACTCCTGCTGGCCTGCGGCGCGATGGCCGTCGGGCAGCAGGCGCCGCGAAGCGGCATCGACAAGTCCGATATGGACCTCACCTGCAAGCCGTGCCAGGATTTCTGGCGGTACGCGGGTGGCGGATGGCTCGACAAGAACCCGATCCCGCCGCAATATTCGTCCTGGGGCACGTTCTCCGTACTTCAGGAGCAGAATCGCGAGAAGCTGCACAAGATCCTGGAAGCGGCGGCGAAGAACACCGCCGCGCCGGCCGGCTCGAACGAGCGCAAGATCGGCGATCTCTACGCAAGCTGCATGGACACCGCCGCCATCGATGCGCGCGGCGCCGAACCCATCAAGAAGTATCTTGACCGCGTGGCCGCCATCGCCTCGGTGAAGGACCTCACCGCGGCGCTTACCGAACTGCAGATCGCCGGCGTGGCCGGCGTGGTCGGCATCGGCGCCGGGCCGGATGCGAAGAACTCCAAGGACATCATCGCGAACGTCGGCGGCAGCGCCATCTCGCTGCCCGACCGCGATTACTACACGCGCGAGGACGCGCGCTCGAAGGCCATTCGCGACGAATTCGTGAAGCACGTCGCGAAGATGCTCGAGCTGATCGGCGACGCGCCGGACAAGGCTGCCGCGGAGGCGCCGCGCGTGCTCGCGTTCGAAACCACGTTCGCGCAGGCGATGATGACGAACGTCGAGCGCCGCGACCCTTACGCCCGGTATCACAAGATGGACTTCGCCGGCCTCGCCGCGCTCGCGCCGAACTACGATTTCAAGCCGCTGTTCGCGCAGTTCAAGATTCCCGAATCCACGCCCATCAACGTCGGCGAGCCCAACTTCATCAGGAAGTTCAACGAGCAGCTCACGGCCGCGCCGCTCGACGACTGGAAGCTCTGGCTGCGCTGGCGCATCGTGGAATCGGCCGCATCGAGCCTGTCGAAGCCGTTCGTGGACGAAGATTTCCATTTCAACGGCACCGTGCTTCAGGGCACGAAGGAGCAGCAGCCGCGCTGGCAGACCTGCGTGGCGCGCGTGGACCGCGGCAT